>Ga0247841_10000221_pt1 | contig 155078 bp, 134 predicted proteins | sample LaCruzMarch2015__2_FD_192410 | JGI IMG/M metagenome (GOLD analysis project Ga0247841, IMG submission 192410) | Freshwater microbial communities from meromictic Lake La Cruz, Castile-La Mancha, Spain - LaCruzMarch2015_18m | ecosystem: Environmental > Aquatic > Freshwater > Lake | place: Spain... | reverse complement strand
TTTCACCGGCTTCTTAGGAGTAAAACCCCAACGCTTTAAATATTCACCAACCGTTCTGATGGGCATCCTGATCCGATATTTGATATAGATTAACTCGCATACCGCCGCCCGCGTCCATAAAGCAAATGATAAATTCAATTGCTCGGGATGGCAGTCAATTATGTCACGCTGAATCTCCTTCTCTTGTTCAATACTCAGGGTCCTTTTCAGACCTTCCTTTCGGCCCCTCGTCTTTTCGGATATACCCTTCAGGCCATTGGCTTGATAAGCTTGGTTCCATTTGCATACAGTGCTGATTCTGACGCCCAGAATATCGGCTACTTCGACTTGGGTATGACCTTTTTTTAATACGTGTATTCCCCTCCGCCGAAGTGCATCCCGGGCGTCTTTTGATAGTGTTCTAAAATCTCGCTTTTCCATGTTGAAAAATACATAATTTCAGCATTCTTTCAAAAAACTATTTTACTATATTATGTTGCCGCGGTAATAGAATATCATCATTTGATTAATTACTACACGAAATATTTCAGTGGGTGGCAACAGTTGATTGTTTTACTATTTGCTCAGGCCGGTCACAAAGACAGTTTACGCGAGATAGAGACATCCTTGCGGGTCCATCAACCTAAATGGTATCATATCGGATTAGTAGATATCAAACGCTCAACCTTGTCAGATGCCATGAACCGGCGCAGTTACGAGATTTATGAGGGGATTTTCTACAAACTGTTGGAACGATGTAAATCGCTGACCCCCAAACATAAATTCCGGTTCAAGAATCCGCTTTACACGTTAGACTCAACGACCATTGAACTCTGTTTAACGCTTTTTCCTTGGGCGCGTTTTCGGCAGCGGAAGGGTGCGATAAAGTTGCATTATTTATATGACCATAGTGCGTCTCTCCCATCGTTTATGACGATGACTGATGGTAAATGTCATGATATTCGGGTTGCACGTGAAGATGAAAAACTTGATTTTACCTTGTTACCGGACAGCATCTTGTCGATAGATAGAGCGTATCTGGATTTTCATTGGTTCTATTCGCTCAATCAACGGGGAGTATATTTTGTAACCCGCCTTAAAAAGAATGCTGTTTTCGAGGTTGTCGGACAGCATAAAGAATTTACCCACAAAACGATCGTCCGTGACGATAAAGTCCTTTTATCCAACCCGCAGTCACGAGAGAATTATCCGGATTCCTTACGGATAGTCGGAGTATATCTGGAAGAAGAGGATCAGTATGTTGAATTTCTAACGAATAACTTTGAATTATCGGCAAAGACGATTGCCGATATATACAAAGCCCGCTGGGACATTGTCCCGAAGTTTCGGGACAAGTGGATTAAACAAAATCTCAAGATCAAATCTTTTTTGGGAACTTCTCCCAATGCGGTCTTAACACAAATCTGGGTTGCCATGTGCTATTATCTCCTCTTGACTTATATCAAATATCAGACAAGATTCGCTCATTTCAGTACAGAATTGAGCCGGATGTTCAGGGAAATCATCCTGGATCGCGTGAATCTAATCGACATCTTATCTTTGAATGCAAATACAGTTAGGCACGCCAGAAACCCTGTTCCACAATTGGTACTATTTTAACCGGACTATAATGACCGCTCATATAAATAAACCCCCTCCGGTCTCTTCAAGGGTGTCGGGGGGGTCTTTTTCGTTAGGATTTTTTGCTTTTTATTTTTTCATTGCAATTTCTTCCGTTTACACTTCATAGGATTTGGACGGGGCAGTACGTGAAGGTTACCGCTTTTCGGCGATCAACCTATTCCGTCCAAATGTCAAACAACTATGAGTAATTGCGCCAGCCGGTTGATCCTATCAAGATTGTCCTTTTTTTATACTGTCTAAAAAGTCAAGGTATTTTTCGTCTTTTTTAAAGTGTCCAAGAAATAAAGGAAATTTCATTGATTCCAGACAAAACCTTCCTTTTTTAAGGATTCGACAAATAAGGGATATTTCACTCAGACTCCGGAGTATCATCGAAAGAGTAACCCGCCGCCCCTCTTACATCATCAGACGTAACGAAAGACTGGTGATTTTTAAGATAATCCGCTTCAACTGCGCACTCAGGACAAAGGTCAAACGCTCCATCGTTAAGCGTATAGCCGCTCAAATCACTCTGCTCAACGTATTTACCGCAAACGTTACATTGATCTTTTTCCATTTGTTCACCTCTTTATTTTGGTTATTCCGGATTCCGTCCGGTTCGGTTGATAGGTTTAAACGTCCGTATCCCATTCCGTATCCCGCTTTATGTATTAAGATAGGGTAAAAAATAATCAAATTTGGAAGGGTTTGAACGTTGAAAAATCATGCCAAACAGGTAGGGGAAAAAAGATCTTTCACGTCGGGAAATATGATTTGTGGCGAGGGACAGAATTGAACTGCCGACACAGGGATTTTCAGTCCCCTGCTCTACCGACTGAGCTACCTCGCCAATTGCTAAAAAGCGCGTTAATTTATCATTTATTACTTCAAAATGAAAAATTATTTTTACCGCTTGTCACAACTCCGAATTTCGGTTATATTCCCGCGTACTTTGTCAGTCGCTTTGTTGAATCATTTTTATGACAGGAATCGAAACCATGTTGCTTCAAACTGTTTTGATTGTTTTCAAAGACACGCTGATCATTTCCGGTTTTGTGTTTATCATGATGCTGACAATCGAATATCTGAATGTTCAGACGCACGGAGATTGGCAACATTTTCTCGTCGCCCGCCCATGGACGCAATATTTTTTTTGTGCATTAATGGGCGCGGTTCCGGGTTGTTTGGGCTCATTTGTCGTCGTGACACTTTATACGCATCGAATTGTATCATTCGGAGCCGTTATTACGACGATGATCGCAACCGTTGGTGATGAGGCTTTTGTCATGCTGGCGCTCTTTCCCGGGAAAGCGGTGCTATTGACGATCATTCTCGTCGTGGTAGGAATTTTATTCGGCGTCCTGACGGATTTGTTGATGCGTCGGAAAGCCGATACAAGCCGCGAGTGTGCTGTTCTGCCGCTTCATCCGGAATATTGCAACTGCTTCGTTCCGCGCGAAATCATACCGCAGATTCGTCGCTGTTCACTGGTAAGATTCCTGCTGATTCTCTTCATGATTTTGGCGCTGGTATTGATCAGCGGTGGTTACATAATCTCGGAAGGTTGGGGTTGGGAGCGCATCACACTATTCGCTTCGGCTATTCTGGGCTTGTTCATTGTCGTAACCGTTCCAGATCATTTTCTTCGGGAACACCTTTGGGATCACGTAGCAAAAAAGCACCTGCCGAATATATTTCTCTGGACGTTCGGCTCCTTACTCGTCATTGAACTAGCAATGCAGAACTTCGACATCGAAAAGACGATCGGAGATAATTATTTCATCGTTTTATTGGTTGCATGTTTGGTCGGATTGATCCCGGAATCCGGCCCGCATCTGATTTTCGTCTCGCTGTTTGCGGAAGGATTGATCCCGTTCAGCGTTTTGTTAGCCAGTTCAATTGTTCAGGACGGTCACGGGATGTTGCCGATGTTGGCGCATTCTCGCCGGATTTTCGCAAAAATCAAGATACTCAACTTTGCAATTGCATTCGGTATCGGAGCGATTTGTCTGTTATTCGGCTTTTGAAACAGACTATTTTTTACCTGAATAAAGTGGCTTGTTCATCAATCATTTCCCGGATTTCCGGCAGAAGGAAAACATTCGATAAGTCCATTTCGCCCAGCGCATGAATGAGAAAGTCGATCTGCTGTTCGAGCGGCGTGAATTTATTGACGACTACTTTTTTATCTTTCAGGACGACGCAGGTGCCTGCGTGGAAATCCCCCTGTCCGATGACAACGGTGTAACCGAGTTTGGTGAAAACCGCTTCCAATTCAGTCCGGAGCGACAGCATTTTCGGTTTGCTCTGGTTTTTCAGGTTAATCATTTTCTATAAATGTTCCGACCGTTTTTCGCGATCCAGCAGATCGACAAGATCTTTTACTTTTTCGGATTCGTTCCGATGAACGATCAAAATAGAATCTTTGGATTGAATGACGATAAGGTCTTTAACGCCGATTGTCGCGATCATATTCTTCCTGGAATAAACGTAGCATCCACTGGATTCGATGGCGGTGATGTCACCGATCAGAACGTTTTCGTTTTCGTCTTTCGGCATGAGTTCATAAACCGCGTCCCACGAGCCGACGTCGCTCCAGTCGAAATTTCCTGCGACGACATAGACATTTTTCGCCTTTTCCATGACGCCGTAGTCGATGGATATACCGCGAAGCGTCGCCCACTGGTTTTTCAGGATTGAATCGTAATTGGGCGTGCCGATGGCTTTGGCTATTTCCTGAAGGCTGTCGTGTAATTCGGGCAGGAACAGTTTGATCGCGTTTATGATGCTGGAACCTTTCCAGATGAACATGCCACTGTTCCATAGAAATTCGCCGCTTTCAAGAAATCGGATCGCAGTCCGCAACAACGGTTTTTCGGCGAAGGTCTTAACCTTGTAGACATCTTCATCGACAGACGCGATGCTTTTTTCCATCTGAATATAACCATAACCGGTTGCGGGGCGGCTGGGTGTAATTCCAAAAGTCACCAGCGCGACGTGATCTTTGGCGAATCGATAACCGGATTGTACTGAACGTTTGAATGCGTTAATGTCCGAAATGAAATGATCAGACGGAAAAATGCCGATAACGGCGTTTGGATCTCTATCTAAAATGATCGTTGTCGCTAGGCCGATCGCCGGCGCGGTATCTTTGCCGCTCGGCTCGATGATGACATTCTTTTCGGGTAATTCGGGAAGGTCTCGCAGGATCGGTTCTTTCAGCGACGGTCCTGCAATGACGTAGATTTTTTTCTCGTCGCAGATTTGCCGAAGCCGCTCATATGTCAGTTTTAGCATCGATTGTTCGGCGACAATATTCAAAAGCTGTTTCGGACGTTCGCGCCGGCTTCTTGGCCAAAAGCGTTTTCCGATGCCGCCCGCTATGATCACTGCATACATTATTTCACCTCGTGATTAAAGGTTAATTTCAATCGTGCCTGTAAAAACGGTTTTCGTTGGCCCGCTCAACCAAAATGTATCGTTCTTTTCATCGATTTGTAATTCGCCGCCAAGAGCGATTAGCCGGATCGGAAACGTTTGATTGGTCAATTTCGAGATAACATAAGCCGCTGCCGTCGCGCCGGTCCCGCACGCTAAAGTTTCATCCTCGACGCCACGTTCATAAGTCCGAATTGCCCAGCTCCCGTTGCCATGCCGTTCGATGAAATTTATGTTGGCGCCGAACGTCTTTCGGAGTTTCGCTGCGATATTTCGGATGTCGATATGTGCCAGATCTTTGGTGAAAACGACCAAATGTGGCACGCCGGTATCGACCAGATAAACATCTTTTCCATCGGCTGTTTCCGTTTTTATTTCGGCCGGTTTACGTACGGTAACGGCGATATTTTCGTTTTTATAAATACCGGAATGTTTACCGTCCGCCGCGATAAAACGATAAGTTTCTTTGATACAAATCGCGTTATTGTGAACAAAAAGAACCGCTGCGCGGCTACCGTTTCCGCACATCGCCGGTCCCGAACCGTCCGGATTGAAGTATGCCATGTCGAAGTCGTATTCCGGATGGTTTCGGATGAAAATCGTTCCGTCTCCGCCAATCCCGAATCGCCTGTCGCAGAATTTTCGTGCGAGATCCGATGCGTTCGACTGAAATTCCGCTGATCGATCGTTGATGAGAATAAAATCGTTGCCCGCGGCTGTAATTTTCCAGAAAGGAATTTTCATTGTTAGTATTTTATCTCCACATCAGCCGTTTCCCAGCGGGATCGGATGGTGATCGCGTTGGGTAAATCTTTATAAGGTTCGGCGATTTGAAAAGGGATCAAACGACCGGCGTCATATACTTCATTGCCGTTTCGGTCGAGCCAGATATGCGCGGTATATTTACCGGGAAGAAGTGATGAGAAGGCAAATTTTCCCGAACTGTCCGGATGTGTTTGCCGCTGAAAGTTTTCTCCCGATAACTGAACCGCCACGATGAGTTCTTCAAAATCGATCGTTGTATCCGTTTTGACGATGCCGCTGAGCGAACCGAACTGGTTGATGTCAACGGTACTGAATTTCTGTGTGATCACGGAATCCTTGAAGGAATTGCCGGCATCGTCTTGCCATTTTTGGCAGAGAAGTTTGAGTGTATAATTCGATGCCGTTTTCAGTGGTTCGTTTGGCGTCAGAATGAGCGAGTTTCCATCGAACCATTTCTCCGTGAACTGAACGCCGAGGCTATCGTTTTCTAATAGTAGGATTGTTTGTTGGATCGAATCGATAGTTACCGGCTCAGAAAAATTCAACACGATCGGATCAGTCAATCCGAAGTTTTTTCCATGGTTGAGCGGTTTTGTGTCCGCCAATCGCGGTCTTAGCGTATCTGTTTGCGTACGCCAATTGAATCCGATTGGCTTGCTGTCTGGCGCCAGATTGTTACCGGTTTCGTCGCACAGATTTTGGATCGCGATGGAATAAGTAGAGTCCGGTATGAGTCCATTCACCTGTAGAAAGACCTGTTTCGGCGAGCCTTCATCCGTCCATTGATTCAGAATTTTCGGAGTTCCGGCTCCGGTGATAAGAAACGCGGCGTTTTTCAAATTTGAATCAGGTATGGAACTCGTGAAGTTCAATTCCAGGCCATTGTTTGTCGGGACAGCCGTCAGGAATCGAAAAGGTCGGATCGACATCTTATCTAACCGAAAATCAATGCCTGTCACGGTATCGCGGCGATGCTGGATGCTGATATTTTCCGCTTGCTGGATGCCGATTGGATCTTCTTCCAGAAGAAAAAATGCTCCCGGTTTCGTGGCGGGAGGGACGTGGGCGATCAGCCGGTAATCGCCGATCGGCAGATTGCTGACTTCATAAGAACCGGTGCCGGTGACGGCCGCGGCATAATCCGGTTTCTGGACGGGAAGTGAGTCGGGGAAAGCGTCCTGTTTTCTGAAAACCCAAATCATCGCCGCCTTTTTGTCGGGAATTTGATAGATGGTTCCGCTAATTTTTCCTTCATCCAGAGAATCGCCAGTTGAAAATGCCAGTTTGATGTCGTCGCTCGTTGGATTTTTTTGATAATCCTGAAGGTTTCTCGCATAGCTGAAAATGTATGTCGTATTTGCCTGAAGTGGTTCCAGAAGTCCGATCGAGACTTTTTTCCGGGTCGTTTTAATGACCGGAGTCGTTTTCAGACGCGGCGAGACGATCAGTGTACCTTCTGCGGTGCGTGGATTGATTGTTTCGGAAAAAGTCATTTCGATCTTCGGCTTGAGACCGATCCGGATTGATCCGTTCTCCGGAACGACCGAAACCAATTGCGGCCCGGTCACATCAACAGGTCCGCCGCCAGGCGGTCCCTGAGCCGCGCAACCGGCCAGTGCGATGATTATACCAGAGATCGACCCGTTTCGGATCCATCGCATTAAAAACCATTTATTTTCGGTCAGATTCAATGAAATCTCTTTTTTTGAGTTGATCGGGAAAGTAACAACGATTGGTCAAATGATCGCCAGTTCTTTGCCGATTTTACGAAATTTTTCCAGCACAAAATCCAACTGTTCCTGACGATGCGTTGCGATATAACTGGTTCTGAGGCGGGAAGAATTTCCCGGCACCGCAGGACTGACGACGGCATTTGTATAAACGCCTTCGTTGAACAGCTGTTTCCAGAATGTGAATGTCTTTATGTTATCACCGATGACAATCGGAATGACGGGCGTTTCACTCGTCGACGTATCGAATCCCATTTCCCGATATTCTTTCCGCATATAATTGCCGATCTCGATAAGTTTCTGCCGGCGCTCCGGTTCGGATTGGATGATCTGCAGGGCGGCGCGAACTCCGGCGACGACACTGGGCGGCAGGCTGGCGGTGAAAATCATCGCTCGTGAATTATGTTTGATATAATCGATGACATCGGCATTTCCCGCGATGAAACCGCCGACAGCGCCAAATGATTTGGAAAACGTTCCCATGATCAGATCGACCTGAGAAGTCAGTCCGAAATGTGCTGCCGTACCATCGCCGTTTGGACCGAGTACACCGAGCGAATGTGCGTCGTCAACCATCAACCGCGCGCCGTATTTTTGAACAGTCGGGCAAATTTCAGGAAGTTTGGCAATGTCGCCTTCCATCGAAAAAATACCGTCAACGATGACGAGTTTGCCGCATTTTTCCGGGATATTTGCCAGTGTTTTCTCAAGATCGGCCATATCGTTGTGCCGGTAGCGGTGGATGATGGCACCCGAAAGCAAACACCCGTCAACGATGCTGGCATGATCCAATTTGTCGATGACGACGCCATCGGTTCTGCCCAACAGCGCCGAAATAACGCCGAGATTCACCAGATAACCCGTCGAGAAAATCAACGCGGCTTCTTTTCCGACAAATTCCGCCAGTTCTTTCTCGAACGCCTCGTGAATATCGAGTGTTCCATTCAGAAAGCGACTGCCGGTTCTGCCCGTCCCGTATTCGTGTAAAGCCTTTTCCGCCGCTTCGATAACTTTCGGATGGTGCGTCAGCCCAAGATAATTGTTCGACCCGATCATGATCTTGGGTGCGCCGTTGTAGATCATGACGGTGTCGTCGCCACCTGAAAAAGGAATAAAATAGGGATAATATCCGTCAGATTTCGCCTCTTTTACAGCTGTGTATTCAAAGCATTTCTTGAATAAATCCATTATAGACGCTCACTTTCATCAATAAAATCGTCGTTAATTTACCGTGTCACCGGTTGAATTGCAACGTTCACCCTCCGCCGGGAATTCATGACTTATCGGAACAGCCACCGGAAGAAAAATGATACGGGAAAATGTACCGAGTTTGATTAGATTTCACGTAGTATGAGACGAGAGTTTGGAGGATTAATGAAACGACGAAATTGCGAAATTTCCGCGATTGGCTGGATGATATTGACAATAAGCGGATTTTTATTTGCAGAAGATTGGCAAACGGATTATGAAAAGTCCGGTTTTCTGGAAACACCGCGATACGCCGAAACGATAAAATTTTGTCAACGATTAGATACCGCATCGACATCTATTCTCTTCACGAGTTTTGGTGTCACGCCGCAGGGGCGGGAACTCCCGTTATTGATCTTTGATGCCGACGGAAATTTTTCACCAAAAAAACAGAAACAAAGCGGAAAAGCGCTCGTCATGTTCATTGCCGGAATTCATGCCGGAGAAATCGACGGAAAAGATGCCGGACTGATGCTCCTGCGTGATATGGTCGTTGATACTAAATATGTCGAACTGATGAAAAATGTAACCCTACTGTTCATCCCGATTTTCAATGTCGACGGACATGAACGGTTTTCACCGTATAACCGATTCAATCAAATCGGACCGAAAGAAATGGGTTGGCGCGTTACGGCGCAGAATTATAATCTCAATCGTGACTTTTCGAAAGCCGATTCGCCGGAAATGCGCGCGTGGTTAGGACTTTTTCAGCAGTGGCTGCCGGATTTAATCGTCGATATTCACGTCACGGACGGCGCCGATTATCAGTACGCGGTGACATACGGAATGGAACAACATGTCGGTGCAATCGCCGAATCGGTACGGAAATGGAATGTGGAAACGTTTCTGCCGATGTTGAAAAAAGGCCTGGAATCAGATGGTTTTCCGTTGGGCGTTTACGTTATTCAGCGGGATGAAAAAGAATTTATGAAAGGTCTGTCGTACGGGGTTGCGTCACCGCGCTTTTCCAACGGTTACGGCGCGATTCAAAACCGTCCGTGCATTCTCATTGAGACACATATGCTCAAAGATTACAAAACGCGCGTCTCTGCGACATATCAGGTTTTCAAGAACGTTTTATCTATCGTCAGCGAAAAGGACTCCATTTTGAAAAAAACCGTCGCGGACGGCGACGCGGAAACGGCGGCAATTCCCGTCGGCACATCGATTCCACTCAATTTCAGTGTCACGTCGGATAGTGTTTTCATCGAATTCAAAGGCTTCGGCTACCGGAAAGAATTCAGCGAGATTTCCGGAAGTGATCGCGTGATCTGGACGAAAAGACCGGTCAATTATTACATGCCGTTCTTCACAAATGTCATTCCGTCGGCGCGCGCTGAGATGCCGTACGCTTATCTCATTCCTGCTGAACTCAAACAGATCGTCGATATTTTAAAACTTCATGGCGCAAAAATAGATCGACTTAAAACGGAGCAGAAACTGAAAGTCGCTTCGTATAAATTTTCAAATGTTTCTTGGCAAAGTATGCCTTCCGAAGGCAGACATCCGGTCAGTTTTTCGACTGCCAAAACAAGTTTTGAGAAGAACTTTCCGGCCGGGACGTTTGTCGTTTTAATGAATCAGCGGACGAACCGGATCGTGACGCATTTGCTGGAACCGGAGGCGGTCGATTCATTCGTCAAGTGGGGATTTTTCGACGGGATATTTGAACAGAAAGAGTATGGTGAACTTTACGTTCTGGAAGATACCGCGCGGAAAATGCTGGCAGAAAATCCCGAACTGAAGCGTGATTTCGAGCGGAAAATTGAAAATAATCCAAAATTCGCTGCCGATCCGCTTCAGCGTCTGTTTTTCTTCTTTGACCGTTCGCCATTTCACGACGACCAACTCAATGTATATCCGATTTCAAAAGTGATGAAACCGGTTGAATTGAATATTGAAGATTCCGAAAAGTAATCAATGGAGGTTGGAATGAAACCGCGTCGATTGGCCGAAATCATTCTTACTTTTACACTTCTTTTTGTCATCGGTCAGCCGGAAAAACGTGCGATGTCGCCGGAAGATTTGTATCAGATCAAAGCCGTTTCCGATCCGCAGGTTTCGCCGGATGGGAAATGGATCGCTTACACCATTGCAACTCCCGATCTCGCGAAGGATCGTTATTTCGACGATATTTGGTTGGTTCCGGTGGATGGCGGTGTTTCGAAACCGCTGACGACACACCCGGAGAATGATTATTCGCCGCGCTGGTCGCCCGACGGAAAACGGATTGCATTCATTTCCGAACGAAACGGAGTGTCCAATTTATTTTTAATCTCGCTGGACGGCGGTGAGGCGAAACAGGTCACGTTTTCCGAAACCGGACTTTATTCACCGATCTGGTCGAAAGATGGTCGTCACATTATTTGCGGTTCGCGTGTGTTTCCCGCCGGGAAAGGCACGATCGAGAACTGGACAAAAAACGAATTGCCGGAATGCAACGCCAGAAGCATCGATCGCCTGCTTTTCCGCCAATGGGATACCTGGCTCGGCGATGAGAGAAATCATGTTTTTCTCATCGATTTGAATGATGGATCGATGAAGGATTTGACGCCCAGCGATTTTGACACACCACCGGTTTCGCTTTCAAGTTCGCACGATTTTGACATTTCGCCGGACGGTGCCGAGGTCTGTTTTACAAAGACAGAAGGAGAAATTCTCGCCATTAGCACGAATCATGACCTTTTCACCGTCGATATTCCAACTGGCAAGACGATGAAAATCACATCGAATCCGGCACTGGATGGTCAACCGCATTATTCGCCTGATGGTCGTTATATCGCTTTCGTCTCAATGACAAAAGTCAATTACGAATCCGACCGCGAAGTGTTGACGCTCTACGAGCGGAAAACCGGGAAAACAACCAGATTGACCGAAAAACTCGATCGCTCTGTCGGCCAAATTCTGTGGTCGCCGGACAGCCGCCAACTTTACTTCACGGCGGAAGATCAGGGACATGGCACGATTTATACCGTCGATTTGGCTGGCAATTTCCGAAAAATTACCGACGACGGTTTCAACACACATCTCGATATTACACCGGACGGCGAGACGCTCGTTTACCGGAAAGGCTACAATCATGCGCCGTACGAAATTTACTCGCAACCGACCAACGGTGAAAAACCGACGCAGTTGACATGGGCGAATCGTGAATTCGATGAAACATTCGATTTGCCGCCGGTTGAAATTTTCCGATTTCCCGGCGCGAACGGCGACATGGTTCACGGATTTCTGCTGCGCCCGCCGCATTTCGATCCCAGGAAAAAATATCCGGTCGTTCTGACGATCCACGGTGGTCCGCAAAATATGTGGGGCGACCGTTTCATGCTCAGCTGGTTTACGATGCAATTGATCGTGTCGCCCGGTTATGTCGGCGTCTTTATCAATCCGCGAGGAAGCACCGGCTACAGTTCGACATTCCGCGAGGAAGTCAGCCGCGATTATGGCGGAAAGTGCTATGAAGATTTGATCAAAGGGCTCGATTTCGTCATCGCCAAATACGGTTTTATCGATCAAGACCGGCAGGCGGTGATTGGCGGTTCGTTTGGCGGATATTCCGTTAATTGGCTCATGGGGCACACAAACCGGTTCAGGTGCGCCGTCAGTCATGCAGGATTGTACAATTTGACCAGTTTTTATGGTGCGACGGAAGAACTCTGGTATCCCGCGTGGGATATGGGAACAACGCCGTGGGACGAGCCGGAAATTTATGACAAATGGTCGCCGCATCGGTTCGCGAAAAATTTTAAGACGCCGACGCTTGTGACTCAGGGTGAAATGGATTTTCGTGTGCCGGTTGGCGAGAGTTTACAACTTTTCACCGCGCTTCAGCGGCAGGGAATTCCATCGCGATTAGTCGTTTTCCCGAATGAAGGTCATGAAATTCTCGGCTTGCAGAATAATGTCCGCTGGTGGAAAGAAATGCACCGCTGGCTCGCTGAATATTTGAAGTGATTTCGCGCGGGATATCTTATTCAGCATTGAGAATTCTACGGTATGTCTTGATTATCTAAATGATTCCAAACGTCAGGTTGTAATAAACACTTCCGAGCGCGTTTTTTCTGTCAATGTATCCGACGAAGATCCGTTAATCGGTTATAATCAATTTCCTTGTTGAAAAATTGCCGATTGCGTTCTAACTTTGGCGCGCTATTTGTTACTTAATGAGTTCTTCAAATGTCACAAGGAGGAAATTATATGAGTTTGAAATACATGTTTTTAATTGCGCCAATCGGCTCAATCGTCGCATTAATTTCAGCATACATTTTTCACAAGATGATGCTCAAAGGCAATCCCGGCACGGAAAAGATGCAGAAGATCGCAGGCGCCGTCCGGAAAGGCGCATTCGCTTACATCAAGCAACAGTATAAAATCGTCGGACTGGTGTTTGGTATCATTTTTTGTGTTTTTATCTTCATGTCCTATATTCTGCATGTTCAGAATAAGTGGGTGCCGTTCTCGTTCCTGACGGGCGGTTTCTTTTCTGCTTTGGCCGGATATTTTGGCTTGAATACCGCGACGTTGGCATCCAACCGCACGGCTGAAGGCGCGCGGAAATCGCTGAATGCCGGTCTGAAAATCGCTTTTCGCTCTGGGGCCGTGATGGGTTTGGTCGTCGTCGGACTTGGACTTCTGGACATTTCGATGTGGTTTACGATTCTATACTGGTTGGTTCCCCGGCTCGGTTTTCAGGCGATGAGCCTTGCCGCGATCACAACGACGATGCTGACCTTTGGAATGGGCGCGTCTTTACAGGCACTCTTCGCCCGTGTCGGAGGTGGGATTTTCACCAAAGCGGCTGACGTCGGCGCCGATCTCGTCGGTAAAGTCGAAGCAGGAATTCCGGAAGACGATCCGCGCAATCCCGCAACGATTGCTGACAATGTCGGCGATAATGTTGGTGATGTTGCCGGAATGGGCGCCGATTTGTATGAATCATACTGCGGTTCGATTCTGGCGACGGCAGCGCTGGGAGTTGCGGCTTTCAGTGGTTCTGCTTCAGAAAAAGTATTGGCCGCTTTACTGGCTCCGATGATCGTCGCCGGTATGGGAAATATATTTTCCGTTCTGGGTGCATTCGCGATTAGAACGGGTGAAAACACGGATCAGCGTTCGCTTCTGAAAGCATTGGCTCGCGGCGTCAACTTGAGTGTTGTCCTGATCACGATTTTTACTATCGGTTTGCTTTATATACTGAAATTGCCGATGGGCATCGCCGGTTCCGTTATCACCGGATTGCTCACGGGCTGGATAATCGGTAAACTCACGGAATACTACACGTCGCAGTCTTATAAACCGACACGCTGGATTGCCGATCAGTCGAAAACCGGCCCTGCGACTGTAATTATTGGCGGCTTGTCTACTGGAATGCTTTCGACAGGTTTTCCTGTGATTGTCACCTGTTTGGGAATCGGTGTCTCTTATGCCTGTGCCGGCGGTTTTGGCGCTGACCCGAACCATATCAATCTCGGCCTGTACGGAATTAGTTTTGCATCGATCGGAATGCTTTCGACGCTGGGCATCACGCTGGCGACAGACGCCTATGGCCCTATTGCCGATAACGCCGGTGGAAACGCCGAAATGAGCGATTTGCCAAAAGAGGTTCGTCAAAGAACTGATGCGCTGGATTCATTGGGCAATACGACTGCCGCGACGGGAAAAGGCTTCGCGATCGGTTCGGCGGCTTTGACGGCAATGGCGTTGATCGCGGCATACATCGAGGAGATCAAGGCGCAGTTTTCGCACATTATCACCGATGGCGGGATGATCAGAGAGTTGCTGACAAGTTTGAACATTTCCTTCGATCCAAGTGCTTCTCTCGAATCCTTGCGCGAAATCGTTGCCAGCACTGTGACGCTGACTAATTGGGTCGATTATTATAACATCACCCTGCTCAATCCGCGTGTCATGATAGGCGCATTTCTGGGGGCGATGATTACATTCGTATTCGCCGCGTTGGCAATGAAAGCTGTCGGGCGCGCCGCCGGAAGCATGGTCGAAGAAGTTCGCCGTCAATTCCGTGAAAAACCGGGCATCATGGCAGGTACAGATGACCCGGATTACGAAAGTTGTGTTTCAATCAGCACGAAAGGTGCTCAACATGAAATGATTCTGCCGTCGTTGCTGGTGATTTCTGTTCCGGTTATCGCCGGATTGGTTCTCGGTGTTGCGGGTGTTCTCGGCGTTCTGTTTGGCGGACTGACGACAGGTTTCGTTCTGGCCATCGCATTGAATAACGCGGGTGGAGCATGGGACAATGCCAAGAAATATATCGAAGAAGGCAACCTTGGCGGAAAAGGTTCTTATGCGCATAAAGCCGCAGTCGTCGGCGACACGGTTGGCGATCCGTGCAAAGATACCGCCGGCCCGTGTTTGAACATCGTTATCAAACTGATGTCCACGGTTTCCATCGTAACTGTTGGATTGGCAGTGAAGTTTGGTCCGGTGATCGGTCAATTGATCGGAATCGGCCCTCGTTAGTCTTTAGATAAATTTCGTTATGAACGACCGGCAGTAGCGATATTGCCGGTCGTTTTGATTTAAGAAATTTCAGGTACTGACACGTTTGGTGATTGTAACCGGTCTTCTATCTTTCTTTTTAAAAAATTGGAAAGTAATTTTGATCGTTGTGTTTTAAAGAGGAGTAAGGATTTGAAAAGAAGTCTTACAATTGTCGTTCTAATTATCGGAATCGCTTTTGGACAATCGGCAGTTCCATCGGGTTTAAAAATAGACGATTCGCTTTCGGTTCAACTTCATGAAATCGTCGCCGACCTTGGTCTGGACAAAGATTTCGATGTCGGTGAAGACGGCGTCGAGCAGATTTCGCTCGCGGTGATCGATCTGAACGGACAGGAACCGCGTCTCGGCGGCGTGAATCCGGATAATTTCATTTATCCCGCTTCCGTCTATAAAATGTATGTCGCGGCGGAAGTCCTGAACCAGATTTCACAGGGAAAATACAAATTGACGACGCCGATCGTCGCTGATTCGCCGAATGTCGTTGACCGCTCTAAGGAAATTCTTCATGATCCGCGTCCATTGCTTGTCGAAGGCGACACGGTCACGGTTGGCTATTTGCTTGATTTAATGATAACGCGGAGCGACAATTCCGCTGCTAACTGTCTGATCGATCTTGCCAAACGGGAGAATATCAACGATCTGATCCACCGATACCGTTGGCAGGGAAGCGAAGTGACACGCAAATTCCTCAAACGCAAATACGAAGATCCCGGCTACGAAAAAATTCGCGGCACCGAAACCTGCGCTTGGCATTCAGCGGAATTTATGTATCGGGTCGAGACCGATCAGTTGGTCAATCCGTGGGTGAGCAAACAGATGAAAAGTTATCTTGGTCGGCAACTTGATATTCGAAAATTGGCGGCAGGATTGCCGGAATCGGTAATGTTTTATCATAAAACCGGCTGGTTTTCTTATTGGACAAACGATGTTGGGATCGTCGATAACGGAAGTGTCCGGTATGTCATCGCCTGCTTCGTTCCGATTGAAGAGGAATTAGTTATGGACAAATATAAAGAACTTTCTGCGCGAATTTTTAAGTTGATGAGTCAGCGGAATAACCGATAAATCGAAGATCGGAATTTTTCAGATCGGTTTTACCTTCTCAAATGTCCGCTTGGCGCTGTTAATTGCCAGTGCAGCAGGTTTTTCGTTTTATTTTGATTTCTTAACGGCTATATTTCCCGCGATTATTTTGGTTTTTCTCGTTGTTAGAATGTTCGTAAATAGTCAATCAGGAGGAATGAAAAATGTTTAAAAACCATCCCAAAGGTTTAGCGGTCGCTTTCTTTGCCAATATGGGTGAGCGCTTCGGATTTTACACGATGATGGCGTGCTTGGTTTTCTTTCTGCAGGCGAGGTTCGCGTTAGCGGAAGATCAGGCGGGAAATATTTACAGCTGGTTCTATACGTTGATCTACGGCCTGGCGTTGGTCGGTGGCTTGATCGCCGATAAGACCCAGAATTATAAAGGGACGATTCTCACTGGAATCGTCGTTATGTTAGTTGGTTATATAGTCATGGCAATTCCGGGAATGGGATTGAAAATTACGATCGCCGGATTGATGGTAATCGCGCTCGGTAACGGCCTGTTTAAAGGCAATCTTCAGGCGCTCGTCGGCCAACTTTACGACGATCCGAAATACGAAAAGCTACGGGATTCGGCATTCAGTCTGTTTTACATGGGCATCAACATCGGCGCTTTCTTTGCGCCCAGTGCCGCCAACGGTATCCGGAACTGGTTCCTCAAGAGTCAGGGTTTCATCTATGACGCCGATTTGCCGGGATTGTGCAACAGTTATATCGGCGGCTCGCTGACAGATACGTCGAATCTTCAAATTTTGGCTGACAAAGTCAGTGGCGCGCCGGTCGCCGATCTGGGTGTATTCGCGCAAAGTTACATTGACGCTTTTTCAACTGGATATAATTATGCTTTCGGAATCGCTGCCGGTGCTATGGTTATCAGCCTTTTGATTTATATTCTTTTCAAACGTCAACTTCCCGATCGGAAGAAATTGGTCGGGACGAACAAAGAAATCATTGAAATACCGAAATCGGAAGAGAAGCAGCGGATCGTTGCCTTATTATTGGTTTTCTTTGTCGTGATTTTCTTCTGGATGTCCTTCCATCAAAACGGCCTGACTTTGTCCTATTTTGCCCGCGATTATGTCGCCAAGGTGGTCGGTCCGATCACCTATATTTTCTTTGAACTGAAATCCTTCCTGTCGCTGATTGCAGCGATCATCGGATTGGTATTCGTTTTCAAGAAATCGGAGAAAGTATTGCCACGGATTATCGGTGGCGCGCTTGTATTAATCGGCGGTCTTCTGACTTACTTTTTCTATTCGCAGTATGCACCCAGCAACCCGATCGAACCGGAAATCTTTCAGCATTTCAATCCGATTTTTATTGTGTTTGGAACACCGATAGTCGTCTGGTTCTTCGGATTTCTTCGTGATAGAGGGAGGGAACCATCGACGCCTAAGAAAATTGGTATTGGAATGATCCTTGCCGCATTTGGTTTTCTAGTCATACTGATCGGATCGCTACACCTGCTTTCACCATCGGCGCTCGGAACCGCGATCTCCCCCAACCGAATTTCGCCGAACTGGTTAATCAGTACATATTTCACCCTGACAATAGCGGAACTATTTCTCAGCCCGATGGGAATTTCGTTCGTTTCTAAAGTCGCTCCGCCGCGCTGGCAGGGTTTGATGCAGGGTGGCTGGTTCGCCGCGACGGCTATCGGCAATAAACTGACAGTTGTTGGCAGTTCGATGTGGGTAAAAGCAGAACTTTGGCAGTTATGGTTGACTTTCATTGTCTGTTGTCTGCTGTCCGCCGCGTTTCTCTTCTCGATAATGAAGCGGTTGGAGAACGCTACTAAGTAATCGTTTTCATTTAAGTCTCAGCCTTGAGGGAGTCGTTGATTCCTTCAAGGCTGAATTTTTGACAGTCAATTGGATCAAAACCAGAAACCGGTTTTCTGCAACCAGTAATCCGTCTTTGTTGTTAAATAGGTTTATTGACTTTCAGTATATTTCTTAGTAAGATGAAAAAGATTAAAGATTTAATTGAAAAAGAAGATGGAAGGTTTATGAAAAATATATCGATTTTAACGATGCTGATTTTCACTTCGTTATTTTTCGCATGCGATTCGGATGAGATAATCGAAGCCACGCCGGTCGTTATTGAAATAACCGATGTGATGGGTTATGATGATTTTTCTTCTGCCGGTGCGGCGTTCTGCGTTGCGACCGACACGATTCAGGGAATTTCGCTCGTTGTGGCTTTCCAATTTACATTGCCGCTGCATCAGGCAACGTTCACACCGGAAATGAGTGTGAAAAACACGATTGATGAATACAACTGGAACCGTAACAACACGATCACCACTGAGATAAAGACAAAATATCCATCATTATCCGATTTCATGACCGATACGCAAGGGATCCGGACGATGGAAATTCCACTCGCGGTTTTCGTCATTATACCCACAGAAACCGATGGCGGATCGGACAGGGTATTCGTTGCTACGGAAGGTAATCTCGAACTGACCCGAAGTGATGGTCCCGGCGACCTCATCGAAGGCGATCTGATTTTTACCGAATTGACCGGAAGTGGCGCCGATGCCACCGTAAAAAAGAACGGCGAGAAGATTTCCGTTGAAGATATCTACTTCGAAATGAGTACAGAGGTTCAACCGTAAATCATAGTGTTTCATAAGTTGAAAAAATGCTTTTCGGTAAAATACCCGAAAACAGGTTGTGTATTTACCTTTAATTATCTGTATTATCACTGAAAACCATTCCTTGATAATCCGGTTGATTGTGGGTAATTTCCACCTCGTATTTTTAGACATGAAGAATGGTTAATAAAGAGGAATTTATGACAAACGTAAAATCAAAAATTGAAAAGTTTGTGTATTCGTTCGGCGGCGGTAAAGCCGACGGAAACGAAAGTATGAAGAACCTGCTGGGAGGCAAAGGCGCCAACTTGGCAGAAATGGCCGGACATCCCGATTTGCAGCTTCCCGTTCCGCCGGGTTTTACAATCACGACGGAAGTTTGCACCTATTATTATCAGCATAAAAAGAAATATCCCGAATCTCTCACCGCCGAAGTCACGAAAGCGTTGGCTAAAGTAGAGAAGATCATGGGAAGAAAATTCGGCGATGAGAAAAATCCATTGCTGGTTTCCGTTCGTTCCGGTGCTCGCAAATCCATGCCGGGTATGATGGAAACCGTCCTGAATGTCGGTCTGACCGAAAAGACGATTCCCGGCCTAATTAAACAGAGCGAAAGCGAACGTTTCGTTTACGACGCTTATCGCCGCTTGATCATGATGTACTCCGATGTGGTCATGGAAAAGGCCGAAGGTATCGAACCGAAGGATGATGAAGGCATTCGCCGTCAACTCGAACGTATCATGGATGCGAAGAAAAAAGTCAAAGGTTATACTTCCGACACTCAACTGACTGCCGAAGAATTGAAAGACCTTTGCAAAGAATTCAAAAAAACCATCAAGAAGGTCATCGGAAAAGAATTCCCCGACGATCCGATGAAACAACTCTGGGGCGGAATCGGCGCAGTATTCGCATCATGGAACGGCAAGCGCGCCATCAGTTATCGCCACATCGAAAACATCCCTGATGAATGGGGCACTGCCGTAACCGTTCAGACAATGGTTTTTGGAAATATGGGCGAAAATTGCGCCACGGGCGTCGCCTTCAGCAGAAATCCCGGAAGCGGAGAGAACGGATTCTATGGCGAGTATCTCATCAACGCTCAGGGTGAAGATGTAGTCGCCGGAATTCGCACGCCTGCGCCGATCAACCAGTATTCCAAATCCGAACACAACAAAGAATTGGTGACACTGGAAAAGGGCATGCCCAAACTCTATAAAGAACTGAACGAATACCGCACGCGCCTTGAAAATCATTATCATGACATGCAGGATATCGAATTCACGATTGAAAAGAATCGCCTGTTCATGTTGCAGTGCCGCGTCGGAAAACGCAACGGTCCGGCGGCTGTTCGCATGGCGATGGATATGCTGGCAGAAAAACTGATCACGAAAGAAGACGCCATTATGCGCGTCACGCCGGCACAATTGGACGAACTGCTTCATCCGATCATCGATCCGAAAGCCGAAGCCAAACACACCGTCGTGGCAAAAGGTTTGCCCGCCGGTCCCGGCGCCGGTTGTGGTCAGATCGTTTTCAGCTCGGCGGACGCGGTTGCATGGGCGACTAAGGGAAAGAAAGTCATCCTCGTTCGCGAAGAAACCAATCCAGAAGATGTCGATGGCATGAGAGTTTCGCAGGCAATTTTAACGGCACGCGGCGGAATGACCAGCCATGCGGCGCTCGTTGCTCGCGGTTGGGGAAAATGCTGTATCGTCGGTTGCGGCGCACTGCATGTTGATTATGCGAAACGGACGTTGTCTGTTGGTGGTAAGACATTCAAGGAAGGCGATTTTGTTACGCTGAACGGCACGAAAGGTAACGTGTATGAAGGCCAACTGCCGATGATTGACGCCACGGAAAATCCGATCCTGATCAAATTCCTGAAACTTTGTGATTCGACCCGGAAACTTGGCGTCCGCACCAACGCTGACACACCCGCTGACGCCAAACGCGCCCGCGCATTCGGCGCCGAAGGCATCGGCCTGTTCCGCACCGAACACATGTTTTACGGTGAAGGAAGCGACGCGCCGCTATTCGCGCTGCGCAAGATGATCGTATCAAACACGCTTGAAGAACGTCAGAAAGCGCTAAACGAACTCTATCCGTATGTTAAAATTTCCATCAAGGCGACACTCGAAGCGATGGACGGCTGTCCGGTTGTGATCCGCCTGCTCGATCCGCCTCTGCACGAGTTCGTTCCGAGAAAGAAAGAAAAGCTCGAACAGCTGGCCAAAGAACTCGGCATCACGTTGAAAGATCTGGAAAAACGCGCCACTGATCTGCACGAATCAAACCCGATGATGGGGCACCGCGGCGTTCGTCTCGGCGTAACGTATCCGGAAGTCTCGAAGATGCAAATCCGCGCGATTTTCGAATCGGCGGCGGAATTGGCGAAGGAAGGTAAAAAACCGTACCCGGAAATCATGGTTCCGGTCGTTGGAATTACAAAAGAACTCGAGAACCAGAAAGCCATCGTCGAGGAAGTCTATCAGGAAACGCTGAAGAAATACGGCCTGAAGAAGATCAAATACATGTACGGCACGATGATCGAAATTCCGCGCGCCTGTTTGGTTGCCGGAAAAATTGCCGAAGTTGCCGAGTTTTTCTCATACGGCACGAACGATCTGACGCAAATGGGTTTCGGTTTCTCGCGCGATGACATCGGCGGGTTTGTGCCGGATTATATCGAAAAGAAAATCCTGCCCGAAGATCCGTTCCAGTCGATCGACCAGGAAGGAATCGGCGAACTGATCCAGATCGGTATCGAACGCGGTCGCAAGACTCGTCCGGAACTCGAAATCGGTATTTGCGGCGAACACGGCGGCGAACCGAGATCGGTCAAGTTCTGCCATAAGGTCGGCATGGATTACGTTTCCTGCTCGCCCTTCCGCGTTCCGATTGCGCGTCTTGCCGCGGCTCAGGCCGTCGTCGAGCAGAAATAAGATGATAGATAAAAACTGATCATAAAAGAGGCTGGAATTTCCAGCCTCTTTAGTTTTATATTGAAACTAACAGATTGCGACGGTGGGAATCGTCGTCCGATAATTTTTATTTGATCCGGAATCCGATGCTGATAAAACCAAAACCGTATGAAATGTCATCTTTATAAAACTGCCAGTTGAACTCGGGAATGATCAAATCGTCCTTCCACGGCAATCCGATCCCGCAGTTTATTACCCGAAAACTATATTCAGTGTCAAGATAATCGTATTGATAAAATCCTAAGAACGGCTCAAAACCACGGATATTTTTACCTATCAGTAGTCCGTATTTCAAATATGGTAGGTATCGTAATTTGAAACAACCATAATGGAGATTTGCGCTTATGTCGCAAATGCGGTTGGTGTGTGGGAGTACTTGGTAACGTAGAATACCTTCTAGTGTATAAGGGTAAATACCACGTAATCCCAACTCGAACCGGTTGGTCAGTCCGTAATGAATTCCCAGACTGGGAGTAAAAGTAGGTTCTAATTCATGTTTGATTTTTTCACTATTACAAGTCACAATATTATCGATACTAGGGCTCATTGCAAACTGTTTTTTGTCGAGTGTTCGGGCGGTGTAACTGTTGCTAGTGGCGATACATTGGAACTGGAAACAGCTCAAAAAGAGTAAGAAAATCGGGAAATATTTATTGATGAACCGGAAGATCATGTTTGCCAATACGCTACTATTAAGAATCAATACCAAATAATATTAAGGATATTTTTAGCGCCTGACAAGCATATATTTAAAGCCGGTTTGGAAAGCGGGAAAAGTTTAGTATTCTCCCCAGTTCAGTGCCTTCAGATTTTCCGGTTTGGTTCGCGTCAGCGCCTCGACGAACCGCATCGCAATCTGGCGGTTGGTGATGAGCATAACGTTGTAATCGACCGCGGCGCGTCGAACGAGATAACCATTGGTGAGTTCTTTTCCCTGATAATTCTTGGGAATGTTGATGACGAGATCGATCTTCCGGTCTTTAATAAATGTAATTGCGTTCGGTTCTTTTTTCTCGAGCGGCCAGTAAAGCGACTCGACGGAAATATTGTTGGCTTCGAGGAATTTTGCCGTGCCGGTTGTCGCGAAAAGTTTAACGTTCATATCCCTCAGCGCGCGGATCGATTCCAGCAATTCTGCTTTCGATTCGATCGGACCCGTCGAGAGCAGAACCGTTTTGACCGGCAGACGATATCCGACCGAGATCAGTGCTTTAAGAAACGCTTCGTCAAAATCATCGCCAAGACAGGCGACTTCGCCGGTCGACGCCATCTCGACGCCGAGAGTCGGATCGGCGCCCTGCAACCGCGTGAAAGAAAACTGCGGCGCTTTGACGCCGACATAATTTAGTTCAAACGGTGAGTGCGGACTTTTGGAGACGGGAATCCGCATGAGAATTTTTGTGGCGCAGTCGATGAAATTATCCTTTAGCACTTTGGAGATGAACGGGAAACTGCGCGAGGCGCGGAGGTTACATTCGATAACCTTGACCTCGTTCTTTTTGGCGAGATACTGGATGTTGAACGGTCCGTTGATGTTCAATGATTTGGCGATCTTTTCGGTGATGATGCGGATGCGCCGAACGGTTTCTAAATAAGTTCTTTGCGGCGGTAAAACCAATGTCGCGTCACCGGAATGAACGCCGGCGTTTTCGACATGTTCGGAAATCGCGTAGCGGACGATTTCTCCATTCTGCGCGACGGCGTCGATCTCGATCTCCTTCGCATTTTCAAGATATTTGCTGATGACGGTCGGATATTCCGGTGAAATTTTCACCGCGCGCTGAAGATATTGAACCAGTTCTTCGTCATTGGAAGCGACCGCCATCGCCGCGCCGCTCAGCACATAAGACGGGCGGATCAATACGGGATAACTGTGTTCGGCAGCGAAAGCCTTGGCTTCATCGATCGATGTCAGTTCTTTCCAGATTGGCTGATCGACGCCCAATTCGTCGAGCAGATCGGAAAACTTGCGGCGATTTTCAGCCCGGTCGATGCTTTCCGGTGATGTGCCGAGAATGCGGACGTTGTTGCGGTAGAGTTTCATCGCTAGGTTGTTCGGGATTTGTCCGCCCATCGAAACGATCACGCCAAGCGATCGGAACGAATCGTAGATTTCCAGTACATTCTCGAAACTGATTTCGTCGAAGATCAGATAATCGAATTCATCGTAATCGGTGCTGACGGTCTCCGGATTGTAATTCAGCATGATCGTGTTGTAGCCTAACTTCCGAAGCGTCTGTCCGGCGTTTACGCACGACCAGTCGAATTCGACCGAACTGCCGATCCGGTAAGCGCCTGAACCGAGAATAATGACGGTGTTGGGATTCGGATAAACCGCGTCGTCCTTGACGGCGTTGTAGGTCAGATAAAGATAATTCGTTTGAGCGGGAAATTCCGCTGCGAGCGTATCGATCTGGCGAATGAACGGCCGGAGGTTCCATTCTTTTCTAAGTTTGGAAATTTCCACTTCACTTTTACTAGTCGCCAGAGCAATTTGTTTGTCAGAAAAGCCATGCTGTTTAGCAGATTCCAAAAGTTCTTTTGAAACGGATTTATCTCGTGAATCAGTGAGTTGTTTTTCGATTTCGACGACATTTTGAATTTTATAAAGAAACCATTCGTTGATGTGCGTCCACTGGTGGATTTCGGAAACGGTTTTCCCGGTTTCAAGCGCTTTCGCGACGGCAAAAATACGCTCCTCCGTCGGTTCCCGGAGTTCCTTCTCGAGATCGTCGAATTCGATGTCGTTGTTTTCGACCAATCCGTTGGCGCCGATTTCCAGCATGCGAAGACCTTTCTGCAGTGCCTCTTCGAACTTACGTCCAATAGCCATTACTTCGCCGACGGATTTCATGCCGGAACCGATTTGCCGCGAGACTTTTCTAAATTTTTTCAAGTCCCAGCGCGGGATTTTAACGACGACATAATCCAGCGCGGGTTCGAAAAACGCCGTTGTCGTTTTCGTCACACTGTTCGGCAATTCGTGCAGTCCGAAACCGAGCGCGAGTTTCGCCGCCACGTAAGCGATCGGATAACCGGTGGCTTTCGAGGCGAGCGCCGAACTTCTCGATAATCGGGCGTTGACTTCGATGACGCGGTAATCTTCCGACTTTGGATCGAGTGCGTACTGAATGTTGCATTCGCCCACGATTCCCAGATGGCGGATTACGCGGATCGCGATCTCGCGGAGTTTATGATATTCGGCGTTGGTGAGTGTTTGACTGGGCGCAACAACGATGCTTTCGCCGGTGTGAATTCCCATCGGATCGAGGTTTTCCATGTTGCAAATCGTGATGCTGTTGCCGAGACGATCGCACATTACTTCGTATTCGATTTCTTTCCAGCCTTTCAGATATTCTTCGATTAAAATCTGCGGCGCGTAAAGAAGCGCTTTCTGCGCTTTGTCGTGCAATTCTTTCCGGTTTCTGCAGACGCCCGATCCGAGTCCGCCCAGTGCGTAGGCAATGCGAACCATTACCGGAAAGCCGATTTCATCGGCAAATTTCTCAGCATCTTCGACGGTCGTCGCGGTGTGACTTCGCGCCGTTTTCACATCGATCTCATTCAGACGGTCGATGAAAAGCCGCCGATCTTCCGTATCGATGATCGCCTGGATAGGTGTCCCTAAAACCTGCACGTCGTTTTTTTGTAAAATTCCGAGACGGTACAATTCCAACCCGGTATTCAGCGCTGTCTGTCCGCCGAAGCCGAGCAGGATGCCGTCCGGGTGTTTTTTTTTGATCACTTTCTCGACAAATTCTGCATTGACCGGCAGGAAATAAACTTCATCGGCAAGATTTTCGGAAGTCTGGATCGTCGCGATATTCGGATTGACGAGAATCGTATAAACGCCTTCAGCTTTCAGCGCCTTGATCGCCTGACTGCCGGAATAGTCAAATTCGCCGGCTTCGCCGATTTTCAGAGCCGCAGAACCGAGGATAAGGACTTTCTTAATCATGACACACCTTTTAACCACGAATGAACACGAAAACACACTAATAAAAGATATTCAGAATTAATCTGTATCATAATTCGCGTTTATTCGTGTCCATTTGTGGTTCACTTTACTAACTCTAAAAAGCGATCGAACAGAAACTGCGTATCGACCGGACCGGGAATGGCTTCCGGATGAAACTGCACGCTCAGAAATCGACCGGAACGGTGGATCATTCCTTCGTTCGTATGATCGTTCAGATTGCTGAACCAGGCTTGCCATTCGCGTGGTAAGGAATCTTTTTCCACAGCATAGCCGTGATTCTGGGATGTGACATAACAACGCCCGGTAAGATGGTCGATAACCGGTTGGTTTTGCCCGCGGTGACCGAACTTCAGTTTGAACGTTTTTGCGCCGGCGGCGAGCGCCATGATCTGGTGTCCTAAGCAGATTCCGAATGTTGGAATATTATTGTCGAATGCGAATTTCGCCGAGCGGATCGTTTCCGCACACATGGTTGGATCGCCGGGACCGTTTGAGATCAAAATCCCGTTAAAATCATACGCCGAAATGTCGGCATTCCACGGAAGAACCTGAACCTCGAATCCATGGTTGATCAGATTGAACAGGATGCTCCGCTTACATCCGCAGTCAATGAGCGCGACCCGCCGTTTTCCCTTACCGAAGGTTGCGGGTTCTTTCCGGCTGACTTCAGAGACCAGATTGTGCCGGTTCGGATCGTAAAATTCCGGATCGTCGTCGATAACAATCTTGCCGAGCATCGTGCCTTTATTGCGAAGAAATTGCGTCAGCGCGCGTGTGTCGATCCCGGTGATCGCCGGTATCTGTTGTGCGATTAACCAATCGGCGAGACTTTGCCGGGAATGCCAGTGACTGAACGATTCCGAGTAATCGGCGACGATGAGACCGCGCACCTGAATCCGGTCGCTCTCAAAATCGGGATTTGGGAAGTCCGGATGTGCAGAATTCGGAACGCCGTAGTTACCCGCCAGCGGGTAAGTCAACGTGAGAATTTCACCAAAGTACGATGGATCGGTAAGTGTTTCTGGGTAGCCGGTCATGCCGGTGTTGAAGACGACTTCGCCGGCGGATGACGCCGGGAAACCGAAAGACAAACCCTGGAAAACGCTACCATCTTCGAGAATTAGACGGGCAAGTTTATAAGGCATCAGGAAATCCGCTCCCACTTTACTTTCTGGCGGGGTTTAACAACTGTTTTCAACATCCTGAGCCATAATATAAGTCCCGGTAACAAATATTTTGAGCATTTTTTCGCCCATTTGTTTTTTCTAAAGATGTCGGTAAATTCAACACATAAAAGATATTATTGAAAAAGGATAAAAGGCGTGAGAAAAACATTTCCAGTTAAACGTATTCCGGGAATTAAGTGTTTCGGCTGGTTATTTATATACGCTTTAGAGATGTTAATTTGTACAGCCGGATATTCACAGGAGATACATTTCTCGAGTGAAAAACTGGAATTTGTTATTGGCGACAATTCGGTCTCGCTGACCGGGAAGTATCGTTTTAAGAATCCGCTGGATCAATCGGTCGCACAGCCTTTGATTTATCCGTTCGTAATCACCGAAGACTTACCTTTTCCCGATTCGGTTGATGTCCGGCAGGAAAACGGTCAGCCGGTGCATTTTAACAAAGGGAAAGATTTCGTTTCATTTATCGTTAAAATTCCGCCGAAAGGCAATATTACGATTGATGTTTATTATCGACAGCCGGTGAAGAAAAACCGGTTCGAATATATCCTGACTACGACCCGGAATTGGCAACAACCGCTGGATTCTGCTGAATTTTTTATACGGGTGCCGGAGTTTTATGATGTGGCTGAATTGTCATTTCCATACGGGTGGATCGATACGACCGCCGGTTTTAAAACCTATTGCCTGCGTTTTGAGGATTTTTATCCAGATAAAAATCTCATTTTTGCTTGGCAAAGGAGGAAGTAAAATGAAAAAGGTTCTCTTCTTTTTGTTGTTTGTTTTGTTGGTTTCAGCGTCGGCGAATCCGATCGCTTTTAATTTATTCAGTGAACTACTTTTTACAGATGATGGCTGGCAAATCGAAATTAAAAGTATTTCTACCTGGTTAGTGATGTGGGATTCAACCGCTAAATTCACGCTCGTATTTCAATCCGGAAATGACACCGCCCGATATATGGACATGAGCGTGTTCGATGACAATTTTCTAGTGTTTACACCGGAAGATCTCGATACGACTCTAAATCTGGAGTCATTTGAGGATAGCCTTAAAGTAATTCTTCTTGTAAATAATGAAACGTATGTATCAGATGAATTGTCTTGGGGCTTAGATGGTGTTATCTCAGCGCCACTGGCTAGCCAATCAATCTGTTTCGGCCGAACTGATTTTGGGTACATGGGTTCTGACTTAACTTACTATTTAGATAATTCGCCGACAATCGGCAGTATAAATGATACTGTTGGTGCTCACGGCCGAATTGAGGGTTACATTATTGATCCTTATGGTCAACCAATTGCTGATGCAAGTATCAAGTTTTGTAATTACGGCTATACATTTTTCGAGATTTTTTCCGATTCGAGCGGACTATTTTCCTCTGAACCTGTTTCTTACAAGTGGCAGATCCAAATATCCAAAGACGGTTATAAAACCCAGACCCTCACCCAGCAAATCTGGCCGGACAGCACCATCGAACTCAATATCGTCCTGAAACCCAAACCGGAGTATTACCAGAGTTATTTCCCGCTGCAGGTCGGAAATGTCTGGAAATATTCACAACTTTATTCTAGTTTTTCCTATACCTTGTCAATTGATTCTGTCGTCACGATTGGTGATTATCAATACTACAAAATCACTGAAAATAATTACGAGAAGTATCTGCGCTATGATTCACTCGGAAACGTGCTTATCTATCAAAACGGAACGGACACGTCTTTGTATATTCTGTCATTGGGCATCCAGGACTCTATTCAATTATCGACCGGTGAATATCCGGTTTTTGTAAACGTATCAATAATAGACAGTATGAATCTTTCCATTGGTTCGTTCGAAAATATTATTTCACTTTATTTCTGGGTTGAAGGAATTTTTGATGGTGAAGTGGAATTATTTTTTGCTAAAAACGTTGGTCTGATCGAAAAGACTATTTGGGGCACTGGCCCTGTCCAATATCAATTATCTTATGCCAAAGTCAACGGCGTCGAGTATCCGACTTCCGGCATTCAGTCCAATCCCGGTCAACCTGAGAAGTACACTCTTAAGTTGACCAATTATCCTAATCCTTTCAACCAATCAACGACGATCAGTTACTCTTTACCGATGGACGGCAATATCAAACTCTCCGTTTTTGACATCAACGGTAAGTGCGTCGATAATTTGTTTACCGGCAAACAGCGAGCCGGTTCATATCATTTCATCTGGAACGGAGGGAATCTGTCATCGGGCATTTATTTCATCTGGATCCAGTCCGAAAAGGGGACTTTTTCTCACAAATGTCTGTTGGTCAAATAGGAGACATGATTCCCTCAATCCAATGAAATCACTGATTGCAGTTTGTTTGATCGTTTCAGCGATTCTGCTGTTTTTCGGTTGTTCTGAAAATGAAAAATCGGGCGATTCACCGTACGATATGGTTTTAGTAAAAGGCGGTCTGTTCGTCATGGGGAAAACCGATCAGTCCGCAGGACATTATATAACGGTTAGTAGTTTTTATCTCGGCAAATATGAATTGACCCAGAAGGAATGGATCGCCGTTGCGGGATATAATTCTTCATGGTTTAAGGGCGACAGCCTGCCGGTCGAACAGGTTGACTGGTTAGATGTGTTCAGATTTTGTAACAATATCAGCATCGAAGCCGGTTTTCAGCCGTGTTATCGAATTGACGGGCAAATTCTGTCCGGCGAGTTACCGACGGTCACCGATGAAAACATCTGGTCGGTCATCGATACATTGAGTCAATTGGTTACATGTAATTTCAATGCTGACGGTTATCGCCTGCCGACCGAAGCCGAGTGGGAATTTGCCGCGCGTGGCGGAAATCGTTCGAAAAATTATCTCTTTTGCGGCGGGAATGATTTAACGGATGTCGCCTGGTTTATCGATAATTCCGACCGCAAAACTCATCCTGTCGGCTTGAAAAGACCTAACGAGATCGGTCTTTACGATATGAGCGGCAATGTCATCGAGCGCTGTTGGGATTGGTATGAGGAATATTCAAATCGATATCAGATCGATCCAACCGGCCCCGCCGAAGGAACGACGCGGATCATGCGCGGCGGTAGCTGGTCGAGCGGCGATAATTCCTGCACGATTGCTTATCGTCATCATCATCCGTCTTATCGTGACTATTCGACCGGTTTCCGGCTTTGCCGTAATGCGGATTGACCTAGCAACCGGTTGAAAACACCAAGGCCGCCTCAACAATCTTCTGGTAATGAAGTCAGCCCGAAGACGATCATGATCATGGGCCGGCCTTTGAGAAGAGAAATGTTTAATTGTGTGAGATAGGTTATAACTTATCATCCAAATGTTGTTAATTTATGTCAGTATTAATTGGAGGAGTTATGAATAATTTGTTAAAAATGTCCTTAATAATCACACTGATTTTAGCGACCACCCTTTTTGCTCAAGTTCCGGATCTCATTCTCCGGAATGAAATTACGTCGGGATATAACGCTTATCTCGACAGCATGGAGACGGAATATCTAAAATTATTACCGGGAGCCGATGATACCCAGACAATGAAAGCCCATATGGGACTGGCCATTATTCAAGCCGCCCGTACTTATGTTAATGGCGACACTCTGGTCAACGATCTTGAATATTTAATGGAAAAAATGAGTGACAATATTATCTTGGGCGTTAATCAAACCATCACAGATATTTTCCCGTTGTTCGATGCCGGCAATCCGAACGCATTTGTGCTGAACCTGACTGAATTCTTCGAATCTGGTACTTATCCGGCTTATCGCGATTCAATCGATGAATGGTTGACCAACAGCAGTATGTTGGCCGACGATATGAGCGAGGCAGTCGATTATTTCGGAGGAAAGACCGAACCTCTGATGGACGCTTTTGGCGAACACTAGGCCGCCGTGTTTGATAGCACCGCCGATTTCGAGTTTAACGTCCAGGTGATGGGTTCTCAGTATGAAGACACCCTGTTCGTCTTTTCCAGAACGTTTTTCGACAGACAAAAAATGATTGCATCATTGGGCGAAAACATGGCGATTACTCTTGATAGCGGTTTTACACAGATTCTCGATTCGCTGAACAATAACAGCCCGGCCATCGATCCGGGAGTGATTGTTACCCGGCAAGGACTCGATTCGTTGAGCACCCTGATCGACAGTGTTCAGGTATTACTTTGGAACCAGCCGTTCGCTCCGTTTGAATTCAAACTGGTCTGGATGGATTCACTCCAAAAAGGCATTGCCGAAATCGATACACTTCTGGGCGGCAAAACCTATCCAATCGGCCTCGAATCCGAAAATAAGGTCATCCGGCCACGCGGAATAATTGAAAGCCTGGCGCATCACGATGGCCTCATGGGAGTTTACAAAGATTATTACCGCGGTGGCGAACAGCCGACCTACACATTCTATAACACATTTCCCAACGGATTGACTTCCGATATGTATGCCATGATCGCCTCCGACATCATTCTGAATGCCAATGATACCCAAGAGCAATTTGAAACAAAGCTCCACGCCTACCAGCAGGTTCTGCTCCTTAAAGAATCACTACCACTTACAACCCTGACTCCTGATGAACATTTGGGTTTGGCGCTGACGCTGCTTTACGATTTATTGAACGACGAGGAATATTTCGGCAATATCGAGTCAGTCATGCAATTAATTTCGAGCGGGCGGATCGACAGCCTGTTTGCTACTTATGAATGGAGCGATTTCGATGTGCAGGATCAGATCGACATAATCCGTTACCATGTCGATCAGTACATCGAGAGTGGCGCTGTGACGAATTACGTGGTTTTAGTAAAAACCTATGACGACGGTCTGGGTTCCTATATGCTGGGTGAAAACAGTGAATTTTCCATTTATTATCTGACCGTATCGCAAGTCAAGGTCGCTACTGAGATGATCGAACTGGCGTGCAATGCCATGTCAATGATGGCTGATGCTTTAACCGGGCTGTACAATGAACTCGACCAGATATTCATATTGGATCTTGATCCTGAATATCTGGATTTTTCCAATGTCGAAGGCCCGATGGATTTGATTAACATTCTGGAACAATCCAATCCGGAATTTCTGACTGTCACTCCTTACGGCATCGAGAAATTCCATGAAACGGGTGTCTGGTTGAAAGATTCCTTTAAAAGTTTCGGAGTGTTCTTTGATAATGTAACAGATTTGTTCATTGCCATGGAACCTTATCAGAACGACTTTGATATGAATGCCTTAAATATGCAGGAAAAGTCGGAAGAATCGGCGGACATTGCGTGGAGTCTGTTTGAAGATTTCGCTACTTCGGATTCAACAATAATGATTGATGGCGAGCGGGTCAACGTATCGGCTTGGTTCGATAATCCGCCGACCAGTTTCCTGATGATGATGAAGAATTTCTTCATGGGTACCGACAGCACGCTGGGAGGCATGTTCCCAGACCGCTTTAAGGTTGGCATAGCTAAGAGAGACCAAATTTTACCGACCGAGTTCAAACTCTACCCGATATATCCGAATCCGTTTAACCCAACGACGAATATCGTATTCGACCTGCCGCAGGAATCTATCGTCAAATTGTCAATTGTCGATTTGCAGGGGCACATGATTGAGCAGATCGTCAATCGTAAGGTTTCCGCCGGCCGGATTGCCTTTACGTGGAATGCTTCCCGCTATCCTTCCGGCATTTATTTTGCCAACCTGGAGATTAACGGTCATCAGACGATCCGCAAAATGACACTGCTTAAATAGGAATTGGATTGTTAATAATCCGCATGTATTTGGTGGGGAAAAGTCACCGGCTTTTCCCCACTTTATTATCAATGCTGGTTATCGCTACAACAGTCTTAGCCGGTCAATGGCAGGAGTCTGTTTACAGCCTATCGGGCTTTCCGCAAATTCACACTATCTCATTTGGTGAAGTGAACTCGTCTGTATGTTTTATTGCAGTTTCGGCTGGCTATGACGATATCTACCGTAAAAAAATTACTAGCAAGACAGCACTGACTCTCGCTGAACAAAGTAATGAACTGCGGTTGCGATGGCCGTTCCGCATCGACCAAACCAATCAGATAGTCACGGCGGAAGTCGCCAGAAATTTTTCCTACTTCAATAATCTTGACGATCAGACCAACCTCGTCAGTCGTTGCCAGATTACTAACACATTTTTTTCGACCAGTTGGGCTCTCACATTCGGCGTCGGCCATTTCGGTGGCAGTTTTGAATCCAGTCGAAGTTCGACGCCTTTTACGATCGACATTATTTCTTTTCCGCAATCGGAAGATTCCCGTACCAATAAGTACTTCTTCGACCTGCTTGAGCCTACTTTCGGACGGGAACTGATCAATACTCTAAGCTTGGAAAAATCCGGTTTTTCCTTATATGCCTCAACCCGTTTGAACAGACGTTACCGAATCGGTATTTCAATGCGTTATGCGGATTTTGATTCGGACTGTCGAATCAACTATATCAATTCCGGTCAGAAAGCGGCCCTGGCGGGACAACGACGAATAGATTTTCCGATAAACGGGGTTGATAAATTTTATCGTTTTTCTTTACTCTCGGATCAAACATTTCTAAAAGATTTATCAATTACATTTTTCAGCGACAAATTCAATTATTTTATCGATAATAACCGTCCCGATATTACTGATCTGAAAACGCTAGGTCAGGGAGATATTGGTCGCTCCGGTTCTGCGATCAATTTTATCACGGAAAAACGGAACATAGAAATATTCGGCGGCTTGTCTTTAGCGACTTATGATCTTGATGTCTCATTGAATACGCCGGTCATCGGTTTTCAGTGGGGAATAATACCGATTTCCCATGCGGCCACCATCGATATCTCACGCGGATCGTCATTTGCCCAGCAGATTGGTTTGAACCATAAATTCATTTCCAAGAATTTTCATAGCCAGGTGGGATTGACTTATACTCATACATTGTACAATTTCTGGATAGAAGGGGGCGCCGATCTGATGCTCGGTCTGGAATCAGTCCCGCTTGACTACCCTTTCACGTACAGCCTGCATTTACTGGATTTACACGTGGAAATGGAGTGGCGTCAAGGCCCGTTCGGATTGACCTACACTTTTCAGCAATTGATCCCGACCGGCCGACGTCTTGATGCCAGTCCGATTCGCTTTACCAAGAAAACTCCGGGAGTGGAATATACAAATCACGGTGGGCAACGGCATCATTTCAATCTGGGATATTATTTCTGACCGCTGGATTTTTAAGTACGATTGCCCATCGTCATCATCCAATTTATCGCGATTATTCGACCGGTTTTCGAATCTGCCGCAATGCGGATTGAATCTCTGTGTGGAATGACTTGGCATTTCCACCGAATTGCCTGAAATTAGCGGTCGTGAAAAATCAATCAAACCTACCGCTAAAAATTCTCTATCAGGACAATCATCTACTGGTTGTCGATAAACCGGCCGGAATACTGATGCAGGGCGATCAAACCGGCGACATTACATTACTGGAAATTGCCCGGAATTACATCAAGGAAAAATATCAAAAACCTGGCGAGGTTTTTCTCGGGCTCGTCCATCGCATCGATAGACCGGCTTCGGGCGTTGTCGTCTTTGCCAGAACTTCCAAGGCCGCCGCCCGCCTGACCGCGCAATTTCAGACGAAGCAAGTAACAAAAATTTACCGCATTCTCGCCGAAGGAAGAATTCCAGACTCCGGAACATGCACAGATGACATTCTGCGCGACGGCGTGACAAGCCGGATCGTGAAAAGCGGCAAAGGACAACCGGCTGAATTGCGCTTTCGCCGACTAAACTACGAAAACGGCTATTCACTCGCCGAGGTCGAAATCATCACCGGGCGACATCATCAGATACGCGTTCAGTTCGCGCATCGCGGCTTTCCTGTGTTCGGCGACCTGCGTTACGGCTCCAAGACCAAATTTAATGACGGTACCGCCATCGCGCTTCATTCCTATTCGCTGTCGTTCAATCATCCGACGAAAAACGAGCGGATGACATTCACGAGCGAGCCGGATGCCTTATGGGGACTTTATATCAATTTGAAGTGAGCGACATGTCATTTCTGAAAAATAGCATTCAGATTGCCGGAATCAAGAGCCTTTCCGAAGCAAAAATGCTGTTGGATTGTGGTGTCGATTTTCTTGGATTCCCGTTAAAATTAGCCGTTCATCGGGAAGATATACCGTCCGAAACTGTTGCTGAAATCATTCGGGATTTGAGAATCGCCGACCGGTCTGTATTGATCACGTACTTAGAAAACGCCGATGAGATTTTCGGTCTGATGGATTTCCTTGATGTATCAATCGTCCAGATTCACGGATCGATAGCGATGCCGGAACTCGTCAAATTAAAAAAACAGCGCCCGGAACTTCGTATTATTAAAAGTCTGATCGTCAAAACGGGTTTGGCTGAATTGACCGCTGAAATCGAATGTTTCTCATCGCGGATCGATGCATTTATCCTCGATTCGTTCGATCCGAAAACCGGTGCCACCGGCGCAACCGGAAAAATCCACGATTGGAATATCAGCCGGCAATTGGTCGAATTTTCGCCCAAACCGGTGATTCTTGCCGGCGGTCTGAATGCTAAAAACGTCCGGAAAGCCATTCTGAATGTTCGACCGGCAGCAGTCGATGCACACACCGGCATCGAAGATTCCGAAGGTAATAAAGAGAGGCGGCTGGTTGAAAAAATTGTCACTGAAGCACGCAATGCATTTAATCTGGTAAATTCAAATGAAGAGAATCCTGTTGAAATTCCGATCGACGGAACGCTCGACCTGCATACTTTTCAGCCGCGCGAAGTGAAAGAATTGTTGACTGATTATCTTGCCGAATGTCGTCGGCGCGGCATTTTTCAGGTGCGGATCATTCACGGCAAAGGAACAGGTGCGCTTCGGGAAACCGTTCATCGCCTGCTGGAGAAAATGCCGTCTGAAGTTGATTCTTACCAGCTTTCGGATGAAATGGGCGGCGGTTGGGGTGCCACGGTCGTCCGGTTGAATCAAATTGTCGGCGAATAGACTTTATCCGTTTTCCAAATAGTTTTAGGAGAATATTAATATGTGCGGAATCATTGCTTATATCGGCTATCATCCGGCATTGCCGATTCTCTTGGACGGACTGAAAAAATTGGAGTATCGCGGGTACGACAGCGCGGGTTTTTCTGTCATGGGCGAAAAAAAATTAGTGATTGTCAAGCGCAAAGGCAGAATTTCGGAACTGGAAAAGGCCGTCGATTCCAGCGCAACTGCTAGCAAGATCGGAATTGCCCACACACGCTGGGCGACTCATGGCGAACCGAACGAAATCAATGCGCATCCGCATCTTTCCTGTGACGGATCGATCGCCATTGTTCATAACGGCATCGTCGAGAATTATTCCGTTTTAAAAGAAATGTTAATCAGTGAAGGACACCGATTTGCATCGGAAACCGATTCCGAAGTGATTGCTCATCTGATCGAGAAATTTTATCGGGGCAACCTGGAATCTGCCGTGGCGGCGGCATTGGAAAATGTCGAGGGAACTTACGGTTTGGCGGTTCTTCACCGCTCTGAAAATAAGATCGTCATCGCACGAAAAGGTTCGCCGATGGTCATCGGTCTGGGGCAAAATGAAACAATAATAGCATCGGACGCTGTTGCGATTGTTGCGCATACCAAAAAGGTTGTTTATTTAAACGACAATGAGATCGCCGTCATCACCGGAACGGAATGTATTGTCCGGAAATTGGACGGGAGTATGATAACGCCCGAAATTCAGGAAATCCGGTGGACGGCCTGTCAGATCGAAAAAAGAGGTTTCAAACACTTCATGCTCAAGGAAATCTTTGAACAACCGGAAGCCATTTTAAACACACTTCGTGGCCGGATCAAGGATAACAGGGTCAAACTTTCTCTGTCGGTCGATTTCGGTAGAGTGAAGCGAATTCTTCTCACTGCCTGCGGAACCAGTTGGCATTCGGCTCTGATCGGGAAAATATACTTTGAAAAATATGCTGGCATTCCGGCTGAAGTTGATTACGCCTCAGAATTCCGCTATCGGCAAGGCATTATCGATGAAAACGTTCTGGTGGTTGTCATCTCTCAATCGGGAGAAACGGCTGATACATTGGCGGCTCTGCGTAAGGCAAAAACTGCCGGTGCGCAGGTTATTGGAATTGTAAATGCGGTTGGTTCGACCATCGCCCGTGAGGTGAATTCAGGCATTTATCTTCATGCAGGGCCGGAGATCGGTGTTGCCAGTACCAAAGCGTTTGTATGTCAGACGATGGCGCTGTTGCTGTTGAGTCTTTGGTTTCGGCAAGAAAAGCGTCTGCCTGTGCCGGATGCGTTCATCGAGCGTTTGTTTCAAATCCCGGCGCAGATTGGGAAAATTCTCGAAGATGCACCTCAAATTACACGAATCGCTTCGGAATACTCGCAAAAGCAAAATGCGCTTTATCTCGGGCGGGGGATCAGTTTTCCCGTTGCTCTCGAAGGGGCGTTAAAATTGAAGGAAATTTCCTACATTCATGCCGAAGGTTATCCAGCCGCAGAGATGAAACACGGGCCGATCGCTCTGATCGACGAAAATATGCCGGTTGTATTTTTAGCGACGAACGGACAGGTTTTCGATAAAGTCATGTCGAATATGCAGGAAGTCAAGGCGCGCCGAGGTATAATTCTGACCGTCACCGACCGTGAGAATAATCTACTCAATGATTTGTCGAATCACATTTTTTATGTTCCGGAAACGGATGAGGATTTATCGCCCTTGCTCAACGTGATCCCGTTACAACTGCTGGCTTACGAGATTGCCGATCAAAAAGGTTTGAATGTCGATAAACCGCGCAATCTCGCTAAATCGGTCACGGTTGAATAATTCGAACGCTATTAAAATTTCACAATACTCGACGCGACGATGTTTGCGACCAGCGATCGTAGCCGGATGGCATTGCTGTCTGGAATGTGAACGGCGTTGGTCAGTAAAATGACGATCGTTTCGGTTTTTGGATCGACGCAGATCGACGTGCCAGTGAAACCTGTGTGACCGAACGTTCCTTCGGGGAAGAGATCGCCGAGATTCGAGTTGTACGCCGAATTCAAATCCCAGCCAAGTCCGCGTCCTGCGAACGCAAGATCGGAATAGACCGACGTCATCACCTGAACTGTCAGCGGTGAGAAAAGATGTGTTTCGCCGTACGTTCCGCCATTTAACAGCATTTGGCAGAAGATCGCCAGGTCGTCGATTGTCGAAAACAATCCGGCATTTCCGGATTTCCCATCCATGAGTTGAGCGAGCGGATCGTGAACGAATCCTCTCAACGGCTTTCCGTCAATAACTTCGGTCGGCGCGATGCGCGGCAGGAATTTTTCCGGCGGGCAGAACATCGTGCTTTTCATGCCAAGCGGCGTAAAAATGCGTTCTTGCGAAAATTCATCAATCGTTTTGCCGGTCACCCGGTGAATGATCTCGGCAAGCGTGATGTATCCGAGACAACTGTAATTAAAAACGGTTCCTGCAGGATTCTGTTTTTTTATCGTCGCGATGTTTTGAATAACCTGTTCGGGACAAGGCGCGCCGAATTTTTCTTTCAGCGCCGTGGCGTCGGTGTAAGGTGGCAAGCCGGAAGTGTGTGTCAATAAATGGAAAATCCGGATCGGATCACCTCTGTTTCCGGCGGAATCGACAAAGTCGGTATATTCCGGAATAAACTGTTTTACCGGATCCAAAAGCCGGAGTTTTCCTTCTTCGACGAGAAGCATGATCGATGACGCTGTCGCAACCGGTTTCGTGCAGGAAGCCATGTCGAAAATCTTATCTTCGGACATTTTCTCGACAGTCGGCGTTATCTGTGCGTTGCCATATGCTTTTCGATAGGCGATGTAGCCTTTCCGCGCGACGAGTAAAGTCGCGCCGGGGATTTTTCCATCCGATATATGTTGTTGAATCACCGCATCGACGCGCCGGAGTTTTTCAAGATCGAATCCCGCGTTCTGGACTTGACCGTTCACGAGACGATCTCCTGCAACTAACGACTGTCCGTAAATGAGTGCCAGAAAAAATAGCCCGATCAGTAATTTTCTAAAGGCCGGTTTTAAAGTCATGATAACCTCATTCTGAAACCTGATCGATTGGAATGTCCAGATTCGGTTTGTCTTGGTAGCCCTGATAGTCAAAGTGCCACCATTCGCTCGACATGCCGGTAAATCCGTGCGCCTTCATCGCATCTTCCAGGAGGTGCCGGTTTTTCAGCACCGACTCGGGAAGATTCTGATAACTGCGGCTGGCTTTTTCCGTAAAATCGTCGTAAGGCGTTGGCATCTCAACCGAATCACCGTCGATACTGATTAGTGTTAGATCCACTGCATACCCTTTGTTGTGGCGGGAACCGGTTTTCGGATCTGCGACGAAGCTGGGATTCGGCATAATAGCCCACATACGCCATTGGACGGAGAGCGGACGATAACCATCGAAAACTTTCAGTTTGTAGCCTTTCGTTTTCAAATCCGCCTGAACATCTTTCAGCGCGATTGCAGCGTCCCGAACGAGAAAACAGCGGGCGGACGGATAAAGAACCTGTCCGACGAAGTTATTTGTCGTCGCATACCGAATGTCCAATTCAATATCGGGAATGATCGTTTTAAGTTCGGCGAGATCGGTCTGGGCGCCGGCAAAACAAGCAAGAACCAGAATAATCAATCCGATTTGAACCGTAACATTTGATCGGAAATGTCTCATCAGTTACTCCTTCAGAATAATTCTAGGGTGTCAAGGTCGCGTCGTTATCTTAATCGAATCGAAAGAATGAAACAAATGAAAAACTCTCCAGTAGAATCGAAACGAGTTTCCGGAAGGTTTGAGAAACCATTTGTTTTTTTCAAGTAATCTCTTATCTTCGGACAGATTTTTCAGATTTAAATCGTGATTGTTTCGAGATGAACGAGAAGAATTATTTGGACAATTGAGATGAGTGTTACACAAAAAACTGCGAACCGGATACTCCGCCGCGCTTCGCTTTATGACTTGACCGGTGAAAAACCGAAGCGTGATAAAAAGTATATGCTCATCTGTCTGCCGTTCGATCCGGACGAATTTCAGATCGCCCAACGGATGCTTTTCTCGTTTATTATCGAGAATGCGCTTTTTATAAAAGTATGCGTTTATCAATCCTTTTTTCCAATCCTGAAAAATATCGATCTTTCCCTGTTTTTCCCGATTCTCAACTCGGATCTGGATGAATCCCGCTTGCCGTTCGGCCATCTGACTCAGGATGTTTTTCAATATGAATATGTGGCGGCGGTTGACTTGTCGTCCGATCCAAGTCCGACTAATGCGTATCTGGTTTACAACTGCGGAGCGACGATGCGTATCGGATTTCATACACCGGCGACGGCATCGATCTTCAACCTATCGATCAAGAAGAGTGAAGATGTGATCGAACCCAGCTATCAGCGCATCAAGTCACTTTTAACCGATCAGATTCGGATTCTTTCGGGAGAAGAGAAATGAAAAAATATGTCTTGACGGATAAAACATCGAAGATTATATTTACCGCCATCATTGAAGAGGAGTTAGTATGGAAGATTTAGTATGTCCCGAGTGTAATGTTCCGCTAAAAGAGGAAGAATTAAAGAAATCGCTCATCTGCCCGCATTGTAAGATCAATCTCCGCGATCCGAAATACCTCGATTTTCTGGAACTTCTTGTGTTTCATGACATCGTCGAGGACATCGATTTTTTTGATATGAGCTTGTATGGCCAGGAAATGCTCAAAAACGAACGCGAAGACTATGACGAACCGGACATCGATCCATCTAAATTCGAGAAACGGAAAGAAGTTTGGGATGAATTTGAAGACGACTCAGAACTCAATGAAAGCCTAACGGAAGAAGCCGAAACGGAAGATCCGTGGAAACTATTTGGCAACGACGGTCTGCCCAACGAAGATGAATGGGAAGACGATAATAACAGTGAAAATTCTAAATACTAATTTCTGAAACAATCAGGACAACTATTATGGAACAGAAAAAAGCCCCTCAACAATTGAACATAGAAATTCCCGAATCCAAAGCAGAAGGGAACTATAGTAATTTTACTGTCATCTCACATTCCCCGGCGGAGTTCGTGCTGGATTTTGCCCGCCTGATGCCCGGCGCGCCAAAAGCCATTGTTCAGAGTCGCATAATCATGACGCCCATTCACGTTAAAACACTTCTATTTACACTTCAGGAAAATATCTCAAAATTCGAATCGAAGTTCGGCGAGATTGTCCTCCCGGACAAGGATTCACAAACCGGTTTCCCGCCAGTTCCATCTGGTTCGCTTCCAAACTGAAGAATAGGTATTAAGTACATTCGGTTGATTTCGTTGATCATTTTGGTGGATTTTCAAATAGAATGGAACGCCTCGATGATATAATGCCGGATGATGGTTGTAGCGTGTTCGCGTCTATCGTATCTAATGCCCAAAATGCCTTTAAATTTTGCCTATCTTAAATACCTGCGAAAATATTCATAAACCTTCTGATATAAGTCGATAGTGGTTTCATCGGGTTCGATAAATAGATCTTTCCACGGATAAAAGATAAAATCTACGCGTTTCTGCGCTTCCGTCATTTTTTGTGCGAGCGTTGCCGTTGGTAAAAGCGATTCGATACTGCTCGTATTACCTTGTGCGAACAGTAAATGGCCGGTGAGATTTGGGTAGGAATTCAGTCTTTCTGCAACTTTTTCGGTATCGATATGATCGAACAGAAATGGTAAAATATTTAACTCGCCGGCTGGCATATCTTCCTGCCACTCGGGAAGCGCCGTGATCGCCACGCCCGCCTTAAACAGTTCTGGCGTAGCGAACATTGTAACAGCTACGTCATACCCACCGAGGTGCGTTCCCAGAATACCGGAACGGTTAACGTCGGCGAAATCGTATTTACTGATCTCGTTTAAAACTGTTTTCATGTCGGAAATCGAATACTGGATCGAATCTGCATCTATCAAGCGGACGGTCATTTCGGCAACGATGAATTTTTGATCGCAGAGACATTGATTAACCAAACCGTCGATGCTCCATGCGTTGCGGATTTTATGTGATCGAGTTTCTTCGGATACATTCAGGATGACAGGATACTTGGATGAAACGAGGTTTTTTTCGGGCAACCACAGATGATAATAGATCAAACGTCCGGTTTGCGGATTGCGGACGGATTTGGTCATGGGCAATTTCATCCGATAATCTTCCATCTTCGGGGAAGTCGATTGAGTGATGGCGATCATCTTGCTGTTTGGTGAAGCGTTCGACCAGTATAATTCCGGAACCTGTTGAAAACTTGAAAAGACTTCGGCGATCTTTTCGCCGGAATTGGAGGGCGTAAACGAATGAACGCCGTTTCGGAATGTCAGTTTTTCAGACTTGTCCGTCGTGGGATCGACACTGAAGACATGAGTTTCGGTTGCGACTTCATCCGAAGTGTAAAATATTTTTTGGTTTCGGTTTTCGGCTGAATAATCGATCACATCGAATTGACCTCGCGTCAATGCTGAGACGATCCGGGATTCGACTTTAATCGTGTACAAATGGTCATATCCATTGACCGAGGAACCGAACAACAGGCTTTGTCCGTTTTCGATCCAGAAGATTTTACCACCAAACGCCCCAATGTTTTTCGGATCGGTTTCCCGATATAATGTATCGGCGATTCCGCGCCGCGTGTCGAATCGTAAAAGAAATCGTTTGCTTCGGTCGGCAGCGATTTCATCGACGGCTAAGAACTGATTGTCTGGCGCCCACTGAAAATCCCGAACGATCGATTGTGCATCGATGGGGAACCGAACGTCAACGACTCGCACTTGATTCGTTTCTATCTGACGAATGATCAGGCAAGGCGTGTTTTTTTCCTTGGCTTCGAGAAATGCGATTGATTTATCGTCAGAAGACCACCGAAATCGAGGTGTTTCTGAAAAAAACGGATGGTTTATCAGAGTATTTTCTGCGGGCGAAGCGCCCGTCATATTTGTGAGTTTTCCCGATGTAATTTCCTGTATCCAGAAATCGGAGTTTTTTTCATAGACGATATATTTTCCGTTTGGTGAAAAAACAGGACGCGACGCTGACGGAATCCAGATAGCGGGTTTATCATCTCTTCGAATGCCGCTTTGAAAAATGTCATTCTGAAATTCAAAGGCGAGTGATTTGCCGTCCGGCGACCAGACGAGATTTTGGATTTGGTCTGTCGGTGTTAGCGAATTACTTTTTCCAAAAGAAGTGATCCGTTGAATGCCGGACGCTTCGACGTCTTTGACATAGACATCCCGAAATCGTTCGCCTTTTTCATTCCAGAGAAATGCCAATTTCGCATCGTCCGGCGACCATTTTGCGGAGATCGGAACAGTTCCGTAACTCAGAGGACGTTGAAAAATGAAAGGCAAATTGATCGGTTCCGCCGCCTGAAGCGAGAAAACAACTGCGAAAAACAGAATTAGTTTTTTCATATTTTTTACTCAAAATGAATTCAAGGTTAATATCAATCGATGTTTGATGTTTATCAACGCTAACATTTGTTTATGCCCGTTTTTCCAGCAGGAAAATTTTGTGGGCGTGGAAAAAACGTAAAACCCACCACGAATCCGCGATTCTAAAACCTGATTCACGCACCTCATTTTCCCAGTCTTCAATGGATGCCATCGTCATTTTTCTCGGACGCGAAGAGAACTTTTGATTTAGTTTATGAAGTGAAGATTCTATATAAACGGATACGACCGACCAGCGTTTTGTCACGCGACAAAGTTCTGTGAGAGTGGTGCGCCGCTCGGCGTCGGTTTTAAAGTGCTGGAGTAGGCGAAAGTTAAAAACGACATCAAATTGGTTTTTCCGAAAAGGCGTTGTGTTGACATCCGAGACGACGACGCGCGTCGAACCATGATGTCGTTTCCGCTGGTATTCGAGCGCGTAGAGATTCAGATCGCCGTTTGTCACGGAAAAACCGTTTTTCAGAAAAATCTCCGTGAAGCGGCCGTATCCGGTTGGAATGTCCAAAAGCGTCCGGCTTGTTGATTTGAGGCGATTCAATATCCGGCGGACGATCCGTTTTTCCCGCCAACTAATCCAGCGTTGGTCGAGATGTTTATAGCGGTTTTGGGAGTATTTTTCCACCGATTCGACGCTTTTCCACGTGATCGAATATCGTTTGGGGTTCTCTGCCTGGTTGTTTGTGCTCAATAAATCTCTTTCGTTTTTTCTTTTTCAGACGACCGATTTTACGGCCTTCCCGAATAAATGTCAAACTATTTCATGTGGTAGGAAAACAGCGCATCGCAAACAGAGAGGCGACTGTGTTTGATCACCTCTTGCTTGAAATATATTGCGCTGAAAGATTTAACTGTCTTTGATCTTGAATACGATGGGGATCGACATGTACACACCGACGTTCTTGTCTCTCTGCTTCGCCGATTTGAATTTTGTCTTGAATACGGCGGCACAAGCGGATTCGTCAAGACCGGTGTACGGAATGCCGCGAACAACTTTACATTCAGTGGCGATGCCTCGCTCGTTGATAAATGCCCTGACAAATACCGTTCCCTAAATTTGTGCATCGATTGCCATGGGTGGATAATTAACATTTTCGAGAATCGATTGTATGCCGCCAATTGGTTCAGGTGCCTCATCGTAAGGAATGAAAATTTCGCGACAATTAGTTCCCGGCTCGTCCGGTTCCGGTGGTTTTGGCGTATCAATATTGTCCGTGATGGGGGGTAATGGAGGTAAAAAGTCCGGGGGCAGATCTGGAGATTTATTTGCCAACGCCGTCTGTTTGAATCTCGGAAAAGCGATCAATATGATGACGAGTAATAAAAGTACAGTTACCAATCCAATTCTCAGTAAAAAACCATACCGCAACTTAAGACTGAATTTTGGGTTAATCCGAATCATAACCATTCCCTCTTTAAATGTTGGTTACAACACAACTGATTTCAGGTCGTTTTTCTGTCTTTTTGGGTTTGCCTTTTAAGATTCCAACCCCTTTTGTCGAACCCTTACAAATATATGATACAGGATAAACGGCTGAATGTCAATAGGTTTTTTTAAATAAAAAAAGAGGCGACCATTTTGATCGCCTCTTGATAATGTCTATTTTGCGAAACTTAGTTCGACTTGATCTTAAAAATAACCGGGATTGAAATATATACGCCGATATTCTGGTCTCTTTGTTGCGCCGGTTTGAATTTCGTTTTCTTGATAGCGGCACAGGCGGCTTCGTCAAGACCGGTGTTTGGAACGCCTTTAAGAACTACGGTTTCGGCAACAACTCCGAATTCATTGACAAATGCCTGAACGATTACAGTGCCTTCGATACCGGCTTCCTGAGCAATCTCCGGGTACTTGACGTTTGCTTGAATCGCGGCAAATCCACCGAGCGGTTCCGGAGCTTTTTCGTAAGGAATAAACCGGATCCTCGGGCCATCGGAATCGTCTTTTTGTTCCGGCGGCGGCGGCGGTGCTTCCCAAGCCTGATATTCGCTCAGGTCGGTGGTTTCATCGATCGTAATGTCTTCGGAAAAGTCTTCATTCTCGGATTCGACCGGGATTGCCGGGCGGGTCGGTGCGGCCGCCTGATCGATCTTCTGTTCAATCATCGGCACGTCGGTGGTTTCCATGACGAATTCCACTTTTTTTACAGCAGCAGCGGTTTCCTGAAATCTCGGAAAAGCTGCAAATATGAAGATCGTCAGTAACAGAGAGCCGACCAGTCCAATTCTGAGTAAATAATTGTATCGTAACTTTAAACTTACTTCCGGATTGACTCTAATGATCATTTTGACTCTCCTTAAATTGCTCTATTGGCCGAGTAATTGATTTTTAAAGCATCCGCTAATCTTAATTCTTTATGAACTTGGTGCATCAAATCCATCGTAACCTGAGCGTCCGCGCGAATCGAAACTGTCAGTTGCGGATCGGCGGTTCGTTTTTCATAAAATATTGTCCGAATTGAATTGAGGCTTATCACCTTTCCATCGATGGAAAACAAACCTTCCTTAGAGACCCAGAGTGTTGTGACGTGCTTATCGGAACCGAGTTTTTCTATCTGTTTTGCTAAAGGCAAAATGACATTCAATCCCTCGAAATCTTTCATCGTAGTAGCTGACATGAAAAAGAAGAGGAGCATGAAGACAATGTCCGGCAACGACGTCTGAGGAATTTGGTTTTTAGTAGTTGTTTTTCTCTTAAATTGCATCAGATATCTTCCTATTCTGCGATCGAGATCCTTCGGGCATCCGCCATTTTTAACTGATCCAGCACTTTGACATATGTACTGTACTTGGTGGACGGATGGGATTTGACTGAAATGATCATTTTCGGATTTCGTGAAGTCAACTCTTGAACTGTGCTTTTAATGTCTGAAATTTGAATCTCTTTATTATTCAAAAGCACTCTGCCCTGCGGGTCGATGACCAAATTCCGTATGTTTTCGTGAGAAACCTCAATAATTCCACCTTCCGGGGGTAAAATGATGCCAAGTCCCTTTTCAGTATCCATCGTCGATGTAGCCATAAAGAAAAGAAGAAGAAGAAATGCGATGTCTGCCTGCGAGACAGTTGGGATTTCGGCTTCGGGGACTTTTTTCTTTTTAATGAGTGCCATGGTGAACGACTCTTATTGTTGGGATGTTGGTTCGATTTTTGCCTTCATTGTTTCGAGGAAGGTGATAGAATTTTCTTCCATTTCGACGCTGATGGCATCGATGCGCGCCATGAAAATGTTATAAAAAATCTGCATCGGCATGGCAACGCCCAGACCGAAAATCGTGGTCAGCAGCGCTTCGGCAATACCATTGGCAACGATGGCGGGAGAAATGTCGTTGGCTTTGGCGATGGCGTCAAAGGCTCCGATCATTCCGGAAACCGTTCCGGCGAATCCGAACATCGGGGCAAGTGAAATGACCGTCGATAACCAGATCATTCCTTTTTCAAGAAATGACAGTTCGACTGCGCCTGTGGCTTGCATGGATTTTTCGACTTCAACCATGCCTTGACTGGCTTTATCGAGACCGGCAGCGAAAATTTCCGCGATAGGTCCGGATGTTTCCCGGCAAACCTTCAGCGCGGCATCGACGCCTTCATTTTTCAGTGCATTGGTTAATTTCGGGATGAACTTCTTGGTGACCAGCGAGGATTTAGTCAGTGTATAGAATCTCTCAAATGAGATCATAAAACCCCAGATCATCAGCAGCAAAATAGGCCACATGAAAATTCCGCCACGTATAAATGTTGCAACCATGAGTTTAACTCCTCCATTTCATTTTTTCAAATTCCAAATAAATGCCGAGTATTTTAAGCCAAATTTTGATAAAAGTCAACAATCTATTTGGTTAAAATTGATAAGACTTTCGACGAACGTTTCATCTTTTCAGCGTCATTTTTTCGGCTTCGGTAAAATATTGTTTAGCCGCAATAACCTGATTGTCTTTCAGTCGAACCGTTTTGTAGTACTCGTCATAGCTCCAGTAACCTTTGGCGATTTCGGCTTTCAACATCATTTTGATATACTCGGCGTCCTTGTCGATGGTCGTTATGTTGACGTCGATCTTTTTGTCTTTTACGGCTTGTTTGAAAGAATCCCACGTCTTTTCGCCGATCTCATACTTCTCGATGAACCAATCTTTTTGGTTTTCGGACTGATACTGCGGATTTTTCTTGGTAAAATCGGCGCTGAATTCGAACAGTATCCGGGACGGATGTCTGAGCAGTTTGTAGGTGTCGCCGGTGAGATTTTGCTCAAATTTTACATGATAGTCGGGCGTGATACCGCCGCCGCCAAAAACCGTTCTGCCGCTCAATGTTTTATATTCCGGTCGCTGTTTGACCGTATCTTCTGCCGCGAGAACGGAATCGCGATCTTCTTCGCCGAATGTCTCATAATAATCGGCAAGATTGCCGTCGTACGGGCGCTGGATGAGTCTTCCGCTCGGTGTGTAATACCGGGCGACGGTGACGCGAATCGCTCCGCCATCGCGAAGCGGGAATTGACGTTGAACGAGTCCTTTGCCGAAACTGGTTTCGCCGACAACGATACCGCGGTCGAGATCCTGAACGGCACCGGCGACGATCTCGCTGGCGCTTGCCGAGCCTCGATTGATCAACACGACCAGCGGAAACAAGTCATGTTTTTCGTCGCGTCCCGAATAGAATTCTTCGTTGGAATTCTTGATCCGGCCTTTGGTATAGACGATCATCTGCTTTCCCGGAATAAATTTGTCAGCGATTTTCACCGCCTGATCCAGAAATCCGCCACTGTTGTTCCGCAAGTCGAAGATCAACCGCTTCATTCCCATTCCTTCGAGTTTGGTGAGCGCTTTTTCAACTTCGTCTTCGGTCGTTTCGCTGAAGCGATTCAGGAAAATATAACCGGTGGTTTTATCCAGCATAAAAGATGCCGAAACGCTGAACAACGGAATTTCGTCCCGGATGATAATGACGTCGAAATCTTCCGTTCCTTCGCGGCGAACTGTGACGGTCACTTTCGAACCTTTCGGTCCTCGCAATTTTTTAACGACGTCGTCGCGCTGGATTTTGTAAGCGGATTCGCCGTCGATTTTTACAAACTTGTCGCCGATTGTGATACCGGCTTTTTCCGCAGGTGCGCCCGCAACGGGTGAAATAACTGTGATGAAACCGTCAAGCACGTCAAATTCAATGCCGACGCCTTCGAATTTTCCGGAAAAATCTTCCTGCACTTTGGACATTTGTTTCTGTTCGATGTAAACCGAGTGCGGATCGAGGCTCTCAAGCAATCCGGTATAAGCGCCGTCCATTGCCTTGTCCCAATCAGGATTCTCGACGTAATTTTCGTTCACGAGGCCGACGATGTCGTTAAGTATTTTGAGTTTCTGGTAGAGATCGCTGCCGGTGCCGCAAATGACTTTTCCGACCGGTGAGATCACTAAAAATAAGGTCAAAACAACCAGTATGATAACCGGAACTGTAAATTTTTCTCGTATTTTCACTTTTTCATCCTTTTTTAAAAACCTGCTCAGATTTTAACATTCAATTGACAGAAAAACAAGTATGACACCGGTAAAACAGTATTCAACGAACTCCGAAGATGAAGTTTGTTGGTCTCCGGTTAAAAATCCACCGCCGGAAAAAGTTTCAGAATATTGAAGATATAATGCGACATACTTTTTCCAGAAACGCATGGTCTTTTGTTTTGAACGCGGAAGGAACATGCGAGTCGATGTCCAACTCCGCGATGAACCGGCCGCTTTTAAAAACCGGCACGACGATCTCGCTCCGAACGTCGATACTGCAAGATAGGTAATTTTCCTCTTGGGCGACATCCTGAACGATGACCGTTTTTAGTTCGTCTGCTGCGCGCCCACAGATTCCTCTGCCGAACGGAATCCGAAGATGCTCCGTCGGCGCACCGACGAACGGACCGAGAACCAATTCCCGTTTTGCGTCATCGGCAATATAAAAACCGACCCAGTTGAAATACGGAACTGCACGGTTCAATGCCAGACAAATCGCCGAGAGTTTTTCATCTCGCTTCATCGGAGAAGCGACAATATTCTGAATTTCCTGTAATTCCGGAAACGGCATTCTGTTTTTTCCCGAGGAGGTACCATCGAGACTTTGTATCTATATTTTAATAAAAATCTTCCGTCGATAAAGAATCCAGGCGAAAACGAACCAAATCAGAATGTAAGTCAGAGCATAAAAAAGAGACGCGTTGTACGGGCTTGCCCACGATTCGAAATAGTGTTGAAATAGAAAAGTCTTCAGTGCCATTGGTGTTCCGTCAGGCGATGGAACCTTCCACCAGGAGACAAGCGCGCGCGCTGTCAGACTGGACAATGCATAAACCACGATGGCATTCGACCCGAAAATGACAAACGGTTTCGACCATTTTTGATAGCCTTTGATATCGATTGCCCAGTAGCATATTGCGAGGAAAAGAAGTGCCATTCCGCCCATAAATACCGTGTAAGACGGCGACCAGAGATTTTTATTGATCGGGAACCAGATTCCCATGACTTCACCGACGACCAGTCCGATGATTCCGAATACAAACAACATGACGACTTTTTCAAGGTCGCTTTTTTTCGTCTTGAGCCAGTGAGCAGTCAGCACGCCAAACAGAACCGATGAAATCGCCGGGATTGTGCTGAGAATTCCTTCCGGATCGAAACCGGCGGCCGGTGCGCCGCTCCAGGTATGACCTTTCAGTAAAATGTTGTCAACATACCAAGCCAGATTTCCCATTTTATTGCCGGTCGGATCGTCGATCAAAGCCAGTATTCCGGCGCCGTAGCCGGGAACGGGGATCAATTTCATCGCTAACCAGTAAATGACCAAAAACGAAACAGCGAGAATCGCCTGCCATTTGACATTCGTATTGAGGACGATAATCGAAGCGATGGCATACGTCACTGCAATTCGTTGTAAAACTCCGGGAATCCGCAAGGTGGATAAATTCACACCCATGATACCAGCGGTGGCCAGCAGGAGAACAATAAAAGTCAGTGCAATCTTGATGTACTTTAAATATCGATCTTTTATTTCAGCAGAAATGGAAAGTCCGCGGACGATATAAAAGCCCAGAATTCCGAGGATCAGCAGTCCGCCTAAAACTTTAAGTTCGGGGGTCGGGATTTCGCGAAACGCGCTCAGATACAGACCGATGCCGAACAACCATGCCGTTCGTTTGGCGATTTTCAGATAGATCGATTTACGCGGGGCGCCGACTTCCATGCGATTGGAAAAGGCATAAACGATCGCCACGCCGACGATGAACAGGAAAAATGGGAAGATAAAATCGGTTGGTGTCCAACCGTTCCAGCGCGCGTGACCCAGCGGTGGATAAATTTTGCCCCAGTTTCCGGGATTGTTCACCATGATCATCCCGGCAATAGTAATTCCTCTGAAAGCGTCGAGAGAAATCAGTCTTTTCGGTTTTTCTGTCAATAGTTCGTCCATGATCGACTCCAATTTATTGTTAAAGTTTTCCCAGATTTTTCACTACACCTTCTGCGGCAAACATACCGGTCACCGCAGAATAGACGATCCCGCGACTGTGTCCGCTTGCGTCGCCCGCAACGAATAAATTCCTGACGGATGTTTCCATAAACGGCGTGACATTGTATTTCGTGTCGTAAAATTTAATTTCCGGTGCGTAGAGCAATGTGTTGTTCGAGACCAATCCGGAAATGATAGAGTTCAGAACGTTTAGACCTTCCATCAGATTTGTGGCGATTCGTTGGGGAAATGCCATGGCAATGTCTCCCGGCGTCGCGTCTTTCAATGTCGGAACAATCGACGAACGTGAGATTCGATCCCATGTCGAACGTCTTCCCGACAGAAAATCGGTCAACCGCTGAATGATGGGTTTACCACCACCGATTGTCGTTGCCAAGCGGGCGATGTCGCGTCCGTATTTTGTCGTGTCTTCGACTGGATCGGTTAAAACGACGCGAGACAACAAGGCAAAGTTCGTGTTGTCGGTTTTGGAATCCCGCCGTGCGTGACCATTTACAAGGACGAAATCATCGAAATGCTCGGCGACGATAAAGCCGTTTGGATTCGTGCAAAACGTTCGGACGAGATCGTCGTACGACTTGCTGTAAAGTCTGAATTTGGCATCGTACATGATCTGCCCGATTTCATGATAGATAACGGCGGGAAACTCGACGCGAATGCCGACATCGATCGGTCCGTAGATGGTTTGTATGTTCAGACGCTTGGCCTGCTCTCTTAGCCAGTAAGCGCCTGCGCGTCCGGGAGCGGCGATGACCGCGTCGGCAGTCAGTTTTTCGTTGCCGCAGACGAGTTCAAAATGATCGTCCACATGCCGGATTTCATCGACTTTTAGATTTTTCCTGAACTGAACTCCATGTTCGATGAGCCGCCGGTAAAAACGTTCGGTGACGACATGGAGTCTGTCCGTTCCAATATGGCGTTGCCGTGCGAAAATAAATTCCACGCCGGCGGCGTTTGCCTGACGGAGCAATTTATGATATTCGCCGCCGTTTTCGCCGGAATAACCGCCTTCGACGCCGTTTTCTGTAAAAATGTCATCGACCTGACAAATCAATTTTTCGACTTCAGCAGGCGTGCGTCCGAAACTGCCCGGTTCGCCGCCAATACGATGTGTCAGGTTTAATTTTCCGTCGGAGAATGTTCCGGCGCCACCGATTCCATAGTTCATATCGGTGCGCAGAGACGGTTCTTCGCCGCGGTCAACGACGAGAACCGAGAGCCCGGTTTGAGAAAGCCGGTCGGCGGCAAATAGCCCGGCGGATCCCGCACCGATCAGGATCACATTGAAATGATTTTTATTTTTATCCACACTTATCTTCCTTAAAAATGCGCTTCTATTTTAATAGTTTTCCGTTGAAAACCATAGAAAGAATTTTCAAGGTGATTGTGATCTGGCTTTCTTCCGCGAAAAGGTCTGAGTGATAAAACACACAGTATATGGTTTGAACTTATGGTAATATCAAAGTAGGAATTTTGCTAATTGAAAATAAAGGAGCAAGAACATGAAAACGAAACTAATCTTTCTCATCTCGATCCTGTCACTGGTCATAATGACCTGCGATAGCGCTTCGGATGAAACGAAGACGGGCACGCTGGTCATTCAGGCTTTTGATGCCCCATTCACGGGCAACGTCGAACATATTTTTCTCGATATTGATTCAGTTAGTATTCACCGGGCGGACGGCAGTGATTCCACAACAGGGTGGATTGGCGTCAGTAATAAAGATACGGTTATTGATTTCCTGAGTTTGGTAAACGGTGAAGTGGCTAATCTGATTGATTCGGAGTTGGAAGTTGGGCATTATTCCCAGATTCGACTCGTTTTAGGCGACAGTTCAACAATTGTTGTAGATGGTAATTCTTATGAACTCAGAGTTCCGAGCGGTTCTCAATCCGGAGTGAAACTAAATATAAATTTCAGTATTGAGGCTGATGAAATCATGGAACTTTACCTGGATTTCGATGCTGAAAGATCCATTAAAAAATATCACAACCAGGATCGATACTCGCTTCAACCCACATTCCGGGTGATGAAGAAAGTCTTATCCGGTACGATTTCCGGAAAAGTAACAAAATCGGATCAGTCCGCTCTGGCCAACGCTTCGGTCTATGCCGTTTCCGGTTCCGACTCGGTTATCACTCTAACGAATATCGACGGTTTCTATCAGTTGGTCGTTCTTGCGGGAACCTATAACATTTCCGCCGCAGTTGATGGTTTTACAGCTGATACTTCGTATCAGGCTGTAACAGTACAAGCCGAAGACGACCTCATGGATCTTAATTTCATCATGCAGTAAAAAGTACGATATGGTGGGCGGTTTCCTCCCAAAACCGCCTACCGTATTTTCTCTGGCATCCTCGGCCAGATCATTTTTAATAATTTAAATATCTAGCCAGAAATTCTTCCGTAAGTGTTCGGCACAGGTAACGCCGGTATTCGGCAGTCGAGCGCTGATCGCTGATCGGTCGGACGGTTTGCTCGATGCAATCCGGAATAGCCGCAATTTTACCCTCACAGAATAATTGTTCGGCCTCGTAAGCCCGGATAACCGTTGGCCCTACCGAACCGTAAGCCAAGCGAATCTCTCCAGTATCCGGCAGGTAAAATCCAACGAATGATACCTTCGAGAGCGAAAGCGCCTTACGCGGTCCGATTTTGCGGTATGAATATTTGTAATTCTGTGGAATGTTCAGCCGGATTTCCGTGAGCAATTCATCCGGTCGCAGGATCGTTTTCTTTGGCCCGGTGATGAAATCCCGAATGGGAACTTGCCGGATACCTCTTGCTGATTCCAGGGTCAGAATTGCATCCAGCGCGTAGAATATCGGCAGGGTATCACCTGCCGGAGAGGCGTTGACGATATTCCCGCCGAAAGTTGCGGTATTGCGGATTGAAGGTGATGCGATTAACGCCACGGCCTCGGTCAGCGGAGGCAGGAGTTCGGGTACTTTTTCAAGATATTCAGTATAAGTCACGCCGGCTCCGATCGTTAGATGGTCATTGGAAAACTCCAACGACTTGAGTTCGGCAAGATGATCGATCCGCATAAAAGCCTGTACCCGGTTGCGATTGGTTCTGGCCTGCACAAGCAGATCGGTTCCGCCGGCAATTGGCTGCGCCGTGTTTTCGCCTAGCATTGCTAGGGCTTCGGCCTTGGTAGATGGATGGTAATATTTTAAGGTTTTGTACCACATGGTTATCGTAAGGCGTAAGGCGTAAGACGTGATGAGTTGGTTTTCATTTTTTCGGTTTTCTTTAGAGAGGCGATCAGTCCGTTCAGCATCTGTTTTATGGCAATTGTTTTTTTAGAATAGTCTTCGGATTCGGCTATGTAGCCAAGTTTTTTCGAGATAATAAGGAGAGTATCAAGTTCTGACAGAGAACCAAGTGAAATGTACAAAAACTGGATATATTCATTCTTATGTGCGCGAGCGGCGCCTTCAGCGATATTGGTCGGAACGGAAACGACGGCACGTTTCATTTGAGAAATAAGCCCGAATGTCTCTTCTTTGGGAAACTGGCGGGTAAGATTATAAATGTCAGTTACCAAATCAATGCTCTGCTTCCAAACATCGAGGTCTTTATGATTTTTCAGTGTCATCAAATTCTCATCCTAATCATCACGTTTTACGTCTTACGCTTTACGGCCTCTTCCACAGCTTCCACAATCTTCTTATACCCCGTACAGCGGCAGAGATTACCGGAAAGTGCTTCCTTGATTTCGGCGACAGTCGGATGAGGATTTTGTTGCAGCAGGGCATGGGCCGAAACCACAAATCCCGGTGTACAGAAACCGCATTGCACGGCGCCAGTTTTTTCAAATGCTTTGAAAAGTTCTGGGGCATTGATGCCTTCAATCGTAGTGACCTCGCGGCCATTACACTGACCGAGTAGAACCAGGCAGGAATTCACCGCATTGCCATCCAGCAGAACCATGCAGGCACCGCATTCGCCTTCCCCGCAACCTTCTTTCGTGCCGGTCAATTTCAATTCCTCTCGCAGATAATCAAGTAGCCGCGTCGAGGGAGAGGCCTTCGAAGTGTGAGTGATACCATTGACAGTAAGACTCACCACAGAAACCGCGGAGCACGCTGAGGGCGCGGAGTTTTTATTTGTATTAATCATTCTATCAGACATTACTAAATATTTCTCTGCATTCTCCGTGAACTCTGCGGTGAATAATTTCCGGAGTCAGCGGTATCTCATGAAATTCGACCCCTAACGCATTCTCGACCGCGCCGACATATGCCGCTGGTATGCCGACCAATGGTTGTTCACCGACGCCCTTGGCTCCGAACGGCCCGCGCGAATAATTTTCCTCGAGTATGATCGTCTCCATTTCCGGCGTATCTAAAGTCGTCGGAATAATATAGTCTGTAAAACTGGTCTGATTCAATCGTCCGTTTGTCTCGGTCATAACCTCTATCGAAGCGTAACCTAACCCTTGCAGGGAACCGCCTTCGATCTGGCCCTCCACCAGCACCGGATTAATAGCCTTACCGATGTCATGCGCGGCCGTGATTTTCTCGACTGTTACTTCAAAGGTCAGTGGGTCGACCGCCACTTCCACAACCGCCGCCGCCCAGGAATAAATCGGGTAAGCGTCTCCGATGAATTTGTCATCGTCCCAAAAAACATCGTCCGGCACGCGGTAATCGCGGGTTGCGGTGAGGATTTTGACATTGGACAACCTGGCTTTTTCTGCAAAATCTTTTGCGATGGGCTTTGCACTGACCTGTTTCAACAGATCGGCACAGCACTGACAGATCAATCCACCGACAATCATCGTGGTTCGCGAAGCCACCGTCGGCCCGGAATTTGGCACTTCGGCCGTATTCGGAATATTTACATTTACCCGCTCGATCGGTAAAGCCAGCGCGTCAGCCGCAATCTGGCGCATGACGGTATTCATACCCTGTCCCATATCGACCGTGGCGATGCGGATCAGCACGCCGGTTTCATTTGAATAATCGACCGAGGCGGTAGCCTTGATGATTTCCTCGCCTTTGCCGGTGAAGCCGCAGCCGTGGAAGAAAGCCGCCACGCCAATGCCTTTTAACGCCTGACCATTATGCGATTGAGAGCGATAGAGATTGTATTTCTTCACAAAATCAGTGCGTTCGGCGACGGCATCGATGGCTTTATCCAGGCCGACAGATTCTTTCAGTAGTTGGCCGGTAGCGGTGCGGTCGCCGATTCGCAGAATATTTTTCTTGCGCAAGGAATACGGATCGACATTCAGGCGATAGGCGGCGTGATTCATCTGGGTTTCGATGGCGAAGAATGCCTGTGGCGCGCCAAAACCGCGAAATGCGCCTGACGGCACCTGATTGGTGGCCACTGCCCGCGAGAGCAGGCGGATATTCTCACATTTATAAACGCCCGGCGAACCCAAAGCGCCGCGTGCTAGAACGACCTGCGAAAGTGTGCTGTGCGCTCCGCCGTTTAGGACAAAATCGATGTCCATCGCGGTAATATGATGATTTTTATCAAACCCGATCCGGCGTATGCTTTTCGACGGGTGGCGCTTGGTCGTCACACTGATGTCCTCATGCCGGTCGTAAGTAATCTTCACCGGCTTACCGCTTTTTAATGCCAGAAGCGCGGCGTGCCCGGAAATCAACGAAGGGAATTCCTCTTTACCGCCGAACGCGCCGCCGGTGATTGCTTGTTCGACGACAATATCATGCGGGTCGAGTTTCAAAGCCGGCGCCAGCCCCTTCTGCACGTAAAACGGACACTGCATGGAACCGATGATTTTCACACCATTCCGGTAGGGAAAAGCGACTACGCCCTGTGTCTCAAGGTATGCCTGCTCCTGGTAACCGGTACGGAAAGTATCGTCGAATACGAATGCGCTTTCCGCGAATGCTTTATCCGGTTCGCCTTTGATGTAGCCGTAACTTTTAAAAACATTGTCATCGCCGTAAATCGGCGGCAATTTGCCTGACAATGCATCTTCGATCGAAGAAATTGCCGGCAAATCTTCGTAATCAATCTGGATTTGCGCTGCCAGTTTCCGTAAAGCATCTTCATCGGTTCCGGCTAATAGCGCAATCGGTTCGCCGATGTAATTAACAACCTCTTTCGCCAGCAACGGTTGGTCTTTGTTGAACAGCGTGACGTAATTCTCACCGGGAATGTCATCTGCCGTAACTAATGTTACATCGGGTGGCAATTCCGGTGCGACCATGTGTAGAATTTTCGCACGCTGACGCGTCGAGCGGATCGTTATGCCGATCAGCAGGTCGGGAAATTCAATGTCGTTGATATACTTTGCTGTGCCACGAACTTTATCGGCGGCATCTACTCTAACGATCGACCGGCCGACATAATTCAATTCGTTTTTTGGTTTACCCGGCATCAATTACAAAGATAATTGTTTCTTCGGAAAAATGGTAGAGAAGATTTTTAATTAAATCTCCGCGGTTAATTAAGCCTTCTTTCTCAAAGAATCCGTCTCGGTTTTATTCACTACGCCGACGATCTCGCCCATGATTGCGACCGCGATTTCGGCCGGAGTTTGGGCGCCGATATTCAACCCAATCGGTGAGTAAAATTGTTCTGGAATGGCAATCTTCTCCTCAACCAATCGCGTGCGGGTTTCTTTGACTTTGTGAATCGAACCAATCAGACCGATATATTCGAATGATTTTCCGCAGGTCAGTAGTTGCTTCAAAACCGCATAATCGAATTGGTGGTTGTAGGTCATTATTGCGGCATAGCAATCGGTTTCTGGAAACGATTCCGGCGGCAATTTCGCTAAGTCGCACAGGGTCAAATCCGCTTCGGCAAATTGCGGCCGTAGTTCCGGACGATTATCAAAAACCCGGACGTGAAATCCAATCTGCGGCGCCATCTTGTAAAGCGCCTGTCCGCAATGGCCGCCGCCAAAGATCAATAAGGTGCGCGCCGCCGGAAAATAATCGAAGAAAAGCGTCGAACTGCCGCCGCAACACATGCCCAGCGCATCCAGATCATAGTGCTTCAGTTCCGACTTCTGTGACCGGAAAATCAATAAAGCATCCCGAATCGCGGCCGCTTCGAGACTGCCGCCGCCGACCGTTCCACATGTTTTACCGTCCGGTATGATCAGCATCTTGAAGGATACTTTGCCCGGTGCCGCCCCGGCATTTTCCACGACGGTTACTAGGACACAGGCTTGACCGGAAGCGGTTAACTGTTCAATCCTGCTTAAAACTTCGTTCATATACTCTCGCTTTTATTGATTTTGTTTTTCGCTTCGACATTTTACAAAGATAACCATGGCCAAGCAAGGAAGTTTTCGATATGATGTTTATATTGCAGGGCTATGGATGTTAAAAATCAATATCGCGAGGTTAAAATTTTAAAAATTACGGTTGTTTTACAGGAACGAATGATTGAAAATCAAGGGTGTACGGTTGTTTGTCAACCATTTTCCGGTCAAATCAATGGAAATTCGGTTGTATTTCCTGTTCCGGCAGATTCTCAAACCTGACGGATGTCCTCTGTGTCAGATGTAAGCATCTGACACAACCAGGAAATTCGATGTTTTAATTACGCTGATCTCAGATTGATTTGTCTTCTCCGCGGTCTCAGCACTCTGCGGTTGTAATCTTCCGGCGTATCGAAGTCCGTTAGTATATCCGGATCGTTCACCACGATAAATCGTTTTTGGAACGATTCAAGAACCTCTTTGAGATTGACAGAAGGGTCATTAACATCTGCGCTCAGAATCGCATGGTGCATGTTTCCGCTGAGTAAAATCGGATGCCCGTGTTTTCCCTTATAAGCCGGCTGAACGACATCGGCTGGTTCGGCGGTGAGTAATTGTTGAAAAACGGAAACCTGTATCTGCGGTTGGTCGCCAAGAGCAATGAAAAATCGCGGGGATTTTACTTGCGCAGTGCCGACTTTTACCGATGAGAACATGCCCTTTTCGTATTGCTCGTTTTTAATGAAAATCACACGCTCGTCCCAGTTTTTAAGATCGACAATTTCCGCCGCCCGATAACCAACCACGACGATAACCCGGTTTGAAACCGCTAATGCAGTGTCAATTACGGTTTCGATCATCGTGGATTTTCCGAAGGGCAAAAGCGGTTTGAAGGCGCCCATGCGGGAACTAAGTCCGGCTGCAAGGATGACAGTATCGAGTTTTTTAACCACGAATGAACACAAATTGACACTAATAATTATAAATAATTCTCCGCGACCTCAGCGCTCTCCGTGGTTAATTATTTCATTAAGACAGGGAACAACTGCCTCGGGAATTGTCACCATTTTTTCGACAGCAGACAAATCCTTAAATCCCAGCCCGGTGAGCAGGACAATAATTTTTTGCGATGGATTGAATTTATGACGATCTTTCAGAAATCCCGCCCAGGCGGCCGCGGCTGCCGGTTCGACGAAAACGCCGGCTTCTTTACAGAGTTGCAGTTGCGCTTGTGTGATTTCAGTGTCGCTCACTTCCGTTGCCCAACCATTGCATGCGCGCATGAATTTGACCGCCATGCGACCGTTGGCCGGCGATGCTACCGAAATGGAATCGGCCGTCGTGGTGGCTTTGTCAATGGCCAGCATCTTTCTGGTTTGAAAGGCTTTCGCAATGGCGTTCGAACCGGCGGCCTGCACGCCGACGATTTGCGGTATTTTTTCAATTAATCCGGCGTTCATCAAATCGGCAAAACCTTTGTAAACTCCGGCGTAAATCGAACCATCGCCAACCGGCACGAAAACCACGTCCGGTGTGTTCCGGCCAAGTTGATTAAAAATCTCGATGGAGACGGTTTTCTTGCCTTCGATGGTCAGCGGATTGTAAGCCGTGTTGCGGTTGATGCCGCCGAATTTCTGCGTGTACTCGATGGACAGTTTAAACGCGTCGTCGTACGTGCCGCGAATCGGGATGACCGTCGCCCCGTAAAGCACCGACTGCATGAGTTTGGCAATCGGCGCGGTCGCCGGAACGAAGAGAATTACTTTCAGACCCAGTGCGGCTCCGGCGCAGGCCATGGCCGAACCAGCATTGCCGGTGGAAGCAAGGACAATGGTTTTCTCGTTATGATATAACGTCTGCGCAGCGACTAACTGTGAAGCACGGTCTTTGAGCGAGCCGGACGGATTGGCGCCGTCGTTTTTCAGGAACAGATTCGGAAAATTAAATTGCTTCCTCAATTTTACCGGCGCAATGAGCGGCGTACTACCAACCGGATACGCGGCGGCATTTGGCAATTGATAAACCATAAAATCCCCGGCTGTCACTGCTGGTTTGTTCTTCAGTGACATCAAATATTCCGGGTTGAGAATGGTTTCCAGTACGCCTTTCTGGAATTCACCGGCCACCTGTTCGTGCGCGCATTTTTCACACAGATAACGAATCGAGTCGTCGGGATATTCCGCGCCGCAATCGGTACAGCGATATGTAAAATTCACAATGCACCTCAAACTTGTAACAAAACCAAGGCAAATTTATATAAATCTTGTAACAAAACTGGGGCAATTTTTCGCCACGAGGAACACCGGCGGCAAAGAGTAGCATGCAAAAAAGGAATCCGCCCAACTCCGGATTTTTATTTTCGTTTTCTCTTAATGGTCGCAGACGTTGCCAGACAGCTGCATTGTACCGGCGAAATAATCAGCGACCAAATTTTCGGGCGTTTCCGCATCAGCGCCGACGATCACCCGAATATTGTTTTCGGCGAAAAGCATCAGTGCGCGTTGTCCCATTCCGCCGGCGATAATCAGGTTAACGCCACGCTCCGCCAGCCACTTGGGTAAAAGTCCCGGTTCGTGTGGCGGGGGGGTGACCTCGTCGCTCTTTGTGATTTTTTTCGCATCAGCATCGACATCGATCAGAGCGAATCGTTCGCAATGCCCGAAGTGCATGGCCAGCTGTCCGTTGGCTAAAGGAATGGCTATTTTCATTTTATTTTTTCTCCTGTAATTAATGTTTAATATTGTCTGAATCCAGATCCAGAATCGGCTTGATGATCTGCCGCATGATTTCCGCGGTCGGGTTTTTAGTGTATTGATGAATGAACACCTGGCCGCTGTCGCAGGCCTGGCCAATTTTCGCATCGATCGGTATCGAGCCCAGAAAGGGAACCAGCATGCTTTCAGCGATCTTCTTTCCGCCGCCAGAGCTGAAAATCGGCGTTACTGCGCCGCAATTCGGACAGAAAAAGCCGCTCATATTCTCAATAACTCCCAGCACATTGACTTTCAATTGGCGACAGAAGGTAATTGATTTGCGTACATCCACCGCCGCGACTTTCTGGGGTGTGGTAACGACAATTGCGCCATCCAGATCGCCGATCAACTGGCAGACCGAAAGCGGTTCGTCGCCGGTTCCGGGCGGTGAGTCGATGATCAGATAATCCAGTTCACCCCAGTTGACATCTTTCAGAAATTGTTTGATAATGCCCATTTTCAGCGGACCGCGCCAGATAATGGCGTCGTCTGGATTTCTCAGCATGAAGCCGATCGACATTACTTTCAAATCACCCAACTCGATTGGAATTAATCCATCATCATCTTTCTGAATGATTTCATTTTCCAGACCCAGCATGGTTGGTATACTTGGTCCGTGAATATCCACGTCGAGCAGGCCGACACTTTTGCCTTCCAGCATCAGAGCGGTGGCCAGATTAACCGCCACAGTGCTTTTCCCGACGCCGCCTTTGCCGGAAAGCACGATGATTTTATGCCGGATATGACAGAGCCGGGACAGCAGTTGCCGGCGCTCTTCGAACTGCTCGTCATTTTCGCCTTGCTGACGATTGATTGCCAAGCAGGTCGAACTACTGCAGGAATCGCAGGCGCTTTTTGTTTCTTCGTTAATGGTATCGTTCATTTTTTTTAATCTCCTGTAAGAAATAATTTATTCCAAATATTCTTTATATCCATTGCACAGGGCGAATCGGTCTCCACGACTGTCAGCGCCTGCATCTGGGCTTGAGTAACGCCCTTGTCGTACCGAATGTGACCGGCGATTGTCGCATTATGTTTGCGGGCGGCTTTTTCGATTCGTTCGGTCATTTGGGGATTAATATCCCACTTATTAACACAGACAAAGGTCGGAATATTGAAGTGCCGCGTCAGAGCCAGCACGCGCTCCAGATCGTGTTCGCCGGAAACCGTCGGCTCTGTCACCACTAACACCTGAGTTGCGCCGGTGATGGAGGCGATGACCGGGCAACCGATCCCGGGCGGCCCGTCAACGATCACCAACGAGCGCTTTTCGGCTTCGGCAATCTGACGGGCGGACTGACGTACCGTCGAAACCAATTTGCCGGAGTTTTCAGCCGCGATGCCCAGTTTGGCGTGTACCATCGGCCCGACACGCGTCTCTGAAATATACCATTCACCGCAAAGTCGCTCCGGAAAGTCAATTGCCTTCACCATGCAAAACCGCACGCAGACGCCGCATCCTTCGCAGGCAATCGGATTGACGGAGAATTTTGCTCCAGCCGCCGCATCTTTGCGCATTATGATCGCATCGCACCGGCAATGCGCCAGACAGGCGCCGCAGGCAATACAATCACTCTGACGAATGACGGCTGTATGCCCGGCGCGAAATTCATGGCGCTCTTTAACCTGTGGTGAAAGTACCAGGTGTAAATCAGCCGCGTCCACATCACAGTCGGCGACCACCGGCCGTTCGGCCAAAACCGCCAGCGAAGCCGTGATACTGGTTTTACCCGTACCGCCTTTGCCGCTGATTACGACAAGTTCTCTCATCCCTGGTTGTTCTCCTTTTAGATTGTGATTATTCTATCGGAATCGCGCACAATTTCGTACTGATCTTTGAGAGTTGAAAGTGGACAAATTTCAGAACCATCTGAATTGCGCAATTTAAGGCAGGCTCCGCAAGCCAGGAACTGACCACCTTTGTCTAAAACTTTTTGAGCCAGCGTTTTAACATCGAACTTTGAATCTTCAATCTGATCAATTTCAACGCCTCTGCCTGAAAGAAAAATGCGAACCTCGTCTCCCTGCTCAAGACTGAAGAGCGCCAGGCGCAATCCATTGAAAACGGTTTCTGCGTCAGTCTGAGTAATAATCATTCCGAGTTTCATGTTACATCTTCTCCTTATTATTTGAACTTGTTTTCATTGATTTAAATTTCTATTTGACTGCCGGCACTGGCAGGAATATAATTTGCGCCGAAACTTCTTCTAAAAATTGCCTGAGCATGCTTGCCGGTACAATGGGTCGGGCTAATTTTCCGCACTCCCATTTCGATCAATTGAGAAGCAATTGCTTCAATCGCATCGACCTCAGCATCTCGCAGATGAAGCCCGCCCAGGATCAGGGCGATCGGTTCAGTGGGAAAAATTGTCTTCACCCTTGCGAAGATGTTAATGATTCCCGGATGAGAACAGCCGGTGATTACGACGATTCCGGTTTGCGTATTGACTATTATAGCCTGTTCCGGCATCGACGCACCCTTGTATTGTCCTGGAATCTCCCCGGTGACCGAAATCCGACCGTCGATTTCCCGAAAATCGCCGGATTCGATCAAGCTTCCCTGCGATGCAATAACCCGCTTCTTGAACTCATCGCTGAATCCGGGGCAGGCATATACTTTCAATCCGGGTCTTATTTTCAGAATTTCCCATAATCCTCCGGTATGATCCCAGTGATCATGGGAAATCACTACAGCCTCGACGTTCTCTGGCGCTACGTTCATCTGAGTCATATTATGAAGTAGCGATTCTCCATTTTCACCCGTATCGAAGAGAATCCGCCCGTCTGCCAGACACGAAAATCCATGACCATGCCTGATCGAAGCATCAATTGAAGTATCGTCATAAAGCACCAGGATTTTCGTTTTATTTAAAGGTACGTTTAATGAACCTTTTTCAGGACTTTTGATCACGATTTTTCCCCGGATTTCGGCGTTTTATTGCTAGTAATCAAATCCATCTTTCGGGCGAAAAATATTTTACCCTGATACTCTTTTTTCATCAATAAGCCTTGTGCAATCATCTGCTCTACGACCAGCCAGTCTGCTCCGGTTTTATTTATCAGTTCGGCCACAGCCTCTTCGCGCATGGGATGCACAGCGGTGATGCTCAACAAGTCTTGTTCGAGGTCACCGGTAGAAGCAAATGCGTTGCCTTCGTATCCCATGAGATATTCCACCTTGTGATTGAATGAACTCATTATTTGATAAGCCCTGACTAAGGCCTCTTCAGCTGGAGATTGTACTCCTTTTTCAGCCGGTGGTCTGATGGGCACCGAGAGATAGGAAGTACCCCCCAGAATCTGCACTATAAAAGCCGCCAGACTTCTGAGATGTTCTTCGCTGTCATTCAGGTTGCGAACCAACATGGTCTCAGTAACCAGTTTGCCCTTGTAATGTCTGGCAAAATCCAAAATCCCATCGAGGATTTTTGACAGGCTCAGCGACCTGTTCGGACGGTTGATTCGGCGCCAGACCGGTTCGGAAACCGTGTCAATTTTCAGAGAAACCCAGTCTGCCCGGCCAAGATCATCTTTTACGTCGTCCCTAAAAATCAATGAACTGTTGGTAATGACGCCGATCGGGACATTCAGTTCTTTTAATAACGCGATTTCTTTACCCAGATTAATATCCAGAGTAGGTTCGCCGTCCGGGACGAAAGTAAGATAATCTGCTCTTTCACCGGATATTCTGACTTTAACCAGATGATGCTGTACATCTTGTAAAATGTCGTCTGGCGCATAAAAAGTGCGGCGCTTTACTTGTGCCGTTGTAGTTCGCCCCACCTGACAATAGACACAGGAATAGGTACATACTTTGGCAGGAATATTGTTGATTCCGAGACTCTTGCCTAAGCGCCGCGATGGAACCGGGCCATAAACGGTTTGAAAACTGGTTTCTTTCACCGTTTTTCATCCTCTTTCTTAATCAAAATTCTCACATCATGCATGTGACCAGCGAGCCGCCTGGCAGGTTCGAATCCTTTGCGGCAAAGAAATGACTCTGCCATATCCATGGTTACTCCACTGACAGCGTGGTGGTGTTCGTTTTCCCTATGTAATCTTGCGACAATATCGAAACCTTCGGCAGTAAAATCAGCAATGATTAAAACCCCCAGCGGTGCCAGAACCCGGGCGGTTTCTGTGAGCACCGGGTCCGCGGTTTCCAGATGGTGCAATACATCCACCATGGCGCCACAACCGAAATATCCATCGGAATATGGTAAAGCGGAAGCGTCTTTACACAGGAATTGAATCTGCTTATCCAGACCGGATTCTTTCACCAGAAATCGGGCCAGGTTTTGTTCTTCCGGATTAATGTCTATAGAAATTACGTCCAGACCGTTGCGAGCCAGTGCCATGGCTGTAAGGCCCTTGCCTGTACCGATATCCAGTGCCAGGCCATTCAGTTTTCCGCCGGCATTAATAATAAATTCCGCTGCCGCAAAGCGGTCATAACCCAGATGGAAATATTGTCCAGTACGTGTATTGAATGCTTCCTTCCGCTTTATTAAACTGATTAGTTCTGGCACTTTTTCTCCTGAATCTGCTGAGGTGTGTTATTTGTTATTTTTCCAGAGATTGTTACAAAAAGTTTTTCGAAAAGAGTGCGGTATGCCGGCAAAGCCTCGATAATTATCTCTCCTCTGGAATAGGCTTCGGCAATTCTCCGGTCATCCGGAATTTCAAGTAAAATCGGGATTCGTTCTGCGGTGCAATATGAATTCACCAGATCGTCACCACTCCCGGCGCGGTTAATGATAACGCCAAAGGGAATTTTCAACTCCCTGACCGTTTCGACGGCGAGTTTCAGGTCGTTCAATCCAAAAGGCGTCGGCTCGGTTACAAGCGCAACAAAATCCGCTTCTCTGATCGTCGTTATCACCGGGCAAGATGTTCCCGGAGGTGCATCTAAGACAACCAAGTTCTTTCTGTCGATTTTTCTTTTCACAGTCCGGATTAACGGCGGGGCCATCGCGGCGCCGATATCCAGTTTGCCCTGAATCAGGGTAATTTTACCCGACCGAAAAGTTTCGACTGTGCCGATGTGATAGTCGATTTCACGGATAGCCTGGCGCGGACAGACTTTAAGACAACCGCCACAGCCATGACACATCTCTGGAAAGACAAGCGGCTTACTCCCAAATGAAACAATCGCGTGATATTCACAAAATCGACCGCACTCGCCGCACCCATCGCACAGGGTTTCATTCACCAGGGGAACCGGAATATTGGCAACTTCCTGCTTAACCGGTGTACCTTTTAAAAAAAGTTGCGCGTTCGGCTCCTCGACATCGCAATCTAAAAGTTGTACGTTAGTATCCAATGCGCAGGCCAGATTGACGGCCATGGTGGTCTTGCCGGTACCGCCTTTGCCCGACGCGATGGCGAGAATCATTCTATCACCGTTTGTTGGTCAACCAGTGCGAACTCTAATGACCGCTGACAACGTCCGCTGAAAATGAAAAGGCCACTATCGGTAATTTTGGACAGAATTGCAGTCTCCTGTAAATGGTGGTCGCTGACTGATAAAATGCCGTTTCGTTTTAGTATTCGCCGGATTTTCCATAAAACTTCCACTGTTTCCGCGAAATCATGCAAAATGTCATAAAACAAAACCATCTCAACACTCGCTTCCGGAATTCCGTTAATTTCATCACCGGTGAGAATGGAAATATTCAAGAGGTTTTCTTTTTTAGCCGCGCGTCGCGCAAATTCCAATGCCAGCGGTTGGATGTCAAGCGCGTAAACTCGTCCTTGATCGCCGACTAATCTGGAAGCCGCAATCGAAAATCCACCGGGACCACAGCCAAAATCCAAAACAGTCATACCATTATGTACACCCGCCTCACGAAGGATTTGAACGGGTGGGTATCGTCGGTCACGAAGCCGGAATTCGAATGCCATCAACATAAACGAAAAATTACTTTGCATTACAGGTTTCCTCATTTTTTATTCGTCCTGTTAACCGTCGAAAAATGCAGATTATCATGATGAATCTTGTCCTAATTCTATTCTTTGGTTGTGGCGAAGTGATTTTCCATTTTGCTAAAAATCTCGAGGGCATGGATTAAAACTTGTGTCCCGACCGGTTGACCAATGTGAATCGCGAAAACCGGACATTTGACCTTGAAGAGGAAAAAGATATTGCGCGGTTCATTGCTGAGTGTTTCAAAATTGCCCTGACCTTTGGCGACAATTAAGTCAGCTGCTTCAAAACGCTCTACAAATTCCGGACTGCAATCGCTCAAAACCGTGCCGGGGGCATCCGAGCCGTTGTCGATAATTTCTACGATTTCATGCAGTCCAACGGTGCGGGCGTCCAGCATTGTTGCATCATTAATAACCGGTGCGCCGCGCACGACCAGCGTGACGCGCTCGGGTGAAATCTGCTCAATTAACAGACGATCAAAAGCAATTTCACCTGCATTATCCGCCAGATAAAGTATGTTGCGGGCTTTGTCGACCGCCTGGCGGAATTCTTCCCAATTGCCTTCCAGTGGTTCGTTCAGAGCCTGATTGACCGCATCATGCACGGCCGCGACTGTCAAATTACCATTGGCTCCGAGATCGATAATATTTCCGGCGATTGCCAGACGCACCGCCAGTAGAAGCGGTTCTTTAGCCGCTTCAATTTGTTTTTTTAAATTAGGCAATAAATTCAGAGCAAGCCTGTTCTGCATTTCCTTTTCAGCCTTGTACAGATCAGGGATGCCGGTAATTTCACGCAGACGCCGGTGAAAAAACTGTCCCATCAGGGGCGGCGGGGCATTAAAATCTATTGTTCCGACATGCCCTAAAACTTCCCGTATGATTTGCTCCTGAACTTCTGGATCGCCGGAGACATGCCGCGCCGCCGACAAAGCCTGCTGAATAAAACACGGAATACAGTCCAGATAGGTTTTCATAATGCGCGCTGACCTTTCTTCCATGCGGTTGTATCATCCACCTCATCCTGCCAGCCGTCGTATTCGCTGTCAATCCGGTCGAAGCGTTTGACATAAGGTTTAATGTCCAGCAGGGGCGTACCATCCAACATATCGGCCCCGGTAATATACAAGATATTGCCATCACGGCGGATAATTCGTACGACACTCAAACCGATGGCATTGGGACGGCTGGGAGCACGTGTTGCAAATACGCCGTGCTCGACATCCTGAAGAAAAGGTTTTACCTGTAAGTTAGCGGCGCCAGCCTGATGAAAATAATAAATCAAATAAATATGCGAAAATCCGTCCAGATCGCGTAATCCGTCGGCAAATTCCGGAAATATTTCGACCTGTGCCGGGCAATTCTCAGCATAAACCGGCTGAATTGGTGTCTGATCCGGATTTTGGTGCTGACTGTGAATTATTCCGATCGCTCTGAAAGAGATGGCCTCAGCCCTCATACCCAATGCCCGGCGACATCTTCGCTCTGGGATTCGCTGAGTTTTCCTGCTCGATAATCCGCCATAGCTTCCGCTACAGTTGCGGTATTCGTCGTATAAATTTTGACACCGCCAGCTTTTAAAACCCGAAAAGCCTTCGGACCGCAATGAGCGGTCACTAGTGCTTGGACTCCAGCCCTGACCACTGTTTCCGCCGATTGAATTCCGGCACCTTGAGCCGCGTTCAGATTCTGCTGATTATCAATCACATCGAAAGTATCGGTTTCAAGGTCATAAATCAGGAACTTTGCCGCCCGCCCGAAACGATTGTCAAGTGGTGCATTCAGGTCAATTCCCGAAGTCGTAAATGCAATTTTCATAAACGCTCCCTATAAGATTGGGTTGCGTGAGCGTTAAAGCCCACGCAACCTCATGATTTTCCAAAACAGGCCGATTACTTGGTAATGGCTTTCCAAACGTCATCCTTAGAGATCTTTTTCAGACAGAAGAACCAATCGAGACACTTAATGCCTTCTTTGTTCTCCATGCGCTCTTTGGCGACGCCGCAGGAACCGGCCGTTGGGACGATGACGTCATCACCGGGACGCCAGTCCGCCGGCGTAGCAACCGAAAAGGCATCCGCAGTCTGAAGTGCGATGACAACCCTGAGCAATTCGTCGAAATTACGCCCCAGACTCAGTGGATAATAAATGACCGTCCGGATGATGCCCTTGGGACCGATCACGAAAACGGCGCGCACGGCCTTGGTGTTACTTTCGCCTAGCTGGATCATACCGTACTTTTTGGCGATTTCCATCGTAATGTCTTCGATCAGGGGAAATTTCACTTCGACATTCTTCATGCCCTTGTAGTCAATTTTCTCTTTAATTGTGCGCAACCAGGCAATGTGACTGTACAGACCATCGACAGAGAGACCGACGAGTTTGCAATTCACTTTAGCGAATTGCTCTTCCATGGTAGCAAAGGTCATGAATTCCGAGGTGCAAACCGGGGTAAAATCTGCCGGATGGCTAAATAGTATCACCCAACTTCCAGAATAATCTTGCGGAAAATTAATTTCACCCTGGGTAGTTACCGCCTTAAAAGCCGGAGCTGAGTCACCGATGCGTGGCATTGACACAACCTGATTTTCTTGGTTTGTTTCCATTTTTACTCCTGTATTTTTGTTTGTTAGGGTATTCCTGATTAGATCAGTTGCAAAAGAGCAGAAAGATACTCATGCTTTTTTATTTTCTTCAAGCACAGTAAGACGTTGTTTGATCTCATCTAATTCCGATTCTAAACATTCGGCTTGATTCATAAGGGCTTGTTTTTCCGTCTCAGGATTATATGGCGGATTAGGCGCAGCCATCTGGCCAAATCTCAACCAACCCGGCAATCCGGTTGCCCAAAACCAGTGCCGGAACCCACGTCCCCGGCCACCGCGGCCCATTCCGAAACCACGTCCAGCACCAGGATTGGCATAGCCCGGCATATTATTCCCCGCGCAGAATCCGGCTGCACGTCCGGTCATCGGTCCCATTCCAGCTGGACCGGTTCGATCTCCTCTCGGCATAGTTACATTCTCCTTTTTTTAAGATTGACTTTTTATTCTCTAATCATGGCAGTGCCACACTTCGGGCATTTACGCTCGACACAGGGCAAGCCGCGTTCATGAGGCTCCCGATGGCCACATTGCGGACAAACACAGTCGCCGTTCGGTCCGGCGGCTATGGCTCCACCCATACGACCGAATCTCTGGCCTCTTTGGCCTTGTCCCTGGCCGCCACCCATTCCACGTCTATTTCCATTCATAAAACATACTTCTTGGTAATTATCATTAAATCCGCCATGCCACATGGCTCTTCTTCCACAACACCCGGGCATGGCAAAGAGATTCCAATCGGAGCGTCCGTTTAACCAAGCGTGAACAACTTCATCAAGATCACCCGCGATAAATGGAATTACCTTGATGCCATTTGCAACGATTGTATCGTATAACGGCCGGGAAATGGCTCCGCAAATCAATGTCGAAATTACCAAATCTATCAAACGTGCCGCTTTTTGAACCGGCAATAAATCGATTGGCAGAAATTCTTCTTCTGATGAAACAACCTTTCCCGCCTCGCTTTCCACGATGTGCAGTAACCCCGCGACGTCGAAAACCGGCGCGATCCGGTTGTTCAAGATGGCAAAGGTGACTTTCATTTATTTCTATTCCATTTCAGCATGTCAGTTATACTTAAGGCATTTATCATGCCACAATCAAACAATTCCGATTATCATCTTACAAGATTATAGAATATAACAAGTTGGAAAATTGTAACGCTTAATTAATTACGGCTATATAGTAGCCGCAATGCAACCCCACCATCGGGCAATAGTTGCAATATTGCTACTCTTGGCGGCGTGTGCGGCCGTCTTTCCCGGGAAATGACAGGCCGAGTTTTTTTATCTGCCGAAACAAGGTCGTCTTATGAATACCCAATTCCTTGGCGGCAGCGATTCGGTTAAAGTTATTGCGCTCGAGGGCAGACTGAATGGATTGGGCTTCAATAGTATGATAAGCAGAACGCATATCGCCGGGCAATGTATTATCCGAATGATGCGCAGTCAATTCTTCGGGAAGATGTTTCATGGCAATCTCGCCTTCGTTACAGAGCACAAACGCCCGTTCGATGGCGTTTTCCAGTTCCCGAACGTTACCCGGCCAGTCATGTGCCATCAACAGCGAAAGTACTTCCATACTAATCCCGCTGACAGATTTACGCCACAAGCAGTTGAAATGCTCGACCAGCTGATCAATAATCAAAGGAATATCCTCTTTCCGGCGACGAAGCGGAGGCAAGGTAACCCGAACAACGTTCACGCGATAGTAAAGATCTTCGCGGAAGGTTCCCGTTTTGACCATTTCAGCCAAATCCTGATTTGTAGCGACGATGATCCGGACGTCAGCGATTTCGGAACGGGTGGCGCCGAGTGGTTCGAAGACCCGATCCTGAAGGACACGCAGCAGTTTGACCTGGAGCGCCGGACTGACTTCACCGATTTCGTCGAGTAAAAGGGTTCCGCCTTTGGCGATACTGAATCGCCCCGGTTTGTCATGGTTGGCTCCGGTAAAAGCGCCTTTTTTATAGCCGAATAATTCCGATTCAAGCAATTCGTCTGGCAGAGCGGCGCAATTAACCGCCACGAAAGGCCCTTTGGAACGTGGACTCAACTTGTGAATCGTGCGAGCAACCAATTCCTTGCCGGTGCCGGTTTCACCAGTTATCAGGACGGTGCTGGGGCTGGCGGCGATGGCGGGCAGAATCTCAAATATTTTCTGCATTAACGGACTGCGGCTGATCAAGTCGCCGAAACCCATTTTACCGCGCAGTTCTTGTCTCAGGGTTTCGATTTCGCTTAAATCCCGAAAGGTTTCAGCTCCACCGATGATTTTTCCGCTTTTATTTTTCAATACGGCTGTAGAAATGCTGATGGGAATCCGGACGCCGTCGGCTTTTATGATATAGGCAGATTTGCCGATGATCGGTTTGACGGATTTCAGGGTTTTTTGCAGAGCACAGTCGGTGCCGCACATATTCGAACGAAAAACTTCCGAACAGCGTTGGCCAATCGCCTCTTTGCGTGCAACACCCGTTATCTCTTCGGCAGCGCGATTGAATGAAGTAATTCGCCATTCCGCGTCAACCGTGAAGACGCCATCGGAGATGCTTTCCAGAATGTTTTCCATCATGACGGGTTTCAGGGTCATCTTATTCCAAAGTTAAGAAAATTTCACCGCTGAGTTCGCTGAGAAAAATTTTGTTTTAAATACATACATCGCACTCAAGATCAAAATATGATAACAAACGCTAAAACACATAATTTCTCTACGTCCTTCACAACCTTCGCGGTTTTACGGTCGTCCGCCCATGGTCAGAGCCATGACGGCCTTGGCGGTATGCAGGCGATTTTCGGCTTCGTCGTAAATAATTGCTGCCGGGCCGTCGATAACTTCGTCGGTGACTTCCTTGCCGCGGTCGGCCGGCAGAGCGTGCATGTATTTCACTTCCGGTGCGGCGAGTTTCATCCGGCGGGCGTCGCAAATCCAGTCCTGATGCTTTTCGAGATTGGCCTTCATTTCTTTCCGACATTCGTCTTCGTTGGTCAGGTATTCGTCGAATTCATAATTGCCAAAGCCGCCCCAGTTCTTCGGAACGACGATTTGGGCACCGCGGAAACCTTCGTCCATATTATCGGTAAAAGACAGTTTGCCGCCGTTCAGCCGGGCGTTTTCCTGCGCTTGTTCGACGTATTCCTTCTTCAATGGAAATTCTTTCGGCGCAGCGACCGTGACGTCCATTCCGAAGCGCGGAAACAGTAAAATCTGCGACAGCGGTACGGAAAGCGGTTTGGCGTGACTGGTGGCGTAAGCCCAGGAAATCGTGACTTTCAAACCCCTTAGATTCTGCCCGAAATATTCCTGCATCGTCATTAAATCGGCGATAACCTGCATCGGATGATAAATGTCATCCTGGAGTGATAGAATCGGAACTGACGAGTATTGCGCCATCTCGCGCAGGTATTTGTTGCCGATGCCGTAAAAGCAGTTGCGGCAGGCGATGCCGTGCCCCATGCGCGAAAGCACCATCGCAGTGTCTTTGGCCGACTCGCCGTGCGAAAGCTGCATTTTGTCAGGCGTCAGGTCATGCGCATGGCCGCCGAGTTGGGTCATGCCGGCTTCCATCGAATTGCGCGTGCGCGTCGATTGTTCGAAAAACATCATGAAGAGCGTCTTGTCCTGCAAGAGGCGGTGCGGCTCGCCGAGCGCGAAGCGGCGTTTCAGATCGGCCGCAACGCCCAGCACCATATTGATTTCGTTCTTCGTCCATTCATTAAATGTGATGAGGTGTTTCCCTCGTAAAAGTGTCTCGTTCATATCATCTCCTAAATTTTTGCCACTGATTTGCACAGATAAACACAGATTATTTTCTGCTATTATCAAATAAAAAACGTTTTATTTCAGGTTTTAAGCCAAAATTCAATAACAAGCCAACCTCATACTGAGTGGCTTTCAGGTAATTCAGAATCTGAGATTCATGCTCAGGTAATAAATGCCGTACTGCTTTTAATTCTACAATTACCTTCCCGTCAACTACCATATCGACATAAAATTGTCCAATCATCCTTTTTCTGAAAAATACCTCGACCGGTTTCTGGCTTTCAACCGTTAAACCCATTTTGGATAAAACCATCGTTAGCGCTTTTTCATAAATAACCTCAAGGAAACCATTCCCAAGCTCATTATAAGTTTCGTAAAATCCTTTTATGATTTTCTCGGTTATCTCCTGGTATTTATAATTTTCCATCTGTGCTTATCTGCGTAAATCTGTGGCTGTTTTCTCAACTAATCCCGCGTAGAATGCCGCGGCTTGCCAGAGATATTCGACCGGCGTCCATTCGTTCGGCGCGTGCGCCTGTTCCTCGAATCCCGGACCGAAACCGATGCACGGAATGCCATGCACGCCGCGAATCGTCACACCATTAGTCGAGAATGTCCATTTATCGACCACCGGTTCCTCTTCGAATAATTCCCGGTAACTCGCAACTCCAGCCTGCACCAGCGGATGATTTTCCTCCAATTTCCAGGTCGGATAATATTTCTCCATGGGATAGATTTTTCCGGTAAAAGCCTTTTCCCGATAAACCGGCAATTCGACTTTCGCGTCAATTTTCAATTTCTCGATGATGGCACGAATTTCCGCCAGCGCCGATTCCTTGGTTTCGCCCCAGGTCAGTCGCCGATCCAGATAAATCGAACAATAATCCGGCACAGCGCACAGTGACGGACTGACAGACTTAATCTGACTCAATACCACCGTGCCTTTACCAAGAAATTCGTCGAATGCCAACCGCTCGTTGAGCAGTTCGATTTCCTTAATCATTGGCGCGATTTTGTAAACGGCATTGTCGCCACGTTCGGGAGCAGAACCATGTGCGGATAGCCCGGCCACCGAAATTTCGATTTCCATGCGCCCGCGCTGGCCGCGATATATCCGGCAGCCGGTCGGTTCGGTGATAACCACGAAATCCGGTTTGATTTTATCCTCATTGACGATGTAATTCCAGCACAGGCCATCGCAATCTTCTTCCATAACCGATCCGACGAAATAGACCGTACAGTTTTTTGCCAGATCGAGTTCTTTGATGATGTGCGCGGCGGCGAGCATGGACGCCATACCGCCTTTCTGATCGGCCACGCCGCGTCCCCAAACCTTGCCGTTTTTTACATGCCCGTCGTGCGGATCGAATTTCCACAAATCGCGGTTACCGACGTCCACCGTGTCGATATGCGCGTCGAAAGCGATTTTGGTTGAGCCGTTGCCGATACGCCCGATGATATTGCCGATGCTGTCGATGATAATTTCATCGAAGCCGATCGCGGCCATCTCTTTTTTCAGGCGAGCGATAACTTTTTCTTCTTTGCCGCTCAGCGAGGAAATTGAGGCCAGTTCGGCGAGAAAATTTGCAGTCTGGGCGTTAATTGCCTGAGCTTTGGATAAAATTGAGTTGTTCACTTGACTTCCTTATTGAAATTTTTTCTAAAGAACAGCAGGTGATATTCGAGAGCATTTGTCCAGTAGCCCCAGCTATGCGTCCCGGGTCGCTCGATATAGTCATGTGGAATCTTCAGGTCTAATAGTTTTTTATGCAGTAAAACGTTGGTTTGAAACAGAAAATCATCCACGCCACAGTCGATTAAAATCGCTTTGTTGCGACCGGTGAGCCGGTCTGTCAGAAAAATAGCGGAGTTTTCCTCCCAGAGACGACTATTCGTTTCGTAATCACCGAGAATGTCGGCCAGGCCGGCCCGGCGGTTACCATCGGTCATGGCTAGGGCGCCACTCATGCAACCGGCTCCGGCGAAACGCTCCGGATATTTGGCCAGCAAAGTAAACGCGCCATGCCCGCCCATACTCAGACCGCACAGAAAGCGCCCGGTAGAATCGGCCACTGTTCGGTAATTTTTATCGATGAAGGTAACGACTTCTTTAGCAATGTAAGTCTCGTACTGTGAATCCTTCACGATCGGGCTGTTCACATACCAGCCGGCATAACCGCCATCCGGGCAGACGATGATGAAGGCGTATTTATCGGCCAGCGGTTTTAAATCCATTTTGGTCGGCCAATCGCGATACGAACCGCTCCAGCCGTGCAGAAGATAGACGACCGGCAGCGCTTTTCCGGTTTTATAGCCATCCGGTAAAATGACGACCGCTTTCGGAGATTTATTCATCGTCTGACTGACGATGACAACGGTATCGATCTGTCCGGCGACGAGGTGCGAACTAAGTGAAAATGCCAGAAATGCGCTCACACAAATTGACAAAAAACAGTGACAGTAACGGTTCATTCCTGCTCCTTTAAACAATCGGTGAAATATTAACAAGTTTTCCGTCTTGTCCAAACAGTTTTATCTATCAATATTTTAAAAATATTTCTGCGCCCGAAAAAATCTTTAAAAATCTTCTCATTTTTTTCCGCATTTAAATTTAAAATTGGCTGTGAGTCGTACTGATTTAACCGATTTTAAGAAGCAGGAGAGAATGATGATAGAAATCTCCGAATCGCATATTCATCGACATATTGAAAATCTGATTGTGATTGCAATGTTCGCTATGCTGTACTCGACTTGCACATTACCGGTGATCACTGGTTTAAAAGAATCTGAGCCAGCGACACCGCTGCCTCCGACGGCGATGGAATTATATGCTCGCGGACGTGCAACGAACGACAATCGTCAAAAAGTGAACCTTTTTACACAGGCATTGATTCTTCAGCCGAACTTGACATTGGCATATTTTGAACGCGGAGAAGCGTTTTTAAATCTGGAACAGTACGATTCCGCGATCGTCGATTTCAATCGTGTTCAAGAATTGAATCTGGATGTTCAGGAAATCTGGGCTTATCGCGCCCAATGTTATGACAAACTGGGAAAATACAAGGAAGCGGCGGCGAATTACGATCGCGCTATTGCTTTGAATCCGCGTTATGAACTCTATCTTCTTCGTGCTAACCTGCATAAATCGAACCGGCGCTTTGACCTTGCAATCAAGGATTACACCGTGGTGCTTAAGACGAAACCGCAGGACGCAGATCTCTACGCCGACCGCGCTTTCTGTTACCAAAAAATGAAGAAATCCCAGCAGGCGTTGAAAGATTATCAGCAGGCACTTGAATTGAGACCGAACAGTGCGGAACTCTATTACAACATCGGTACGGTTTACTGGACGCTTGGGCGTTGGGAATTGGTTGTGCAGAATTGGGAAAAGTGCCAACAACTAAATCCGCAGCACCTCGGCGTTCGGCAATATTTAAATACGGCCAAGAAAAAAGCCCAGGGCAAATAAATGTCCGCGATCCGGTTGCTTTAGTTTTCCAATAAAAACCGGTAACGATCCCAAATTGATTTCACAAGATTCAACGCTATTGCCGATTCCGTAGAATTGCTGATTCTGTGAAGATCGGACAGCCGAACGTTTTTCTCGCAGGAATTCAGCCGCAAGCGAAAAGTTGGGTCATCATCTTTTTTATTCAATAGAATACCGTCAGATTCGCTTTCCGTGAAATCCTGTTCGTTCCGAAAAATAGTGAATTTTTTGCGATACGGTTTCCCGTTCCACGGACAAAAAGTAGCGCAATTTCCGCATTCGTTGCATAAACCATCGATATGAACGATTTGCCAGCCGGTTTCCGATTTCACCGCGAAATTTGCTCGATTCGGGCAAACATCGACGCAAATCCCGCAGTAAGTCTGACAATCAAGGCAACGGCTTGCTTCATTGTGGATGTTTTTCGGATCGTTCAAATCTTTTTCGGCGGATTTTAGCAATCCTTTTCGAAGGTAAATTTCATTCAGATCGACTGAGTGACGAGGAGATACCGGTTCTTTATAAGTTGGATTTTCCCGTAAAATGATTGCTGCGGCGACTTTTTTACCTTCGGCAATCGCTTCAACGATAGTTGCCGGTCCCAGCCGTGCGTCACCACCGATGAAAACGCCCGAAATATTCGTTTCATTTGTAATCGGATTGGCGACGACATTTCCACGGCGGTCGATATCAATCTCGGACTGACATAAGAATTCCGTTTCCACATTTTCGCCGATGGCGGAAATCACAAAATTGGTTTGAATTTCCTCGAATTCCCCGTCGATCGGAACCGGCCGGCGACGGTCGCTATCGTCCGGTTCGCCAAGTCGCATTTTCTGACATTTCAAAATTCCGGCTCTGGAAAATTCTGCCGGCGTTAGTAGTTCGTGAATGGTAACACCGTCGCTGATGGCATTTTCAATTTCTTCGCGATCGGCAGGCATTTCAGAAATTGTTCGTCTGTAAATGATGGTAACGTTCTGAACTCCGCTAACTTTTAAAGCCGCACGCGCCGCATCCATTGCCGAGTTCCCACCGCCGATGACAACGACATTTTTTCCCAACCGGACTTTTATCGGAGAATTTCGGAATGTTCTTAAGAAATCAATCGCATCGATAAGATTTTCGTTTTTTTTACCCTTCAGAACGAGCGGGTTCGATTTTCCCGCACCGATTGCCAGAAAAATGTAACGATAACCTTGCTTCTTTAGTTGTTCGACTGAAAGATCGCTGCTGACGCCGAACTGAAATTTCACGCCGGTTTTTTCGATGAACGCAATGTCATTCCGGACCGCTTCTTCGGGAAGACGAAAGCCGGGAATGACGAATCGAACCGTTCCGCCTGCTGCTGGATTCCGGTCGAAAATAGTCACGGAAAAACCAGCCTGAACCAAAAAATATCCAGCCGAAAGTCCGGCCGGACCTGCGCCCAGAATAGCAACTTTGATCCCGTTCGGAGAAACGTCGGATTTCACTGGATGGGAGCATTTCGGAAAGCCTGTTTCTGTGGCGATGTGTTTGAGGTCGCGGATTTTAACGGATTCATCATAAAAACGTCGAGTGCAGCGCGTCATGCATTGATGATCGCAAATGTAGCCGGTGATGTGCGGCAAAGGATTCTGGATCATGATCGATTCCAGCGCGTGGTCATGATGATTTTCGTCGACTAATCGGATATAAGTTGGAACGTCCTGGTGAATCGGGCAACGTTCACGGCATGGCGCAATGAAACAGTCGAAAAGCGGCAGCGGTTTTTCACTTTTGCGTGATTTGTCTTTACAATATTCGGAAACGGCTGAAACATTCCTGATACTTTTGGACGCAATTTCACATAGCCGCTTGACATCGATCTTTTCGGGCAAACCCTTTTGCATCGATTTTTCAGAAGCTTCGGCCAATTGACGCAGCCGCAAATAGCCGCCCGGTTTGAGTAAATCCGAAGCAAGCGTGATCGGATAAATTCCCGTCTGTAAAATATCGTTGAGGTTGAAATAATTCGCTCCGCCGGAGTATGAAATGTGAAGAGCGCCGTCAAATGCCTCGGCGATTTTCGCTGCGAGATGGATCGTCAGCGGATAAAGTGCCTCTCCAGACATGTACATTTCATCGCCCGGCAGAACGCCTTGTGTGTTTTTCACTGGCAATGTATTCGATAACTTGACGCCGAATTGACGGTCGTTTTCTGCGGCAAAGGCTTTTAGGCGGCGAAGCATTGGAATTGCGTCTGAGAACTGCAGATCGTGATCAAAGGATTCCCTCTTTAATTCGATCGAGTTGAAACCGTTAGCTTTTAACATAGCATTCGTGAAATCGAATCCGAGCAGAGTCGGATTCAGTTTGACGAATGTGTGCAAGCGTTTCTCGGCGAGCAGATAGCGACAAATCGTCTCGATTTCATTCGGCGCGCAACCATGCATCGTTGAAAGTGTTACCGATGTTGAAACAGAAGTCGGAATCGTCTCGATCACGTGTCGCAGAAAAGCCGGATCTTTTATATGAAATTTCTGCGTTGTATTGGAGAGAATCTCTTGATAAAGTCTGAAATTCGGATGATGTGCGGCGTCTTTGAGTTCTTCAATGAATCGGTCGATTTTCGGCGTCCGAATACCGGTGAGATCATAACCGACGCTCATGTTAAAAATAAATCCGCCGGTTTGTTTCCGAACAGATCGGTCGAATACAGCATTGAGAAAATGCAACGTCATCCACGCTTTTAAATATTCGTCGTAAGCCTGCGGAACGGTGAATTCCGTAGACCATTCAGTGTTGTAGCCTTCACGTTCGGCGGAAATGCATGGTTTCGGAATTTCTAACTCGTCCATTTTTTGGACGGTTTTCAACTCGAAAAAACGTCCGCCGCATAGATAAGCCGCTACGATATTTTGTGTCATCTGTGTGTGCGGTCCGGCTGCCGGCCCAACCGGAATGTCACATCGTTCTCCGTTTAGGATGACCGCGTTGGAATTAGATTTTCGGAAGAAATTGATTTCCGGGATGCCGAATATGGATTTATGATTCCGATATTCGTCGGTGATTCGATCGATGAGTTTGTCAAACCGAACCGGTTGCATTTTATCACTCATATTGACCTTCGGTTTCCCTGAAAAAAACTTGCACCCTTTCGGAAGAGAGGATGCAAGTCGAAAAGTCGTTCAGGAGTTGAATTGTTAAAAAAAAATCTTCTTTCGTTCTTGAAACGATGAGAAAAGTTGGGAGATATTTAATTCAATTGGTTTACTCGGCTGATGTCTCGAGTGTTTCAGCGTCTTCGCGTTTTTTCTCAATCAGTTTGATGACGGCAAGAACTGCAAAACCGACGACAACTAAAATGCCGAGAATTTTCAACATGGGTTTCAGTTTCATATAGCCTCTCCTAAAAGTTTAGAGTTTTTTGAGCAGTTCGCGGGCTTCGGTCTGTATGGCTTTGTCCGAGCCGCTTTCTGCCTTTAAGTTTAAAGCATTGTTTAATGCTTTTTTCGCGAGATCGTTTTGATCGAGTTTAATATATGTTTTTCCAAGCCATAACAGATGACGAGCGTCATCGGGTTTCAGATCGTGAGCTTTTTGGAAGAACTTGGCCGCCTCGTCGAAAGATGCTGCAGGGGGTTTAGCATAGATCAGACTGGCGATCTTTCTTTCCGCCCAGCTTAAGTCGGCCAGCGCGTAATGCCACCGTCCCATAACATGATAATTTCCGTCGTTCTTTGGATCGAGTTCGATGGCTTTCATCGTGTGTTCTTTCAGCGGATAGGAATTTTGGATTTTTTGTTTGGTTCCTTCTATTTCACCGATCCGTCCGATGAGAATCGCATAATATTGATGACCGCCGGCCACGTTTGGAGCGAGTTCGACGCATCGTTTGGCGTATTCAAATCCTGGATAGAGATTTTTCTTCTGAACGTCGATATTTTCCGGATCCTGATCGGCAAAATCAAAATATGCCCGCGCAATCTTCCAGAGGATTTCCGGATTGTCCTTTTCTATTTTTTCGGCTTCTTTCAGTTTTGCCATGGTTCCGGAGTAATTGTTCGCATCGTGAAGTTTTTCGGCTTCGTTCAGCAGTCCTTTGACTTTACCGGTTTGTGCGAAAACGAAAGTAATCGTGAGGCAGGAAATCAAGAGAACTTTAAAAAAGGATGATAGTTTCGGATGATTGCTAAGATGGTTCATGACGGTTCTCCTTTGAGATTGATCAAACATAAGCATTCGGTGGTTTTAAAAGGATTCAATAAAACTGATCTTCAGTTCGCGATTCATGTATTTCATCTCATTTCGATTGAGCAAGATATTGTTGAAATCGATTTCCAGATGTACATTTTCGACGATCGCCCAGCGGATTCCGGCGTTTAAATAGCCTTTGCCTTTGCCAAGCGAGATATCGTTGGACGCATTGTCATTTATCGCGGCGTCATATTCGGCGGCGACCGAAATTTCCGAATTCAGATTCTTGTCTATGCCAAAGAAAAACGACGGATCGGAGTCGCCATCTTCCCGTTCGATCGGGTTGTAATTGATTCCCGCGTGCAGACCGAGATTTCCGAAGAATTCATAGTTCTTGCTGGCGACCGTGTAAAATCCTTTGGCTTTCGTCTCGTAGCGTTTGAGCGTGTCGATATATTCGCCAAAACCCTGTGATGTGAATCCGATGAGAACGCCAGGAAATTTCAACGATTCTTCGATGAACCGGTAACGGATTTCGACGCCGGGCTGGTTATGCCAGTTGATGTTTTGATTTCCGACGATCTGTGCGCCGCCATACGAAACGCCGATCATAAACCGGTCGGAAATGCCAACGGAAATTCCGCCCATCAGACCACCGCCCTGAAACAGATAAAATTTGGCGATGTACGAGCCTTTGGGGATCAAGCCTGCCGTCGGAACGGTGACCAAATCTGTCGGTTGAAGCGCAGGCTTTTGCGCCAAGCACAAAGAGAGGCTGACGCAGGTCAATATTAAAATGGTTTTTATTATGTTTTTCATCCTATACTCTCGAAAACTTCCATAAATATAAGATTTGAAGCGTTCAAAATCAACACAGTTACTGTCGAACGCATAAATGAACGAGGTGAATTTGATTTTGTTCACATTTATTTTTTAGAGATTTGACACTTAGGTGTAAGTGTTCTATATTCTCGTGTGTTTGATCATGTGAAATTGAAAATTCTAATCTTCTCCTCATCAGGAAAGAAAGGTTTATGAGAAATTTTGGAATCATCCTCTTAGTTGCGGGTTTTCTGCTGCTCGTTCTGGATACATGGGTCATCAAATTTCTCGGCGGTTTCGGGCTGGTTTTGGGACTGCTTGCGGTCCTGATTCCCGAGAAAATGACTGAGATTGCCCTTGAAATTATGTCGAAGTTCAGCACGAAAACACGCGATACTAAATAAGTTCAACACATTCAACGGTTCATTATTTTACAGTGAATCCTGCGGTAATTGAAATTTTACGCCGGGATTTGTAACCTGTTATTGTAACTTTTATCTGAAAGAAATGTTGGTTGGAACTACGTTTGGAGAAATATATGCCAGTTTATGATTATGAATGCCTTTACTGTGGGCGGAAATTCGAGGAACTCGTTACCTCAAGCCGGATAAAAGATTCGGAAATCGAATGTCCGTTTTGCGGAGGGAAAAACGCCCGGAAACGGTTGTCGGCGACTGCGATTGGTAATGCCGGTAATAGTCCGTCCGATTCATGTCCATCGAAGCATACCTGCGGATCGGGTTTTTCCTGAACGCATTGATAACCGGCAGTTGCCGGTAAGTTAGATTTTATCCAAAATTATCCCTGTTTTCCGGGATCACCTCAACAATTTTCACATCGGTCAGCCCGTTTGTCCAGAAGCCGAGTACACGTTTCTGGACAACGGCGATGTATGACGAATAAATTTTCAGGATTTCTTTTGTGACGGAACAAAACATCGTTGCCGTTTGCTCCATAATTCCGAGTTCGTCCATCAAGATCGGTTTTCCGGATTGAATCGAATTTCGGAGTATTTCAGCGCCGAATCCGTTGAATACCGATAAATCGATACCAAAGCGGTCGAATGTAACAGTTTTTGGGAAATCGACGTGCGCGAAAGTCCGACTAGTGCCGTGCCAATCGCGGAGCAAATAACCAACGATTTTATCCTCGTAGAAGATTTTCTCTGTGGTAAAACCGGCAGGCTGGACGTTCAGACTTTTCATTAATTTCTGAGCGGCGGTTGTTTTACCGGCGCCGATTTTACCGGTTAGAATGATACGAACGTTGGGTAAAAATATTTCCGGGTCAGAAATAATCACTGATTTCAACAATTTAATCGTCTGTTAAAGGGTGTTTAAATCCGGACCAATACCGCGCAAAAAAGCATCAGAACCGAGACTCCTTGAAGAGTCCACCGCAAGCGAACGGGAACGAATCGGGGCGCGAGGCTTTCATAGCGACGTCCAAGGAAGACTCCTAATGGAAAAAGTAAAGCTGATAGTCCGATAGCTATTGGCGAACAATAGAGTGAAACCGGAATGTTCGTTCCCGGTATGACGCACGCGGGCATTCCGGTAAAAATTTTTACGATCGGAAAAATTCCGACTGCAAGAACAGCATAGAATCCGCCGGTCAACATTCGTCCGGCGGTTTTTTCAGATAATTTGCCGCGGATCAATTTGATGCTCGCCAGCATCGCGAGCATTTCCAGCGTCATTGCAAAGACCGTATTGCCGATTTTCATGTGTATTTTGGGGAGTCCCAACAACATCGCGTCGAGTATTTTGAAAAGTATCACGATGGCGAATGAAATCCACAAATAACGAAACTTCCGGTTCGTACTTAACCCGAACGCCAGCAAAAATGCCACAATGCCCGTCATGATCGAGCCGAGATATATCCAGTTCGGCGTACCGTGCAAAAGGATTCCGGCTAATGCTTCGAGAAATCCCCAGACCGAGCCGATGCCGATTGCCAGCCATATCCAAGTTTTTTTATCCTGATGTTCCATGATAACTCCTAAAAATGTTGACGAAAGTTACAAAATTCTTCGATTTACGGTCATGAAAATTTCTTTTAAAACGTATATGCCCCGTCACTGATACAAGTAATATTTCCGGGATGCCGTCTTAAACGCATCGACTTCCTTCTGCCATGAGGCGAGAATCTGTTCAGCACTCAGATTATCCATGATCATTTTTTGGACGTTATCGGTACCGAAGGCTTTATTAAAACTGCCGACGCGTTTGGCATCGAATAGCGGTTGATCCGGATAGAGTTTTCTCAGCACCGTCAGGATATGAATCTGCGTTTCGATCGGCTTGAAAGTTCTGAAATTGACGATGTGAATCTGTATACCCTGCATTGGAATGTCTTTTCTGGATAAATAGTAAGGACGGAAATAAATCGGTCGGAAAAAGACGCCTGGAAGATGGCGACCGTTGAGTTCTGCCGCTAATTGCTCGGCGTTGATCCATTCTTCGCCGACGAGTTCGAACGGCAGAGTGTAGCCAACGCCGATGTTCACGGTCGGCATTTCGCCAATCGCTCCGGTCGCCGCGCAATGATAAGCGGTTTCCCAATGAGGAATATGGGGTGATGTCAAAATCCATTCGAGTCCGGTGTCACTCCAATTCATTTTCCGGTTCCAGCCTTTCATGGGAATAACGGTCAAATTGCAGTTAATTCCGAATTCCGAATTGAAATAGTATGCCAGTTCTCCGGCTGTCAATCCGTACAGGTAGGGAATCGGATACATACCGATGCCGGATTTGAATTTGGGATCGAGAATCGCACCTTCAACCAGTTCACCGCCCAGCGGATTTGGCCGATCTAAAACGATGAACGGAATATTGGCGTCTTTGGCGGCTGACATCGAGCGTGCCATCGTGTAAATGTAAGTGTAGGTTCGGTTGCCGATGTCCTGAATATCATAGATAAGTATGTCGACATTTTTCAGCATCTCCGGCGTCGGTTGATTTGTTTTTCCATAAAGGCTGTAAACCGGAACATTTGTTTTAGGATCGACAAAGTTCTCAACATTTTCACCGGCAAAAACATCGCCTCGCACACCGTGTTCCGGGCCGAAAAGTGCTACCAATTTCCCGTTTTTATTCAGAACATCAATCGTGGATTCAAGTTCGGAATTCACACCGGTCGGGTTCGTGATGAGTCCGAGCCGTTTTCCTCGGATCAAATCCATTTTTTCGGCGATCAGAACGTCGATTCCGAGTTTCACGGTGGGGCTTTGGCGATTCGGTTGTTGGGCGAAAGATGAAGCAGTCAACCAAGTGATTGCGACACAGCAGGTATACTTCCATGTGTTTTTCATTGTTGTTACTCCCTTTGTGAAATGTCACAGAAACCTTTTTAAATCTAAGGGAATTAAGGAGAGGCTGTCAACGTATTATTTGTCAGTGAGAAGAAATTTATCTATTTTCACCGTTGCAAGGTTTCAAACGGTTGGCTAATTTGAGAAGTGATTTGAGTAAAAAAAAGATGACTATAAAAATCAATCCATTTGCAGATGCGGAACAACTGGCGAAAGTTGAGCGGTTCGTTCGTTCCCGCGTGGGAGAAATTCCTTCGACGGCCATTGTTCTCGGCTCCGGGCTCGGTTATTTTGCCGAAAATATTGAAGCATGGCATACGCTGGACAGTCGGGAAATACCCGGTTATCCGCAGCCGACAGTCGAAGGTCATTCCGGTAAATTGATTTTTGGAACGATAGACGGTGTTCCATTAATCGCTGTCCAGGGACGCAGTCATTTTTACGAAGGGCGAACCATTGCGGAAGTCACTTTCTATGTTCAACTGCTACATCAGATCGGCGTCAAGAACCTGATCCTAACGAATGCAACCGGCGGAATCCGATCTGGAATGCGCCCCGGCGATTTTGTCGTTCTCACCGACGCTATCAGTTTCACGCAGATCGAAATCTTTCCAAAACAAGAGACCGAAAAATCGCCGTTCGATTTTGAATTGACAGAGTTGGCCAAACAAGTTGCATCTGAAAGGAATATTCGCCTTCTCGAAGGTGTTTATTGCTGGACGACCGGGCCGAGTTACGAAACATCGTTGGAGATTGAGACTATGCGTGATTTCGGAGCGGATGTCGTTGGTATGTCAACCGTTCCGGAGGCGCTGGTGGCCAGACATCTCGGGATGAAAGTTCTCGGTATCAGTTTGGTGACGAATCTTGCAGCGGGAATCGGCCAGCAACCGCTTTCGCATGTAGAAGTTCAGCAAGCGGCAGAGGCGATTAAAAAGCCCTATTCGATTTTTATATCGGCAGTGGTTGCAAAAATGTACAAAAAGGAATTAAATAAGTAGCGGGACAATGGGAAAAGCGGAAAAGGAAGTAGAAGTTCTCAGCTGGATTAAAGCTTTCAAGCGGGTTTTTTATATTTACTGCATCGGCGGCGTTCTTGTTTTGGCTCTTGTTGCGTTTTATTCCAAAGACCTTCCGTCGATCGAACAACTCCAGAATTTCAATCCTGAGTTGGTAACGCGTATCTACTCCTCCGACGGTGTGATTTTACAGGAACTCTATACTCAGCGGCGTATCTATGTCCCATTAGATAAAATTCCTCACGCGATGATCGACGCGGTCGTCGCCGTCGAGGATTCGCGGTTTTATAAACACTGGGGGATCAGCCTGCGGGATAATTACCGGGCGCTAACCGTCGATGTTTTAACGCTCAGCAAAGCGCAGGGCGCCAGTACATTGACCCAGCAGCTCGCGCGAATTCTATATGAATCCATCGGATTCGATAAGACTTTTTCACGAAAAATAAAAGAACTCCTGACCGCTCTGCAGATCGAGCGGATGTACGGAAAAAACGAAATCGCCGAAATGTACATCAACTCCAGTTGGATGGGACATGGCGTTTACGGAATTCAGGCGGCGGCTAGAAGATATTTTAATAAAACATCCGAGCAGTTGACGCCGGATGAGTGCGCATTATTGGCGGGTGTGATCAAGAATTCCGTTCGTTTTTCTCCGCTCCGGCGACCGGTCAGCGCTTTTGAAAGAAGAAATCTTGTTCTCAGAAAAATGGAGGAAAAAGGTTTCCTCACCGAAGAAGAATACGCGCTTTACAAAAACGCGCCGCTTCAGGTGCTGAAACCTGAACCTCCGGCGAGTACAGCACCGTACTTCGTCGAATATGTCCGCCAGCTACTGACGAAAGAAGACGATAAGTACGGATTCGATATTTACCGGGACGGACTATCGATTTATACGACGCTTGATTCGCGGGTGCAATCCTGTGCTGACTCCGCCTTTATTCAACATCTGTCGCAACAGCAACAATTACTCAACCAGCGGCTTCTGAATAGTAAGACCGAAATTCAGTCGCTGATCAAAGACACGACGCTGAGTGTCCAGAATGTAAAGGCGATGATCCGGGGCGAAGTGCCGATGGCGCAGTCGTTAAAGACGTCGTTCGTTGTTCAGGGCGCGCTCGTAGCCATCGATCCGTCTACTGGCAAAATTTTAGCGATGGTCGGTGGGCGGGATTTTTCCGAATCGGAATTCAACCGAGCGACACAGGCGAAACGCCAACCCGGTTCCGTTTTCAAGCCAATTGTTTTTGCGGCGGCTGTTGACAATGGCTTTCCGGTGACGACGATGTTGCTGAATCAGCCGTTGGTGATCAACCTTCCGGACGGTACACGCTGGGCGCCGGAAAATTACGACTTAACGACGAGCGGTAACACGACACTCCGGGATGGATTGACGCATTCGCTGAATCTCGTTGCGGCGCGGGTGGTCCACGAACTGATCTCGCCCGCATCGGTCGTTCAGATGGCAAAACATATGCACCTTACGACGAAAATGCCGGCGGTCGAATCGATCGCGCTAGGCTCGGCGGAAGTCATTCCTCTGGAAATCACTTCTGCTTTTGGAATTTTCGATAATCACGGCGTTTGGGTCGAACCGTACGCCATTAAGCGGATTGAAGATAAATATGGCAATGTAATTGTAGATTATTCACCACGCCGTGAACTCGTACTCAGCGAGGAAACGGCTTACTTAGTGACGAGCATGATGGAATCGGTCATGAACCGCGGAACAGGTGTCTCGGCGCGTTCGGTTTACGGTTTCAGGCTTCCTGCCGCCGGGAAAACCGGAACGAGCAATGACTTCAGCGACGCGTGGTTCATCGGATTTACTCCAAACATAGTTGCCGGTGTTTGGATCGGTGTCGATAATCCCGCCGTTTCGTTGGGGAACCGTCAGGCCGGCGCCGTCGCCGCGTTACCGATCTGGGCGACTTTCATGCGCGACACACATTATGCGATGCGCTGGCGCGCACAAGACTTTACGCGTCCGGACGGGATCGTCGAAATCGAAATCTGTAAAGAGACCAAACTTCTGCCATCTAAATATTGCCCGATAGAAACTGAAGTTTTTACCAAATCGACAGTTCCGACGGAACAATGCCCGATCCACAAGGAAATCCAGGACACTGAGAAAAAGGAAGGTGTGACCTTCTAACGGGCGGTTAATCCAATCGGGATTATTCACAAATTCAAGTAAAATATTTATTGCGGAATGCCCCACAAATCATCTATATTCGGGATGGTTATCATTAAATTTTTTGGCAATGATTGTAAGGAATTTTAAACGAACCATTCTTATGTGGCAATTTATCCAAAAATGGTTTTTTGATCTTTTCGACATAAATCAATTGTGAGGTCTCGTCATGAAAAAAACCGTCTCTATTCTCTTTATTGCACTACTTCTTCTCAACGGTTGCTCGTCACTCTCTTTTATCCCGACACCGGCAAAAGCAACGCTTGCAACGACAGACTATGTGAATCAGTCGATGCAAAAAATGATCGATGAAACAACCAATAAGGTCATCGAACAAAGCAAATCCATCATGGACGAAGCGTTGAAAACCGACCGCGAAAAAATGGATTCGCTGAGAAGTACGATGGAAAGCCAGCAAAAGGATGTCCAGGTTGTTCTCGCTAAAATGGAAGAGATCGATGCTCTTTCAGGACAGATGCGCGACATGGTAGGCAGAATGAAGAAAGATTTGAACGAAGTGAAGGCCGAAATGCTCGACAGCATCGATGTTGTCTGGTCTAGCGTCCGGAATCTGGAAAAAGTCGATCAAACAATCCAGACGAACCTCGCGCAAATCGAGGCTAGCATCGTCAAGTTACAACAAATCGACGCCGAGTTTAGGGCATTGACCAATCAGATGAAACTCAATATCGAGGCTTTGCCGAAAGAGACGTTGATGAAACTTCGGGATGCGATCGGCAAATTTTACGAAGCACAAATCCCAATTCAGCCGGAGAAATAAAATCCCGACCGACGGAGGAATGAAGCGATGAAAACCCGTATCCTATTCGCCCGAATTGTCAATCCGATAGCACAATTTCTGTTCATAATCATTTCGGTGGCGATTTTCGCTCGACCGGTTTTCTGTCAAAGTCTGACTTTCGAACAAGCGAAGGCGAAAATGACCGAATTGATTATACAGGTAAAGGCGCTCGACAAGGAAATCGCCGATCAACTCGATCAGGCAATGAAAATCGAGATTAATTCTTTGCCGAAAGGTGAGTTCGAAACGACTTCCGAATACGATGAGCGACTCAAACAAAATGAAGTGAAAAAAGCCGAACTCGTCGCTAAGTTCGATGCAACAAAAAACGAGCGGCTTGAAATTCTAAATAAAGAGATCGAAACCCTGACGGCTCAGACTTACTCTATGCCTGTTAAGATCGAACTCGGAACTTATCGCGCCGATATGGAACGGTTTCCGTTCGTTGTTCCATCGATGAATAAAAAAGGTTCATTGCCGGTTTCCAGATCAATCGCTTCGCAATTTAAAGATGCTTTTCCAACACTGAGTCCCGTCGGATACTTTCAGATTCAGCGCGAAGGCGAACCGCGTCTCGTTTATGTGCTCGTTCAATATAACAACGAACCGCTCATTGCACAGACAGATCGGAAGATCGAAGAAATCAAAGAAACCGCCGCATTGAAAGGGCACGGGCGGAAAATTAACGCAATCGCCTTTAACAGAGACGGAAGTCTGGTCGCCAGCGGAAGCGACGATAAACTCATTAAAATCTGGAATGTTAAACAGAATTCTTTGTTGACGACTCTTCAGGGACATACGCGATATGTCAAATCGCTCGCCTTTCATCCCTTCGAACAAATTCTCGCCAGCGGAAGCGATGATGGCAACGTCATCATCTGGCAGATCGAACAATCGGCTCCGCTCCGAACATTTATTGCGCATGATGGCGGTGTTCATTCGGTTGCTATCAGTTCCGACGGTAACACGCTTGCGACCGCCGGATTTGACAAGACAATCAAACTGTGGAATCTCGCTGATGGGCAACTTTTGAAAACATTTACGGGACACACAGATGAAGTCAAGTCGGTCGCCTTTAGCCCCGACGGCTGGACTCTCGTCAGCGGTTCACTGGATCTGTCGATCAAACTCTGGAATGTGCGAGACGGTTCGCTCATCAAATCGACCAAAGGCCATCTGCTCTGGATCAATTCGGTCGCCTTTTCACCCGACGGCGAACTGATCGCCAGTTGTAGCGATGACCGTTCGGTCAAACTCTGGAGCGCGCGCGATCTTTCGCCAATCCGGAAAATTACCGGATTTTCCGCACCGGTCACTAAAATCACTTTCAGTCATCCGGAAGGATTGACGCTCGCCTGTGTTACGGAAGACGGCGAGATCACTTTTGTAAAAACCGAAGACGGTTTGATCGTCAAGACGATTAAAGGTTCAGCAGGCGCGATCAAAGGTGCTGACTACGATTCACAAGGTAAAAAATTTGTTAGCGCCGGCGATGATAAGGTCGTGAAAATCTGGGAAATCATCTATGATCCGATGAGTGAACTGGCCAGCGCCGGATTCGGAACAGGCAGAAGCGCCTCCAATGGGGCCGGACTTCCGCCAATGTTAACTGCCGAGGTACGTTTTTCGGAACCGTCCAGCAACAATTATCTCGATGCCAATGAAACCGGGACGCTGACGATTACTTTGAAAAATACGGGAAAAGGTACTGCGGTCGGTGTCTCGGCAAATTTGACAGGCAATGCGCCAAAGGAACTCGATTTTCCGATGAAAACCTATATTGGCGACATCCCGCCCGATTCCATGAAGACAATCGAAATCCCGCTCATGGCGAGATATAAAATTCCCAGCGATTCCGTATCGCTCGTCTGTAACATTACGGAAACGTCTGGATTCAACCTCGATCCGATGCGGATCCAGTTTCCGACCAAAGAATACAACATTAAATTGGTTAAAGCCGGCGTTGTTATCAACGATAACTCGCAAAACGGCATGATCGAGTCGGGTGAAATCGTCGATATCACCGTGCGAATTCAGAATCAAGGAACCAGTATCGCGAAGAATGTTGTCGCCGTGATTCGTATTGGCGAGAATGTTTTTTATGCCGGGAAAACGGCGTTGGAACGATTTCAGAAATTCGATCTCGGTGACATCGCTTCAGGAGAATTCAAAGATGTATCGGTAAAAATTTTCACCAATGCCGTTGCGACAGAGGTGCCGGTTTACCTAACGCTCTCCGAATACTATCGAGAATACGGCGCGCAGAATATTCCGCTTGAACTCGCCTTCAATAAGCGTATCACAACGATGCAGGAATTCATTGTTCAGGGAAAAGATGCCGGTGCAGGTTTTGAAACCGGTGGTTTTTCAATCGATGTGGAAATGGACATTCCGTTGGGAACGATCCGGCAGAATGACGCCGTTGCGCTCATCATCGCGAATCGCGATTACCAGAATGCCGACATTCCGGACGTTGAATACGCGCAGAGAGACGGCGAATTCATGAAGCAATATCTGATGAAAACGCTCGGTTACCGCGAAGGTAATATTTTTCTTGAAAAGGATGCAACACAATCGCGCTTCAAGACCGCTCTCGAAAAACTGAAAAATGCTGCCAAAGATACAGCCGACGTCTTTTTCTACTACGTTGGACACGGCGCCCCCGATCCTGAACAAAAACGCGGTTTCTTCGTCCCGGTCGATTGCGATCCGAATTACGTGAGTATCGGCGGTATCGGTCTGGACGATTTCTATCGCGACCTCGAAAACGTGAAAGCGAGAAATATCACGGTCATTGTGGATGCGTGTTTTTCCGGTTCCAGCGACAAGGGTATGATCATAAAGAACATCAGTCCGGTAATGATCGAAGTGGAAAAGAAATATATCGGTGCGCCGAATTTGACGGAATTCACGTCCGCCTCCGGTGACGAGGTTAGTTCGTGGTTTCCCGAAAAAAAGCATTCGCTTTACACTTACTATTTTCTGAAAGGTCTACAAGGTGAGGCCAACGCGAATAAAGATGGAATGTTGACCGTCGGTGAACTTCAAGCCTATCTTACTGAAAAAATCCCTTATGAAGCGCGTCGCTTGAATAATCGCCAGCAGACACCGGGTGTAACGCCGGAACGAGATAACCGGATTTTGGTTTGGTATTAAAAAAGAAATCAAATACGGATTAAGATAGACCAACCAAACTCTCGACATTCGCTGGAAAATTTCATAACTTGATTTGTCAGTTAAAAATTGAATATGGAAGTTTAAACTATGAATCGTTTCTCGCTTGTCGGATTGTGCTTTTTATCGTTAGTGGCTATTAACCGGAGCCGCGCGGCGATTCCGGTTGTGATCGATACAGTTAAAGTGTTTGACGAATCCGTTCCACCACTGGAGGCCAAGAACCGAACGTTGGCATTCGCGCGAGAATGCGCTATCCAAAAAGCCGTTCCGGAACTCGTTGCGACATCATCATTAATTTCGGACATACGGGCGGAAATAGGAAAGACCGGCGAGGAGCAAACTTCATTCAGTATTTTCGCGATTTCATCACAGGCTGGATACATCGTCGATGAAACCGTTTCGCCGATTGAGATGAAACCCGGAAACGGCGTTATCCGGTATCATATCAAACTCAAAGCGAAAGTCGAACCGACAAAAGGAGAAAGGAATCCTTCAATCGCTCTCGATCTTCAGGCAAAAAATAATTACCTTCACAACGGAGAGCAACTGATCCTAACGGCGAAATCCAGCCTTGACGGCTACCTTTATCTTTTCTATTTTCTATCGGATAATACCGTTCTGCTGATGTTTCCGAATTTCATTTCGAAGGACAATTTCTGCAAAGCCGAGATACCGGTACAAATTCCGACGACTGAAGATCAAAAGCGCGGCTTACGATATGTCGTATCGGCAATTCCGGACAGGAAAGTCACTGCCGAAAATATCTTTGGTGTGTTCTGTGTTAATAAAATCGCCGGGATCGATCAGTTTGTCGGCGTCAAACAGGGAATGGCACTGGTCACCGGCGGAGACGAAAGTTTCACCGACTTTCAGAAATGGCTGGCTAATGTTCCGCTCTCCCAAAGAGTGGAAAAGGCTGTCCCGATTCATATCGTCAAGTAAATCGGTCTGATACCCGACTCGTTTTCCTCTTACCTTATTTTTAATCCGCTTGTCGATTTTAACTTTAAGTAATCAGGAGTTGTGCTTAACCTGTTTCAAGTCTTGACACGACGTACCGGCACAAGTCTCCTTAAAATGTAAAATTCCTATCCTTACTGCAGGGGGGCTTGCGCCCGTTTACCAATTGCTAAAGATGAAAATAAATTGACGATTTCCGTTAATTTTGTGGTTGTAAATTCAAGTAATGCTGGTAAAATGCTGGTTCAAATCAGGATATAAATTTGTTCTTGAAATAAAAAAACGCTATAATGTCGTCATAAGTTTTGCTGATTACCGAAAATTTTCATTAATTGAGATGAATTAGTAAGAATAAAAATGGAGATCTCTGAAGATGAGAATTCAAATGATTAGGAAAGAAATGATCTGTCGGATTTGCTCTGTTTGTAATCAAAAAAAATCGCTTTACCCATCGATCTCATTTGTTGTGTGATCAGAAAGAACTTGATCGGAATCCGAACGAAAAGTTACAATCCGCTGAAATTTTATTGAATGCCGTTACACATCGGCAATTGTCGGATGGCGAAAATTGCCTGTTGCAGAGAATCTCCGGTGTAAGAAGCGAACTATCGGCCTCGACAACACAGATCATGATGCAGGATTTCGGTGCGAAGAGGAATTTTTTCCAAAAAAATAACCCGGCTGAGAAATCCGGGCGTATTGTGACGAAAATAATCGGGAAAATGTATGCTGACTCGACGATTTGTGAGAGTCAGGGGCGTTTTATTTTCAATCTGGTTCGCGAATTTCAACCGGCGGTTTGTCTCGAGTTGGGAACTTGTATGGGGATTTCAGCGGCATATGTCGGAGCTGCGCTTGAATTAAATCAAACCGGGAAGATAATTTCAATCGAAGGCAGTGATTCCTTGTCGAAAATTGCCAGATAGAATCTATTAAAAATCGGTTTGACCCGGACGACCATCCTAACAGGTAGATTTCAAGATTGGTTGCCACAAGTTCTCCGTGAATCTGCGCCGTTTGGGTTCATTTTCATTGACGGGCATCATGAAGAACAGGCAACGCTGAATTATTTTGAAGAGATTATTCCGTATGCAGGTCAAAACGCGATCTTTCTCTTCGACGATATTTATTGGTCAATTGGCATGAATCGGGCTGATCGGCGAATTGGTTTTTCATTGAACCGATCGATGATGGGCATCGCGCTCAAAGCATAAATCGCGAGTACAGCGGTAGATCACAGTACAGACCCGTCAGATGAGTCTTTCATTTGAGATTCCATTCAAATTTTGTATTTTGTAACGGTAGTGAATTAGATGAGTGTAAAATATCAGAAAAAGCCTGTAAAGAAAATCGAGCACCGGCGGCAAGATGAGAAACGGTTGACGTTTTTATTTGTGACGGTCGTTTCGATCTTGGTTTTTATCTTATTATATTACCTTCCAAAAGCCGCGCCGTCTCGAGATATTCTACTTCATGAAGGAAGAGGTTTGCTCAGCAAAACGAGGCTCCAGTTCGTCACAAGCGGTTTTAAAGAGACCCGTATGAATACAGCGCCGGATGGTCAGATTTCCATGACATTCGAGATACCGGAAAACCGGGATGCGCTGTGGGCTTTCGGCATCGTGGAAAACCGGCTGGACGCCAACCGGTTGACGGTCCGAGACACGGTCTTTATGGCAAACAACCAAGGATTCAAATTCTACGTGAATTACTTCACTCAACCGGTCGGAGTCATGACCTTTCTTCGGGAAGAAAAACTGCTGATCCAGCCCTCTCCGGGCGTTACCGTTCCGGCAAAACCGCGATTGGTCGTCATTATCGACGATTTCGGATATAGCGATAACGAGGTGATTCGGGGATTTTTAGAGATTCCCGCCCGGCTCACACTTTCCATCATTCCCGGACATCCGTTCAGTCAATGGGTCGCGGAAATCGCCCAGAGAAAGCACAAGGAAGTGATCATTCATATGCCGATGGAACCGGAAAATGGAAACAACAGTCGGGGTGAAGACAAATATATGCTGAAGACAACACTGACACCTGACGAAGTTACGGAAAGACTTCACTTGGCTTTTGATGAGTTGCCGACAGCTGCCGGTCTGAATAATCACATGGGTTCGTTTTTTACGGCTGACTCGGAAATGATGCGGATCGTTATGAAGAGTTTACGGAAAAAGGGAATCTATTTTATCGACAGCATGACGTCATCGAAGAGCGCCGGATTTGAAATTGCCCAGCGAGATGGCGTGCCCGCGGCGATGCGCACCGTATTTCTTGATAATAAGCGCGATAAGAACGAAATTCAGAAGCAATTTGATAAAGCGCTTGAAGTCGCAAGACGAAGCGGAAAGGCTGTGGCAATTGGCCATGTATATCCGGAAACGTTATCGGCGTTGAAGGCATTGATCGTCAGTGGTCTTTTATCGGATGTCGAAATCGTTTTTGCATCGGAAATCGTGTTATAAACAGTTAGAAAAATTATGCCATATTTAGAAGTCAATTTAGATCCGTTTATATCCGTCGAAAGCATCGTTCAGACACCGCTTGCCAATCCGCTGAATCTGCTAACTTACATCGAATCCTGCGGCGTGATGGGAATCAGTTTTACTTTTCAACCGGAACTTCCGTTTCTGAAAAATATCTCGTTGGTTAGAGAAATGACCGGTGCGCGGTTGAACATTCGTTCTTCCGTCGAGGCCTCTAGTGTTGAGGAAAGCCTTTTCCTGAAACCGGACGTGCTGACACTGATCGATTGGGCCGATCCCGACCGTGCGATTTGTCTGCCGTCGAAACCCGTCCGCGACATGCTCGATGCGGTTTCGGAACCGCGCGAATTTGCCGTCGCCCTACGAATTCACCCGCATCCCAAGCAGTTAAAAGAAGCCTATACATTGAATGTGGATGAAATCGAGATCGCGACCGATCCGCTCACCCACCAAGCGAATCGGCTTGGATATTTATCCGAATTGGATGCCATATCAAGAACAGTTCGGTTGGCAAATAAAAAAGGTGTGAACGTCACCTGCTCGGGAAATTTGGACGAACGAGCGATCGCGGCCCTCCGCGATGTTGCCAATGTCGAGTTTTTTTCGGTTGGAAAACACCTACTTTCACGCGCACTGGCGGATGGATTCGGAAATGCATTAAAAGAAATGATCGAACATATTGAAACAAGATAAAAGGAGAATCACTGAATGAAATTAATTACCAAGTTCTATAGAGGAACGATTTTAGAGAGTTTCCACGTCGGTTATGCCGTTGTCGTGGACGAAAAAGGCGAGACACTTTTTTCTGCGGGCGATCCCGATTACCCCGTATTCATTCGCTCGGCGGCAGCCCCTTTTCAGGCTGCGGCGGTAGTCGAATCCGGAGCTGTTGAGAAATTCAAACTGAACGAAGAAGAAATTGCGATGATCTGCTCGTCACACAACGCTGAATCTTATCATGTCGATCTCGTCGCGAATATTCTTAAAAAAGCCGATTTGAAAATTGAAGATCTTTTATGCGGGACGCATTCACCGTTGGACAAGATCAGTTATGAACAATTGATACTACAAGGCCGTCGAGCGACCGCCATCCACAACAATTGTTCGGGAAAACACGCCGGAATGCTCGCCGCCGCTAAAGCGCTGGGTTTATCGACCGAAAACTACATTGGCGCCAACCATCCGGTTCAACAAAAAATATTGGAAAAGATTAAGATGTATTCCGAACGGGAAAAAATCCCGACTGCTGTCGATATCTGCAATGCGCCGACATATTTTATGCCGCTGAAAAATCTCGCGCTGATGTATCGAAAACTTGTCGATGGTGCGGACGAATCCATGCGTAAAGTATATCACGCGATGACGGGACATCCGAAGCAAATCGCGGGAAGAGGTCGCTTTGATACCGATTTTATCATTGCGCTTGGAGGCAAAGCCGTGGCCAAAATCGGCTCAGACGGCGTTCGTGGAGTTGGACTTCGCACCGAGAACGGTCGGAATATCGGCGTCGCCATTAAAGTCCTGAGCGGAAATTGGGACGCGATCAATTCCATGACGCTCGCAGTCCTGAAATATGTTAAAGTGTTGGACGAAGAGACGTTGAAAAAACTCGAAGTTTATTCCAATCCGGTCATTAAAAGCTATACCGAAGCCGAGATTGGGAAAGTATCGACAGAAATCTTACTGGAAGACTAATCCGACCGACGTTTGTCTCGGTAAAAAATAGCGGATGGGAATGAATCAAGAACCTACGATTTTTTTTGACCTCGGAAATGTTCTGGTGCATGTCGATAAGCAAGCGGCAATCCGAAAACTTTCCGAAATAACGGGCAGAAACACGAGTGAAATAAATGATCTGATCTCTTCGGAAAAAGAAGAGGCGTTCGAGCGCGGAGAAATGACGAGCCTCGAATATCTTGCCTATTTTCGTGAAAAATTCCAGTTGCCTGAATCGCTGACACTGGAAGAATTGACACGCTGGTGGATTGTACCGTTCACTCCAAATGAGCCGGTCCTGAACATGCTCCCGAAATTACGTCGGCAAACGAAAATATTTCTGCTCTCCAATACGAACGCAATTCATATCGGAGCACTCGAAAATGCCTACCGGATTTTACCGCGACTTGATGGAGCGATCTTATCCTATGAAGTCGGTTTTTTAAAACCGGATCGGAAAATCTATGAAATCGCACTTGAACGTGCCGGAGTTCGCGCAAACAAATCCATTTTTATTGACGACCTCGAAGAAAATGTCGAGGGCGCTAAAAGTGTAGGAATGCGCGCACACCAATATATTTCCACGGTAGACCTGACTGCGTTTCTCGAATCCGAGGGATTCGACTTGAACTCAAACGGAAATCCCACCGACCGATGAATTAAGACGAGAGGAATCGTATGGAATTTCAGGATTTGATTTTAAAAATTTCGATGCAATTTATCAATCTGGATTCAGACGAACTGGATGCGAGGATCGTCGATACGCTGAAAAAGGTCTGTAAGTTAACCGAAGTCTCGGGCGGTTATGTGTTTCTTCTTTCCGACGACAGACGATATATTGCCGGAATGCATCGATGGAATACGCAAAACAAAAAGCCGATCATCAAAGAAATACATTCGACTCCCGTTACACGTTTTTGGTGGTGGGCTGAGCAAATCCTGGACAAGAAACCGATATACATTTCAGATGTTGCAAGCCTGCCCGACGAATGTGAAAGCGAGAAAAAAGAATGCATTGAACGAGGAGTTCAATCGATCTTGATCATTCCGATGATTTTTAAAAATGACGTGATCGGATGTCTGGGATTTTATACGAAAGAAAAAACACGAAAATGGTCGCCGCGTGAAATTGCCGCTCTTCAAACCGTTACGGACATCATTGTCAGTGCAGTTGTCTCGAAAAAAAGTGAAAAAGCGTTGAAGGAATCGGAACAAAGATACCGGTTTCTCATCGAAAACATCAATGATGCCATTCTCATCAATCAGAAAGGCCGGTTCGTTTTCTTTAACCACATGTTTTGCGATATGCTTGGATATACACAGGAAGAACTATCGCAAAAAGAATATATCGATGTATTTACTGCCAAAGGGCTCGCAGCTCTTCATGAGCGAGAAGCGCTTCGCAATCGGGGATTTAATGTATCTCCACATTATGAAACGACGCTCATCAAAAAGAACGGGACCATCATCAACGTTCAGATAGATGTCTCTATCGTCGATTATTTAGGTGCACCGGCATCTCTTGCGGTCGTCATGGATGTTACCGAGCGGAAAAAACTCGAGAAGGAATTTCAGGAAATGAAAGTGCAGTACCTAAAAAGACAAAGATTGTCCTCTCTCGAAACGATGGTGGGCGATATGGTGCACGATATTAAAAACACGCTTTCCATTATCAGTGGCAGAGCGCAAATGCTTTCAGACCGGCTTCATGACCTCAAAGAACCCGACATCATCATCCGGCATGCTAAACAGATCGAAAAAATGGTCAGCGCCTTTTTAAAAAAGGTGCAGATGGAAAAAGATCTCAACCGAAAATCGCTGGACTTGAACGAATTGATCAAGACGGAAATCACTTTTTTCGAGTCGAATAGCTTCTTCAAGAATGAGATCATCAAGCACTTTCAGCTGGAAAAGAGTATTCCCCCGATTTCCGGCGCCTATGTCGACTTTTCTCATGGCATCATGAACATCATTCAGTTTTCCGCTCTCTCCATGGAGGATTCGCCACAGAAAATATTGACGATTAAAACGTCATTGGTTTCCGAGGGCATCTTGATTGAGATTTCATCCACCGGTAAAGAAATTCCGGCTGAAGTCGCATCGGCTCTCTTTTCTCCCGTGGAAATCGGCCGTCTCGGTTTTAACATATCAGAAGATGAAAACCGGCAATTACCCACAGTAAATTTGTACCATTCATATTTATCTCTTCAGCCCTACGGCGTTATTTTCAGCGTAGAAAGTAAGCCGGGCGGCGGAAATACATTCCGACTGACCGTCCCGACATGAAATGAAACAGGGGAATATGATGAAGAAACTCATTGAAAAAACCGCATCGGAAGAAGGTAAACCACCTGTCTATCCGCTAAGCAAAACGTCTGACCAAATTGAAAGTGAAACCGATCTTCAGCAGCAGATTCGACGGCTTAAAATACAAAATGAAATTCTTCAATCGCTCACTCGATTCCGGGCGGGAAAAGAAGATTTGCCGCTGGAATTGGAGATGATTACGGCGGCATCCGCGCACATTCTGAACACTGACCGGTGCAGTGTTTGGCTCTTCGATGCGAAGAAAACACAAATTACATGTATCGACCTTTATGACAGGAATCTAAACCAGCACACACATGGCGATGTGTTGCACAGAAAAAATTATCCAACCTATTTTCATTCCATAGAAACCGAACTGTTCGTGGATGCGACAGACACGTATGCCGACCCGCGAACCTGCGAATTTAAAAACGATTATCTCAAACAACTCGGTATTAAATCGCTGCTCGATATCGCGATTATTTTGAATGGCGAACCGATTGGGCTTTTCAGCAACGAACAAATTGGAAAAGTACGAGAATGGAGCAATGACGAGAAAGACTTCATTTCGGCGATGGCAGAGTTAGTCGCGATTACTCTTAAGAATCGTGAAATAGTGAAAATGATGACCGATGCCCGGGAAAACCAGAATAAATTTGAGCGATTATTCGATTCGAATCCGGAGCCGGCCGTCTTCTTGGATAATAATTTCTGCATCATCAATGTTAACTCCCGGTTTACCGAAGTATTCGGATGGACAACTGAAGAGGTTGTGGGAAAGCAAATCAATGAAGTCGTCGCCGATTCTGAAATGTTTGACGAAGCAAACTCATTGAATGTTGCAGCTGAGAAGGGTTATTTACATTTTGACACGTTGAGGAAACGAAAAGACGGATCGTTCATTCCCGTTTCCATCTCGGCGGCGCCGATTTATATCAAGGGCGAGATGATAAACTGTTTCGCAATGTATAAAGACATAAGCGAGCAAAAACATCTTCAGGACATCAACCGTGTCGTTTACGAAATTTCTCAGGCGGTACAGGCAACTGACAATCTGCCCGAACTATACCGACATGTCTATAAAACGCTCACGCGTCTGATCCCATCGAACAATTTTTACATCGGTTTGTACGATCCGGAGAAAAATGAAGTAACGATTCCATATCACATCGATGAAGGCGTCAATCAACAATGCATTTCGGATGAAGTTTATTCATTACTGGTGGAACAAATCATCAATTCCGGTAAACCGCTTACAGTGAGTAAATCCGATTTAAGGAATCTGATCCAAAAGAAGAAAATTTCCAATGCCGGACTTTTACCCGATGCTTGGTTTGGCATTCCGCTCCGTGTAAAAGGGCACATCATCGGTCTGTTCAGTTTTCATCATTTTACAAAAGCCGATACGTTTTCAGAAAAACAGATGGATTTGCTTGAATCGGCCGCTGAATCGCTCGCGATAGCCATTCAATATAAACAGCGTGAACTGCAAGTGCGAAAATCCGAGGAGCGTTATCGTCTGCTCGTTGAAAATGTCAACGATGCCATCGTAATCAGTCAACGTGATAAATTTATCTTCTTCAATCAACAATTCGCCACGATGCTAGGTTATACTTACGGAGAATTAGTCATGAAAGATTATCGCGAAGTTTACACACCGCGCGGCTTGGAAATCCTTAACGAGCGTACGAAACAGCGTGATTGCGGTGAATATGTTCCGTCACGGTACGAGACGATTTTCCGCCGGAAAGACGGCGTGAACATCGATGTCGAAGCCAATGTAACAATCATTGATATTGAAAACGATAAAGCGACATTCGCAGTCATTCGTGATATTTCCGACAGAAAACGAATCGAACAGGAACGGGAAAAAACCATTCAGGAACTTCAGGCCGCGCTCAATAATGTGCGAACGTTGAAAGGACTTATTCCTATTTGCGCCAGCTGTAAAAAAATTCGCGATGACTCGGGTTATTGGAATGAAGTCGAAAAATATATTTCAGAGCATTCACATGTCGATTTTACGCACGGAATTTGTCCGGATTGCATGAAAAAATTATACCCCAATTACAAGGATAAATCTGGTCAAAAGTAGATAATTGGTAACAGAGGATAGACGATGATTGAGCAGATTGGCTGGGTTTCAGTTCTGCCGCCGTTGGTGGCGATTTTATTAGCTATTATTTCCCGACAGGTTTTCATCTCATTGGGAGTTGGAATCTGGATCGGTTGGACGATTCTATCCGGCTGGAATCCGCTGGTCGGAGTTGCCGCCACGCTGGACTCTTTTGTCAACGTGTTTAAAGACGCCGACAACACGCGTATCATCTTGTTCAGCGCGATGGTCGGAAGCCTCATCGCTCTCACCCAACGATCCGGCGGCGTCGATGGATTCGTTCAATTTCTCTTTCGGAAAAACCTGATTAAAAGCCGGAAAGGCGCACAGATTCTCGCGTGGATTCTCGGAATCGTTGTATTCATTGAGTCCAGCATCAAGATTTTAATCGTTGGTACCATCTGTCGTCCGCTGTTTGATAAACTGAAAATTTCACGCGAGAAATTATCGTTCTTTGCCGATTCAACCTCAGCGCCGGTTTGCATGTTGATCCCGCTAAATGCGTGGGGCGCGTTTGTCATCGGTCTGCTGGTGGCGCAGGGCGTCGCCGAGCCGACGAAGGTACTCATTCAATCGCTCCCGCTGAATTTCTACTCGATTTTCGCGGTGGCTACGGTTTTAATTGTCGCGCTGACCGGCTGGAATTTCGGGCCGATGAAGAAAGCCGAACACCGTGTTTTGGTGGAAGGAAAGCTCCTACGAGACGGTGCAGTCCCATTGGTGGATGAGAGCATTATCGAGATGAAACCTATCGAAAGGAAGCCACATTTAGCGAGAAATTTGATCGTTCCGATTTTAGTGATGAGCCTTTCCATGCCGGTGATGTTGGTGATTACAGGTCACGGAAGCATCACTCGTGGATCCGGTTCGACGGCTGTATTTTGGTCGGTCATCGTCGCCATCGGCATTGCGGCTATTATGTATCGGTTGCAGGGACTGATGAAAACGCAGGAAATCATGGACATGATTTTAAAAGGTGCAGGTGGAATGATATCATTGGCCTTGCTCATGTTGCTGGCATTTTCGTTGGGGAGTACGTGTAAGACTCTCGGGACCGGAGCGTATCTGGCGAATCTGACATCATCATTTCTATCACCCCATTTGGTACCGGCTATGGTCTTTTTTGTGTCGGCGTTGGTGGCATTTGCGACGGGTACGAGTTTTGGGACATTTTCACTGATGATCCCGCTCGCCATCCCGTTAGCCGTTTCATTGGGAATCAATCTTCCTTTGACGGTTTCAGCGGTATTGAGCGGCGGAGTTTTCGGCGATCATTGTTCGCCAATATCGGATACGACGCTTGTTGCTTCCATGTCAGCCGCATGCGATCATATCGATCATGTCAACACGCAATTGCCGTACGCTGTTTTGAATGCCTCACTGGCTTTTATTGTTTACCTCATTATAGGATTCGTCGTTTAATAATTACTCCGGCAATTTGTAATATATCATGATAGAAAAAAAGAAATTGAACAGGCAGGAAATCCGCGCGATTGTATTTGATTTCGACGGTGTTGTCGTCGATTCCGAGCCACTCTATGAAAATGCGGAAGCGCGGTTGTTCGCCGAATATGGCGTAACGATTCCGGAATCCGATTGGCGGCTGTTAAAGGGACTTTCTGATCGGGATTTTTTCACTCTGTGCAAAGAAAGATACGGCATCCGTGAAGAGGTGTCGATTCTACAGAAAGAGGGCAAACGCCTGCTGGAAGAAGAATTTCACCACAATTTGCACTATATCGACGGATTTGAAGATTTTCTCCGTGAAATTCAACCTTCCTTTATCACCGGTTTAGTCACTTCGACCAAGCGAACATTTCTGGAGTGGATTTTCAGGAACACACCAATCCGTAATCATTTCAAGACGATGATTACCGCCGAGAATGTTACGCGTCAGAAACCGCAACCGGAGCCTTATCTGAAAATGGCCGAACTGATGCAAATCCACCCGGAGGAGATGATCGTTTTGGAGGATTCAATCAACGGTGTCAAATCGGCGATGAGCGCAGGCGCGTTGACTATCGCGTTTTTAAGTTCCTTCCCCCAAGAGGCTTTTGAAGCGGCTGATTTTTTTGCCGCCACGTATACTGAAGTTCGGGAAATTGTTCTCTCCGTCACTTCGCGCAACAAACTATTTTCTTGCATTTAATTACTCGAAAATGGAACTTACCGACCGCTTGAAAAAGATTTTGGATGTTGATTTTTACATGATGAGTCGATTAACGAAAGTGAAGTCCTTCCGCCGAATTTCCTTATTGAAATTCGGGAAACCGGTGCTGTTGTCCGGTTTGATTTCTTCCAACCATTTCCAGATCATCTCCGCACGAACCGTTCCTTACTTCGGTTCGTAACATTTTTATGCTGAAAAATCAGTTGAAATATTATCGATATTCCATTATTGCATACGCGAATTTTTCGCAGAGTGCAATATCATATAAATCCGTTGACCAGGGAAGTAAATAAATGGTAAAAAATATTCAATGGAACAGACGTCTGAAAATTGATCCGATTCCGATTTTAATGGAAAAGGGACCTGCGCCCGTCCGGTTTCTCACGGCATATCGTTTTTTTCCGGAGGATGAAGCGTTACAGGATCGAATGTATCAGGACCTTGTCAAATTCAAACCACGCGAGCGGCTTCTCGGTACGCAATTGAGCGATGGGACATGGAAACTCACCGAGAAATTCACGATCGAAGAGCATGCCAAAGGAATGCAATTTCTGCTTCAGTTGAAAAATCTGTCCACTCTACTGAGTATGGGATGTTCGATCGACATGCCGGGCATTCAACACGGACTCATTGCATTGCTAAAAATGCAGAAGTCTGACGGTAAATTTCCGCTGTTGTTTCATCATTCCGGTTTGGCGCTGATGCTATTGGTTAAATATGGATTGGCCGGGAATCCGTTCGTCGAACGCAGTTACCGGTGGATTTCAAAACGCCAACGCGAAGACGGCGGCTGGCTTTCTGCGTCGATGGTTCCGTCTGACATAACGGTCAAAACGGCAAAAAGCGGAATCTGGACGACGATGGTGATACTTCAGGCGTTGGGAATTCACTCGCGCCTGCGCAGTTCGCCGACGTGTGCCTCGGCGGCGGAATTTATCCTGAAAAATTACCTCGAGCCAAACCCCTCGACTCTTTTTCCGGAACCGGACGCATGGAATTTTCTGTACACCGACTACACGGATAACGGACTTTTCCGCGGCGGCACACTGAGGTTCGTTGAATCGTTAGCGCCGCTCGCCGAATATCATGGCCGTCCGCAATTCAGAAAAGCGATTGAGTGGTTACTGGAACAGCAATTACCGTCCGGACTCTGGCCGGCGGTCGTCGGCGTTTCTAAACACGGTGATTTTGATGTGACGCTTCGCGTGATAACGGCACTCAAAGAAATCGAGTACGCAAAAGCGGAACCGGTCAAGAAACAAAGATCGGAAACCGATTAGAAGTCGGTTAATAATAAATTCATTAGGAGTCGTTCATGGTTGATGAACTAATAAAAGATAATGATGAACAAATAACTCTTGGTTCGTCAGTACCGGAAATTCTTCCGATCATGGCTTTACGGAATACGGTTCTGTTTCCGCAACAGGTTATACCGATCTATGTTGGTCGCGAACGCTCGCTTCAGCTGATCGAAGATCTTCCGGAATCAAAGAAACGGATCGTCGTCGTCGCTCAGCGGGACGGCGCTATCGAAAATCCCGAAAAAGAGGATTTGTTCGAATGGGGAACCATCGCGCAGGTTTTAAAAATCTTCAACATGCCGGATGGCAGTAAAAGCGCGATCGTTCAGGGCGTCGAACGAGCCAAGATTCAATCTTACATCCAAGAAGATCCGTATTTCAAAGGCGCGATCGTCAAAGCGCAGGAAATTTATGTGCCGGGAATCGCCATCGATGCGATGGTCGTCAACATCCGGCAATTATACGGGAAATTGATCAAAGTCGCACCGTATCTGACGGAAGAACATACGACGATCTTGCAGAATATCCAGAATCCCGGCCGATTGGTTGATCGGACAATGCACCTGATCAATGTGCCGGTTCACGAAAAGCAGGAAATACTCGAAGAACTCGACGTAAAAAAACGCCTTGAAAAGGCAACCATTGTGCTCAACCGTGAAATTCAGCGCATCCAGCTCGGCGAGCGCATTCAATCCGAAGTTCAGGATGAGATCACGAAGACACAGAAAGAATATTATCTGCGCGAACAGCTGAAAACTATTAAAAAGGAACTCGGCGAAGACGAAGGAACCGTTGAACTTAAGGAACTCGAGGAAAAGATCGCCAAGTGCAAAATGACCGATGAAGCGCGAAAAATCGCCGAGAAGGAACTCGACCGGCTGAGTAAAATCCCGGCCGCGTCGCCGGAATATACGGTTTCCAGAACCTATCTCGATTGGCTTGTCGATCTGCCGTGGGGCATTTATACCGAAGACAATGTCGATATCCGGCAAGCCCAGGAAATTTTAGATGAAGATCATTACGGACTCGAAAAAGTCAAGATGCGCGTCATTGAATATCTGGCCGTGCGAAAGTTGAAAGAACAAACTGAAAAGGGCGAATCCATCAAGGGGCCGATTCTGTGTTTCGTCGGACCTCCCGGCGTCGGTAAAACATCGATGGGAAAATCCATCGCGCGGGCGATGGGGAGGAAGTTCATCCGGATTTCGCTTGGCGGCGTGCGGGACGAAGCCGAGATTCGCGGCCACCGCAGAACTTATATCGGCTCGCTTCCAGGACGCATTTTACAGAGCATCCGCAAATCCGGCAGCAGTAATCCGATCTTTATGTTGGATGAAATCGATAAGGTCGGCGCCGATTTTCGCGGCGATCCGTCTTCCGCCCTGCTTGAAGTGCTCGATCCGGAACAGAATTACTCTTTCAGCGATCATTATCTCGAAGTGACCTACGATCTATCGAAAGTCATGTTTATCGCCACTGCAAATATGAATGACTCGATTCTTCCGGCTTTACGCGACCGTATGGAAATGCTGGAATTCAGTGGTTATATCGAAGAAGAAAAACTCAATATTGCCAAAACTTTTCTTGTTCCAAAACAGATTAAGGAACATGGGTTGACGCAAGTAAAAGTCGAATTTGACGATAAGGCGTTGAGATACATTATAACAAGTTATACGCTGGAAGCGGGCGTCAGAAATCTCGAACGCGAAATTGCCAATATCTGCCGGAAAGTCGCCAAAGAAGTCGCCGAGAAAAATCGAAAGAAATCTTATTTCATTGATGAAAAAACGGTCGAACAATATCTCGGTCCGCGGAAATTTTTTGTCGATCTGGCCGAACGCGTCAGCAAGCCGGGTATTGCCATCGGACTCGCCTGGACAGCCGTCGGTGGCGAAATTCTTTTCATCGAGGCAACGAGCATGAAGGGAACCGGTAAATTGAATCTTACCGGCCAATTAGGCGACGTGATGAAGGAATCTGCCGAAGCCGCGATGAGTTACATTCGCTCCAATGCTAAAGAATTAGGCATTGATGATTCCATCTTTGCGCAAACCGATATTCATATCCATGTACCGGCCGGCGCTACTCCGAAGGATGGCCCATCCGCGGGTGTGACGATTCTCTCCGCGGTTTATTCACTTCTCAAACAGAAAAAAGTCAAAGACAGTCTTGCGATGACCGGCGAAATTACACTTCGGGGAGCTGTACTGCCGATCGGTGGCGTCAAGGAAAAAGTGCTTGCCGCACATCGTGCCGGATTGAGACGCGTCATTCTTCCGGAACAGAACAAGAAGGATTTGATAGAAATCCCCAAACAGATCAAGAATGAAATGAAATTCGATTTCGTCAAGGAAATGTCCGAGGTGCTCGATATTGCCATTAAAAAATAATCGGATGGCAATTCAGAGAAGAATTCGTAAATTTCGGTGCTTTTTGTAGTAATCTGTGGACGCTTAGCTCAGCTGGTTCAGAGCGTCTGGTTTACACCCAGAAGGTCGCAGGTTCGAACCCTGCAGCGTCCACAATAAAGAAATACCGGGTTATTTTAAATTAGTCCTTTTGTGATCAACTCGGCAAATTTCTCAAATGAGCGGTCGTAAGTGCGTTCGGTGTCATCGGGAAAACAGCACGCGGGAAGTTCACGGTTCGGCAAATGATATTTGAGACAATCACAACAAGTTCCTTTGCGTGAGCAAGGTTCGTAACTGCAATTGCAATCCGACAAGTTTTTTGTTTTCTTACATTCCATAAAATCTTCCGCTCCTTTGTTATTTCATTGTCTAATCAGAAAAAACAGTAGGAAATTACTTTATAAATATTTACGATTCAATGAAACGATCCAGATGAAAGCAGCCAAGAAAATAATGTCTGATCGTTTCCACCCGAAAAAATCATTCAGGCATGCAGGATTTAATAAAAAATAAAAAATATTTTCAGAGTAGGCTTGATTTTTATCTATGAAAATACTATTTTTAATTCAGGACATTAAAACAATATAAAGAGGTCTAAAATGAGAAGGAAAATTGTTAGAGTCGGCGCAAGTTTGTGTATCCTTCTTCCCAAAGAGGTCGTTCGGGATATGGATTGGGACTTTGGGCAGGAGATCGACTTGATTCTCGACGAAGAGAATGATAAAGTCATTCTCAGAAACCTGCATGAGCAGGTGGAACCCACGCCGAGTTATCTTGTTGAATTTGATCAGTTCCTGGCGCAATACGGAGGTGCCTTTGAGGAACTGGAAAAACGGATAGAAGTTTGATTATTCAGGATACTAAGGAGCAGGTATGAGAAGAAAAATAATTCGAGTAGGTTCCAGTCGTGGAGTTCTACTTCCGAGGGAAGTAACGCGGGCGATGAGTTGGGATTTTGGCTCGGAGATCGAACTGAACATGAACAAGGAGAAAAAAGAATTGACGCTCAGTACGATCAAAGTGAAGATCCCGGATGAATACAATACGGATATGATGAATGAGATCGTCGAAATTTTAAATGAAAACGCGGACGTTTTAGGAGGCATCAATGACTAACGATCAAGTTCAACAGGTGAAAATTCTTGGTTTTGCCAACTGGTTGCTGGTGCGGAAATTCGGAACCGAGATCGGCATCCGCGATACGAACGCCATGGAAAATGTCGTTAGTCTTCCCGGCGGTGGGTCATTGACTTGTTTTCTCGGAGAAAAATTATCAAATCGTAGAGACCTGTACACGCAGTTAGGCTGGTTCGTTTACTACATGATTAGTGGCGAGCCGTTCAATTCTAAAAACCGCTCGACAACTCTTATGATGCTTATCTGGTGTTTGAAGTATTATCAGATGGACTATGACATCGAAGCGTTAAGAGACTTCATCCGTAATATGGATCCGATGAAACAGGGTAACTCGGATATTTCGCTCTGGTTCTCAAGTAACTGTCATTAGTTCCCGGCGGCTGGAAGCTCGATAAAGTACAGCCGCTTCTACAGAATCTTTCGCCCGCATTGGGAGGGACTTTTATATGTTTACAGATCAAATGATTCGCGCCGCTCGCGGAGAAGCGTGGATAGACCTTTTATTGAAAAATGCACAGTTAGTGAACTTATTGTCGGGTGAAATTTACAGGACCGACATTGGGATTGATAATGGAAGAATTGTCGGTTTCGGCAATTATTCGTCGGAAACTATAATCGATCTCGACGGCCGCTATATTGCGCCGGGACTCATCGATGGGCATGTTCACGTCGAGAGTTCTCTGCTTTCACCGATTGAATTTGCCCGAACCGTTCTGCCGTTTGGAACGACAACTGTTGTAGCCGATCCGCATGAGATCGCCAATGTCCTCGGTTCGGACGGAATCCAATTGATGATCGATCTTTCGGAAAAACTACCAATAGATATATTTTTTATGATCCCGTCGTGCGTTCCAGCGACGCATTTGGAGACTGCCGGTGCCGTTTTATCAGTGGCGGAAATGAAAATTTGGATCGATCACCCGCGTGTTTTAGGAATCGGCGAGATGATGAATTTTCCGGGTGTGTTGTTCGGCGTTCCGGAAGTTCTTGAAAAGTTGGCAATCGCCGGCGATAAAGCCATCGACGGACATGCGCCGTTGCTTTCCGGCAAAGACCTCTCGGCTTATGTCGGCGCGGGAATTTCGTCCGATCATGAGAGCACTTCTCCCGGCGAAGCGTGTGAAAAACTGCGAAACGGTATGTTCCTGATGATTCGTGAAGGCTCGGCTGCACGAAATCTGCAAACACTTTTACCCGTTGTTACGTCACTGAATTCGTCGAACTGCGGCTTTGTCACGGACGACAGGCATCCGGATTTCCTGATGGATTTCGGTCATATCGACGGGATGGTGCGGAAAGCAATCCGGTTCGGACTGAATCCGATCGACGCTTTGCAGATGGCTTCACTGAACACCGCCCGGCATTTCAATATCCGAAAAACCGGCGCGATCGCTCCCGGCTACTTCGCCGATATAATCGTTTTCGATGATTTCGAACATTTTACTGTTCAAAAAGTTTTCAAACGCGGCCGATTGGTTGCCGAAAATGGGAAACCGGTTGTCGATATTCCTTCGGTTTCGAACTTGCGCTATGGTTCAGTTAACATCGGACAATTGGATTGCGAGCGGCTGAAAATCGATGCTAAAGGAAAATCCGTCCATGTTATCGAAATCGTTCCGGATCAGATTCTCACAAAAAAAACCGTTTACGAAGCGACTATCCACGCACGTCAAGTGGTTTCGGACATCAGCCGGGATATTCTAAAGATCGCTGTCATCGAACGCCATCACCGGACGGGAAATATCGGGTTGGGATTTGTCAAAGGATTCGGATTGAAGTCAGGCGCGATTGCTTCGACAGTCGCTCATGATTCACATAATCTGATCGTCGTCGGCGCTACCGATGAAGAAATGCTCGTGGCCGTTGCAGCGATTGTACAAATGAACGGCGGGCAGGTTGTCGTTGAAAACGGAAAAATTCAGGCGACATTGCCTCTGCCGCTTGCCGGTCTGATGAGTGATCAGCCGGTCAATGTCGTTCGTGAAAAAGTGGACGAACTGAATCGTGCGGCACGGAAACTCGGCTCAATTCCGGAAAATCCATTTATGACGCTTTCCTTCCTTGCCTTACCGGTTATCCCCGAACTGAAGATTACCGATAAAGGTCTTGTGGACGTCGGCCGGTTCGATTTCATTCCGCTTTTCGTTGAATGATTGTTAGCCGGCAATTTGTAAATTCGGTTTGTTGTTTGATTTTCTGATTTGTAAAGGATTGAAAATGAATTCTCGAATTTGCCTTTTTACTTGTCTCGTTGTCTTTGGATTGTCAACACTGCTCTTTGGACAATCGGTTCAGCAGTTTGTAAATCTTGGTGATTTTCAACTTGAAAATGGGTCGGTCATATATGACTGTAAAATCGAATACCGGACATTTGGGAAGTTGAATTCCAATAAATCCAATGCAATTATCTATCCGACATGGTTTGGCGGCACAAGTGCTGATATTGCAAATTTGCTGGGTCCTGGAAAATTGGTCAACACAGATAAGTTTTATGTCATCGTCATCGACGCATTCGGTAACGGCGTCTCGTCGTCACCTTCAAATAGCCTGCGGCAACCGGAAGAAAAATTTCCGCTTTTCACGATCCGGGATATGGTCAGAGCCGAACATCGCGTCCTGACGGAAAAACTGGGAATTACGCATTTGCACGGTGCGATTGGCGGTTCGATGGGCAGTTTTCAGGTTTTCGAGTGGCTGACGACGTATCCGGATTTCATCGATCGGGCGATTCCGTACGTCTGCTCGCCACGCCTGACATCGTACGATTTGTTGGAATTACAGACGCAGGCGCAGATCATCGAATCGTCAAAAAACGCCGGAATGTCAGAGAAGGAAATCCAGAAAATATTGAGCATGTTAACCACGCTGTTCGCGCATTCACCATCTTATGTCGTCCGAGAGACACCGCTTGAAAAATTTCCTGAAATGCTGGCTTCTTTCGACGGTGAACCATCAAAAGTTTTCACCTCCGCCAATAGGTTGAGTCAAATCCGGGCAATGCAGGCGCACGATATTTTCAAACCGTTCGGCGGTTCGATGGAAAAAGCCGCCGGTCAGATTCATGCGAAAGTAATGATGATCGTCTGCACAACCGATCATATTGTCAATCCGGCTCCGGCAATCGAACTTTCCCGGGAGATCGATGCCGAACTTCTGGTTCTTGAAAGCGACTACGGGCATCTCTCTGTCGGATATGAAATTGAAAAATGCGGAAATGCGATCGACGCTTTTCTGAGCAAATAAAATCCGCCTCCGGTTTCAATGTACTGGAAAAACAACGGACTAATTCGGGATCATTTGACAATTCTCTATGAATGAAATATGCAGAAAAGTTCGTCGGATAGATAATGTTCGGCACGAATTCGGCGGCGTTGGATTTGGTTTGGCTCTTTAATAAATTTCACCGTTTTTTATAGAAGAAGAAATGGCATTTTTAGAATTATTATTTCCTGATGATGATCCGATTTCAAAAATAATTCGGCGAGTTGGCGCAGTTGCTGACAAGAGCAGTGTCAAAGTCTATCTTGTCGGCGGCGTTATCCGCGACAGGATTCTGGGCTTTCCAACAAAAGATATCGATGTAACCGTTTTAGGTGATGGGTTGACATTTGCGCACCAGATCGCGCACTCTTTTCGCCTGAAAAAAGTTATTGAATATCCGAAATTCGGGACTGCAATGATTCCGTATCACGATATTGTTATCGACGTGGCGACAGCGCGCACGGAAGTGTATGAGCCGGATTCGAGAAAGCCTTCGGTGAAACGCGGGAATCTGCACGCTGATCTGGAACGCCGGGATTTTACGATCAATGCGCTGGCGATGTCGTTGAACGAAGAAAATCAGTTCGAATTGACAGATTATTTCGACGGGTTGAAAGATCTCGATGCGGGCATCATCCGAACACCGCTCGATCCGGTGACGACTTTTTCGGAGGATCCGCTAAGAATGTTACGCGCGATCCGGTTTGCTACGCAACTTGGTTTTCAGATCGAAAAGAATACTTTTTGGGCGATTTCACACGTCAAAGAGCGGATGGCCATTATGTCGCAGGAACGTATCACCGACGAATTGACTAAAATTCTTTCGACGAAGAACCGGCCGTCACTGGGATTTAAACTCATGGTGCAGTCGGGATTGCTTGAAATCATTCTGCCGGAAGTCGCACTCCTCGCCGGTGTCGAGCAGAAAAACGGTTATCATCATAAAGACGTTTTTTGGCACACGCTCGATGTTTTGGACAATGTCTCGAAGGTGACTGATAAATTTGAGTTACGCTTTACCGCGCTGGTGCATGACATAGCGAAACCGACAACTAAACAGTATTTTCCCGATAAAGGCTGGACGTTTCATGGGCACGAAGAACTTGGCGCAAAGATTATCGGCCGTTTGTGCCGACGGTTGAAAATGCCGAACAAAGTGATGGAATATGCTCAAAAATTGACGCGCCTTCACCTGCGGCCGATCTCCATCGCAAACGAAGGCGTAACCGACAGTGCTGTGCGGCGGTTAATCGTTGAAGCGGGAGACGATCTGGACGATTTGATCCTGCTTTGCCGCGCCGACATCACGTCCAAGAATCCGCGAAAAGTTACCGAGTACATGTCGAATTTTGACCGCGTCGTCGATCTCATTCAAGATGTTCGCGAGAAAGACAAGATGCGCGCGTTTCAGTCGCCGGTGCGCGGTGAGGAAATTATGAAATTTTGCGGGATTCAGCCCGGTCCGGTAGTCGGTTATATTAAAGATGCGATCGAAGAAGCGATTCTCGAAGCGAAAATCTCCAATACATATGAAGCCGCACGGGAGTTTTTAGAACAAAACGCAGACAGATTGATACGGGAAATCTCTGCGATATAAAACCTGACAACCTTTATGACGGAGCCTTATCTAAGAGCACGTGTTTCTTTTTTGATAGATTGTTCAATGAAAAATCAGTGAGGTAGCGTTGTTTAAAAAAGCGATTTCAGTTTTTTGGGAACCTTCGGCGACCTTCGCATCGCTGAAACAGCATACGACATGGATGGATGTGATAATTCCATTGCTCATCGTCGTTATCGTTTCTCTGGTGACCTTACCCTACATTTCGCCGATCGCGGTCAGTTATCAAAGAGGATTGATCGAGAAGAGCGAACGATTTACCGATGAGCAAAAAGACGCTGTCTATCAGCGAATGGAAAAGCAGACCAATCCGTTGAAAATGTCTATCATGACTACAATTTCAATCATCGTGAAAGCGTTGGTTATTACGCTTGTACTCTGGTTCGCTGGGAATTTTCTACTTGGTGGAGAGGCGAAGTTCCTCGTGATCTTTGCATTGACGGCTTATGTTGGACTGATCGATCTCGCTTCCATGGCGGTAAAATATCCGTTAATCATTTCTCAGCAATCGATCCAAATTTACACAGGCCCGGCGCTCTTTTTTGAAGATAACGGCTCGTTTCTCTTTCGATTCCTGACGACGCTGGATATTTTTGCCGTTTGGAAAGTCATTGTATCTTCGATTGGCTTGAGCGTGATCTATAGTAAAAAATTAGGAAAATCCGTCACGATCGTGACGATCCTCTGGTTGATTTACGGTGTCGGCGCGTCATTACTCGGCGGCCTGACTAAAATGTAATTGTAAAGGAATTAGCATGCGAAAATTGGTCTTGATAGCCCTCTTCTTTGTCGCTACGGCGATTGGTGCCGACCAAAATCTCACCTTGCAGGAATGTATCCAGATTGCGCTTAAGAACAATCCGGATATTCGCCTCGCGGATAAAATGCTTGAATCGGCAAAAGTGGGCGTTACCGGTTCCTATTCGTCGATCCTTCCGAATGTCTCGTTCGGAACGTCGGCAACGCATCAAACACAGGGGCCCAGCGAATATGTCATCGGTGGTGTATTGACGGACAAAGCAAAATCTTCGACAAATCTGTATTCCACCGGCTTTTCTTATTACCAAAATCTTTACGACGGCGGAAAGTGGTGGAACTCGATTCGCCTTGCTAAAAACAGTTATAAAGGCCAATCGTTCACGCGCGATCTAGCGCGCCAGACATTGATTGTCACTGTAACGGAAAAATTCTATAGCGTTCTGCAAGCACAGGAATTATTGAAAGTGTATCAAAAGTCGCTGGAAAACAGCCAGGAACAGTTGAAGAAAACCGAAGAGATGCACAGGATCGGTCAGGTCGCAAAAAAGGACTTGTTTAAATCACAGGTACGTGAAGGAAGCGATCGGTTAAACGTCATTCAGCAGGAATCGACGCTGAAACTGAAGATTGCCGAGTTGAAGGTTGTACTGGGCGTCTCATCGGATCAGGAAATTCAGGTTGATGAAAGTACCTATCAACGACCTCAGTTAATTGACTTGGAAACAGCAATCGCAAAAGCCCTTTCGCAAAATCCCGAATTCAATTCTCTGCAAACTGATAAGCAGACATCATTCCTACAATACCGGATTGCAAAAAGCAGCTGGTATCCGTCGATCAATTCGAGATATTCATATTCACGCAGCGGTTCGGAATTTTCCAAACTATATTCGGACATCGGTAAGTGGTACTCGTCCTCGCTAAATTTGAGTTTGAGCATTCCGATCTTCGATGGGCTTTCGCGAAAGACGACGATCCAGCAAAAAAAGATCGATTATATGTCTTGCGACGATAAGATCGAAAAGAAAAAACTGGAAATCCGGAGTCAGATTGAGAATCTGGTCCTCACAATGAACACTTACCGGGACATGGTCGCCATCAATGAATTGAATATCGAGTCGGCGCGGGAAGATTTACGCCTGCAACAGGAAATGTACCGGCTGAATTCCGCTACACTGCTTGAAGTTCTTGACGCTCAGGTCGCCTTGACAACCGCCGAGGGCAAATTAATATCTATCAAATATGATGCAAAAATTGCAGAGGCACGCCTCGCTTATGCTATGGGAACGCTTTAGGAGTCATTCATGAAGAAGAAAAGTAAGAAAAAACTGATCATTGTCCTGATCATTCTCGCGGTTATAGCCGTCTTTGTAGTGATGAATTTTACCAAGGATAAAGTCAAACCGATCGTCGTTCAGACCGAAAAGGTCAAACGTGAAAAAATCGTTCAGACGGTCAACGCGTCCGGTTCGCTGATTCCTGTTACGCAGGTCAAGATCAGTGCGAATGTCAGTGCCAAGATCATGAATATAACGGTCAAAGAAGGCGATCAGGTAAAAAAGGGCGAGTTGCTGGTCGAATTGGACAAAGAGCAGTATGCGGCCGCTTACGATAAGGCGTTTTCCTATGTTCAATCCAATAAGGCGAGCCTGAAAAAAGTCCAGAGCGATCTGAAACGGACTCAGGCGCTTTACAAAAGCAATCTGACGTCAGAATCGGAACTCGAAGCCGCGACGGCGCAGGCTGAACTCGCCGAAAGCCAGGTGCATCAGTCGGAAGCCGCGCTGAAACAAGCACTCGACGATCTGAACAAAACGCGCATTTCATCACCCATGAATGGAATTGTCACCAGCCTGAATAAAGAGATCGGCGAAATCGCGCTCGGTTCGGTTTTTCAGGAAGATGTAATTCTGATCGTTTCTGACATGTCGAAGATGGAAGTCAAGATCGAGGTCGATGAAACCGATGTGGTGGATTTGAGCATCGGCGATACGGCGAAGATACAGATCGACGCAATTCCCGACACGACTTTTATGGGCGTTGTTTCGGAAATTGCTCACAGCGCGACGACAACTGGTGCCGGCACACAGGAACAGGTTACCAATTTTGAAGTATCTATCTCCGTTCTGGGACAGGACGCGCGTTTCCGTCCGGGTATGTCATCAACCGTTGACGTCATCACGGATACAAGAGTAAATGCGCTCGTCGTTCCGATTCAATCGCTGACAGTCCGCAATCCCGATGATACGGCATCGGTGGCACCCGAATCGGATAAGAAAAAGAAAAAATCGGAACCGACCATCGAAGAACCTGAAAAAATCAAGAAGGCGAACGATGAAAACAACAAAGAAGAAGAGGTTGTATTCGTCGTCGTTCAGCCGGTGAAAAAAGACAATCAGAAAAAAAGTATGGTTAAAAAACATTCTTACCCGACAGCCGAACAACGTCCAGTGAAAATCGGCATCAGCAGTGATACCAAATTCGAAATCCTCAGCGGATTACAGGAAGGTGAAGAAATTGTCATCGGAAGTTACAAGGCTATCAGTAAAGATATAAAACACGGCTCGCCGCTAAAAACCGGCGGTCCGGCAGATAAAAAAGGAGAGTCAAAATGAAAAAGTACATGATAATTATTGCTGTGTTACTATTTTGCGCCTCACTTTACGGGCAACAGACAGACAATGGAAAAGATACAACCGCGATCGGTCCTACTGTGACAACTTCGACCGATTCAACCGTTGAAGAAGAATTGGAAAAACAGGAAGAACAAACTCTGGACGAGATCATGGAAAACGAAGACTGGAAGGACAGAAAACCGGATACTTCTGATAAAGACGATGATGACGATTTTAATTGGAAGAAAGACCGTGACAAAGATTGGGGCAAGAACCACAAAGGCGGCTTCTTCAGAGGCGGCGGCGGCGGCTGGGATTGGTACTATCTTCCGTTGAATGTGGATGTCCTAAACACTCAATTGGAAACTATCGGTTTACCGTCATTCTCTGATCGAATGATCCTGAGCGGCGGCGGCGGCTGGGGCTTTATTGGTAGAGGAATTCGCATCGGCGGTCTGGGTGCCAGCGGATCGGTATCTTCGTTTGGTATTCCGGATACATCTACCAATTCTCAGATTGATATTCAGTTAACCTTATCTTACGGCGGATTCCTAATTGAAAAGGTTTTCCACCCGTTCAATAACTCCGAGATTTATATAGGAGCCACTCTGGGCGGCGGCACGACCTCCATCAAATTTGCCAAATCCAGTACTAAAATCAGATGGGATGACATCTGGACGGACGGCTACTCAGGTGGGAATTCCACCTTTAACAATCACCAATCCGAAATGTCATCGCATTTCTTCTGGGCGATGCCGAATATTGGCTTCCGTTACAACATTTTCCGCTGGTTCGCAATTGGCGCTAACGTTGGCTATTTTTATCAGCACACCGACGAGCAGAGATGGAAAATGGAAAACGAGGTTGTCGCCGACGTGCCGAAAATCGATTTTTCCGGAGTCGTTTACCGCGTCAATTTCTATTTTGGTGGATAATGAGCAATACGCTGATCAGTCTTAAGGACATCGTTAAAACATATCAAGTTGGTAGTGTCGAGGTTCACGCTCTTGGGGGCGTGAACCTCCAGATTCATACGAATGAATACGTATCAATCATGGGTCCATCGGGTTCGGGAAAATCGACGCTGATGAACATCATCGGCTGCCTGGATACGCCGACATCCGGTATCTATGAACTCGACCAGATGCCGGTTCATGAAATGGACGATAACCAGCTCGCTGAAATCCGGAATCGCAAGATCGGTTTCGTTTTTCAGACATTCAATCTCCTGCCGCGAGCCAATGCGCTTCACAACGTCGAATTGCCGCTGATTTACAGTGGCGTTTCCGCTACCAAACGGAAAATCATGGCGGAAGAAGCACTGGAAAAAGTCGGCCTTACTGATCGGAAACATCACCGCCCGAATGAACTTTCCGGCGGTCAGCGCCAGCGCGTAGCCATTGCTCGCGCCTTAGTCAATAATCCGTCGCTCATCCTTGCCGATGAACCGACGGGAAATCTCGATACGAAAACAGGCGATGAGATCATGAGAATTTTCGACAATCTGTACGAGTTGGGAAATTCGATCATTCTCGTCACGCATGAAAAAGAGGTCGCCGAACACGCCAACCGAATCGTCCATATCCGCGATGGAAACATTGCCAATGATGAAGTGCTGAGGAAAAATTGATTTCATTTTTTATTGGACTCTGGGAAAATATCAAGATCGCAGTTCGCGCGCTGATTCAGAATAAAATGCGCGCCGTTTTAACGACGCTTGGCATCATTATCGGTGTTCTGACGGTCGTCAGCGTCGCTTCGATCATCGAAGGTTTAAATACAAGTTTTGCCAAACAGATCGCCAGCCTCGGCAGCAACACACTCTATGTCCAGAAATTTCCATGGGTTTCCGGTGACGATTGGTTCAAGTACCGCAACCGACCGAATATCGAGATGAAAGACGCTGAGTATATTCATAAACATTTGAAATCGGCGGAAGCTGTTGCCCCATCGGCGGGTAGCCGACAAAATCTGAAATATGGCGCGAATTCTCTTCTTGAAATACGCATCACCGGCGTGACAATGGAAACGGAGAAGATCGAGGAATACAACATTGAAGAAGGAAGATATTTAAACTCCATCGAGATCGAAAAAGAGAAGAACAACGCCGTCATCGGCTGGGAGATCAAGGATAAATTATTTGAAGGCCGGAATCCGCTCGGCGAACGTATGAAAGTCGGCGATGTTTCCTACACGGTCGTTGGCGTCATGGAAAAACGCGGAAGCATAATGGGTGAAAGTCAGGATTCCGAAGTCTATGTTCCCATTGGCTCGCTTCTGAAAAATTTTGGTATTCATCGGAGTATTCAGATCATGATAAAAGTGCGAGATGCGGCTCAAGTGGAATCGGTAAAAGACGATGTCCGGTTTCTCATGCGAACATCGCGCGGTCTGAAACCTCAGGAAGAAGACAATTTTTCAATCAACCAGCAGGAAGCCATCATGGAAATGTATGACAAACTGACGAGCGGATTGTACGCGGCGGCTATCGGGATCGGCACGCTGTCCTTACTGGTCGGCGGAATTGGCATCATGAATATTATGCTCGTTTCCGTTGCCGAGCGTAAAAACGAGATCGGCATTCGGATGGCGCTGGGCGCAAAGCGGAAAGTCATCACTGTTCAATTTATCATTGAATCGGTCATTATTTGTACGATCGGCGGAATTATCGCCATTCTGCTGAGTTATCTCGTTTCAAGTGTGATCGCGAAAGTCACGCCGTTTCCTTCCGTTGTTCCGCTCTGGTCGGTGTTCATGGGATTGGGATTTTCAACGTTCATCGGCCTGTTTTTTGGCATTTACCCGGCGCGAAAGGCCTCGAAACTCGACCCGATCGAATGTCTGAGATATGAATAAATTGGAAAGTAAGAAATGAATTTTGAAGAGGGAATCCGGCTCGCCTTTCAAACCGTTCGCTCGAATAAACTGCGTACGGTTTTGACGACACTCGGAATCGTTATCGGTGTCATGTCGGTGATCGGCATGATGTCGATCATCACCGCTTTAGACAAGTACATGACCAACACATTTTCAGCCATTGGCGGAAGCACGTTCTGGATTCAGAAATTTCCTGCTGTTCAGATGGGACGGTTGGATCATAAATACTGGAACCGGAAAGATCTGACTTTTCAACATGCCGAGATCATTGAAAAACGTGCACCTCTTGCTTTTAAAGTGTCGCCGGAAGCCGGAACTTACGGAAAAATTGTTAAATACAAGGAAGAAAGCACGAATCCCAACATAGGCGTGTACGGCGGTGACGAAGATTGGTTAGAAGTGAACGGACGATATATCGCCGAGGGGCGGTTCTTCACGACTCAGGAAATCATCCACCGTCAAAACGTTGTTGTCATTGGTGCGGACATCGTCGATAAACTTTTTCCATTCAAATATCCGGTTGGTGAAATTATAAATGTCGATAATGTTCCGCTGGAAATCATCGGAGTCCTTGATAAAAAAGGTTCGTTCCTCGGGGGCAGTCAGGATAATCTGGTTGCGCTTCCGTACACGACGTTTGTTAAAGCGTACGGACGGGAACGCTCGATCGCCATCGCAGTGAAGGCAAAAAGCCCGGAACAGATTTTCGAGGCGATGGATCAAGTGGAAGGCGTTTTGCGGATGGCGAGAAAAGTTCCGCCTGGTACCGAAAGCGATTTTGAGATCATAACGGCAGATTCGATCATGGACACGCTGAAGAGCCTGACCGGATTCGTTTTCATTGCCGCCGTCATCATTTGCGGGATTTCGCTATTGGTCGGCGGAATCGGCATCATGAACATTATGCTTGTGTCGGTGACGGAGCGGACACGTGAGATCGGTATCCGGAAAGCCATCGGCGCCAAGAAGAAACACATTCTCAGTCAATTCATGACGGAAGCGATCGGCATCTGTTTACTGGGTGGCATTATCGGCGTCGGTCTGGGCGTTCTCATCGGCTTGCTCATTTCTGCGGCATTGAAATTGCCGCCAACAATTCCTGTCTGGTCGATCTTTCTCGGAATGGGATTTTCACTGCTTATCGGAGTGGTTTTCGGTACTTATCCGGCAATGAAAGCCGCCAAACTCGATCCGATCGAAGCGCTCAGATACGAGTAAAACCGCCATCTGTAAATAGGTAAAAACAGAGACACCTCCGTCTTTTTTGTTCTATTTATTGACCCGGAGAACTGATCTATTTGATGATATTTAGCTCAGTTGAATTGAATAAATTGGTAGATACAGGATGACGGGAAACTTTCGATTCGCAGTGAAGTATAAAAACACGTTACTTGATTAGGAGTTTAGTTTTATGAAGAAAAAAATCGGTTACATTTTTGGTATCGTTATTTTAGCGTTGATCAGCGTGATTGTTTCCGCATCGATGTCAGTTCCGGAACGTGTAGTACTTTATCAGGGTTTTCCGGATACGAAAATCATCCCGGCAGCAGCGCTGATCTCATCAGGCACACCTATCCCATCCGTTCAATCTTTCAATGATGTTTTCGTCCAGATTGCTGATGCCGTCAATCCGGCGGTTGTCACGATCACAACGGAAAAAGTGATCAAGAATCGCGGCATGTCCGAATTTCCGGGATTTGATGGCAATGATCTGTTCTGGCAGTTTTTCGGAGGCATTCCGGAGGGTGAAGCGCGCGGAACGATTCTCGGTTCCGGCGTCATTGTTAATTCGAGCGGTTATATTCTAACGAATAATCATGTCGTTGAACAAGGCGAAAAAATCCATGTCAGTCTGATGGATAAAAGCCGTTATGAGGCGAAAATCATCGGAACCGATCCTCGGACGGATTTGGCGGTGATCAAGATCGAAGCGAAAGATTTGAAACCGGCGATTCTCGGCGATTCCGACGCTTTGCGCGTCGGCGAATGGGTTGTGGCAATTGGTTCTCCTTTCTCGGAAAATCTGGATCACACGGTAACGGCGGGAATCGTCAGCGCCAAAGGCAGAAGCAATATCATCAACAACTCGAACTATGAATCGTTCATTCAGACCGACGCGGCGATCAATCCCGGCAACAGCGGTGGCGCACTGGTCAATATTCGCGGCGAACTCATCGGCATTAACACCGCGATCGCAACCAATGGCGGCGTTCCGGCAAATCTCGGCGTTGGCTTTGCTATACCGATCAATCTGGCAAAAAAGATCATGACCGACCTGATCGAAGACGGCAAGGTCACTCGCGCGTGGCTCGGTGTCCGGATTCAGGATGTTGATGACCGAATCGCGAAATCCATGAAATTAGATTCCCGCAAAGGCGCGCTTGTCGGCGAAGTCGTGAAAGACGGACCGGCCGCAGATGCCGGAATGAAAGTCGGCGACATCATCGTCGAATTCGACGGGAAAAAGATAGACGATTCGTCCGAACTCCGCAATCTCGTTTCCAATGCCGAGATCGGAAAAGAAAAAGAGGTCGTCGTCCTGCGCGGCAAACAGAATAAGACCGTCAAGGTCAAACTCGGCACGTTGCCCGATGATGAGAATGTTGCCGTTGGCGACTCCAAACAATCGTCATCCAAATGGGGATTCAGTGTCGATGAGATCACGTCCGCGCTCGCCAAACAATACAGTCTCGACAAAGAAACTGAAGGCGTTGTCGTGACGCGCGTCGATTCACGTTCTGAATCTGGAAAAATCCTTCGTCCCGGTGATGTCATTCAACGGATCGGCGATAAGGAGATCAAGAATCTTGCCGACTATAAAGAGGCCATCAAAGGTGTTGACAGCGAATTCATTTTAGTACTCGTGCTGAGAAACAACAGCAGTTTCTTTGCGACTTTAGAAGTACCCAAATAAAACCTTGCATCTCTAACCTCCCGCATCAGGGGCTTTCGGAAACGAGAGCCCCTTTTTGGTTGAATAAAATAGGAAAATTTAATAGACAGATTAGGTTATAACTGCATATGTAGCTTTCTATATAGAAAAAATAAGAATTGTACCATTCCAATGTTTATTAATGTCCGATAAACAATTGGAACGATAGAGAGCCGTTGCTCCGAAACAGAAGTTGTATTTCAAGAAATTTGGATGTCGTGGAATATTATTCGGTTGCGCCGTTCAAATTGTTATATGCCTTGATGATTTCCTTGACCAACCGATGCCGAACAATATCTTTTGGTTCAAAATAAACGAAGTCGATGCCGTCGATATTCTGTAAAATGTTCTTGGCTTCGATAAGGCCGGAATGAGCCTTATCCGGAATGTCGATTTGAGTAATATCTCCTGTGATGATGGCTTTCGAATTGGCGCCGAGACGTGTCAGAAACATCTTCATTTGCATGGACGTCGTGTTCTGTGCTTCATCGAGAATGACATAGGCGTTGTTTAATGTCCGACCGCGCATATATGCCAGTGGTAAGACTTCGATGACTCGTTGTTCGGTGTAAGCGTTGACTTTTTCCACTGAAAGCATGTCCATCAGCGCATCATAAAGCGGAGCGAGATATGGCTCGATTTTTTCCTTTAAATCGCCCGGTAAAAATCCGAGGCTTTCTCCTGCTTCGACCGCCGGCCGTGTAAGGATGATGCGCTGAACGTCGTGGTTTCGCAACGCGGCGACTGCAATTGCGACCGCGATGTAGGTTTTCCCGGTTCCGGCGGGTCCAATGCCAAATACGATGTCGTTTTTCAACGTTGAGCGGTAATATTTTTCCTGATTGGCGGATCGCGGCTTGATAACTCCGCTCTTCTTGAAAAGGATCACCGAATCAGCGGTAATCTCTTCGGCTGCCAGCCGTTTTCCGAGGATTTCTATATTGATCAGCGTTTGAATATCGTCTTCGGAAATATTTCCTTTCTGGTTGATCGTCAATAACACTTCCCCGATGATGGAATCGATCTGGCGAATGGATGTTTCGTCGCCGTTGAGCATCAGTTTATTTCCACGTGCGAAAATCTTTATTGGAAAAGATTTCTGTAACAATGTCAAATTTGTGTCATTCATTCCCAAAACTAACAATGGATCGATCCCTTTGATTTCAATAATTTTTTCTGCCATTTTTCCTTATCCTAAACAAATCACAATAAAATTTCTCGTATTTATGGAGATTTACAAGAGATTTGTCGAAAAAACAGGCAAATCGATCGGTTTGTACAAAAGTATTGGCTTTGTGGAAAATATTCCTTACCACTTTATAAAAGTTGATATGAAAAGGAGTCGTAAAATGAACACAGTTACAATTCAATTCAGGTCATTCAGGCGCTTTGGTATCTTGGCGAGAAGAGTAACTTGTCTTTGTTTTTGATAGCATCCCCGCTTTCATGCGAAAGTCCGGTTGTGACCGGTGAAAGGGAAGTTGAGGTCATCGGTCACATGACTCGATTACTAGCAGATCTTATACTTCAGAGAAACTAACGATCATCGGAACAGTCAAGAACGAAGGTTCTCAAATCGCTTATCCGATTTGGTACGTCGAAGGGGATTTTTATGCCGACGATACCTATCAGTTTAAATTCAACGGCGATAATTACAGAATGAACTATCAACTTGAACCGGGTGAAACGACCAGTTGGAGACTGGAATTCTCGTCGGATATGTTTATTGAATCGGATTATCCAAATTTTACTGTGAAAAACTTTCGCGCTTTCTATTATGAAGATGATGATTAGTGTATTACAAAAAGGCCGCTAGTAAATTTATCAGCAATTAAAGATGTAATATATTACGTTTAGATTGCCGAGTCATATCAGTATTTTATGTGAAATTGGGTTTCGATTTAGTTTTCAATTTGAAAATTATGAGGTGTAATAAAACCAATCAGCCCCCAAGATTCTACATCTGTGGGGGCTAATTAACGTCTTATGAACAGTACTTATTTGGTGCTGTCAACTGCTGTGGTGTCCGTCGGTACCTGTTCGATCGTCTGTTCCGTGGCCGGTACTTCAGTTTTTTTCTGGCAACCAGCTAATCCGAGGACAAACAACAGAACTGCTGCAAAAACCAATGCTTTCTTCAACTCAGTTCCTCCCAATGTTAATTCTACTGCGAACGTTCATACAAACATCGTTCATACGCTAAATTTAAGTAGCATTTTCCCGAAAAGAAATATTTATTCTGAGCAGAGCAATATATTTTTTAAAAATTCATGCGATAAAAGTGCTTCTATCTGAATTCTCAATAGTTCATAATTCCTGTAATGTTTGCCGGTTTAGGATTACTGTAAAGACCTGATTTTGTACCTTGATTAGTGAAGTTCTGCATTCCTGAGAATAAAGAATTTAGTGCAAAAACGTCCAGTCCTTTTTCTTGTTTTTAGTAGGGTCTGGACTTAAATTTGCAAAGCTTTATTATATGGATTATGTGTCTAAAAAATATTGATAATACTTAGATTAATTCGATAAAATGTCCAAAATAATTACGATTGCAAACCAAAAGGGAGGCGTTGGAAAGACCACAACCGCGATCAATCTTGCGGCTGGATTGGCTGTTTCCGAAGTTCGTACACTCTTAATTGATCTTGATCCGCAAGCCAATGCGACCATTGGCTGCGGAATTGATTACAAAAACATCGAAAACAGCATCTATGAAGTGCTTATCGATAATGAGGATATTAATCCACTGATTCAAACGACTGAAATTCCCTTTCTGGATGTTGCGCCTTCCGCACCGCGTTTGGTAGGAGCCGAGATCGAAATGGTCTCGATGATTGGCCGTGAAACGGTTTTAAAAAAGGCTCTCGAGACGCTGGAAAAGGAATATAAATATGTTATTATCGACTGTCCGCCCTCTCTCGGTTTATTGACAATAAACAGCCTGACTGCCTCTCATTCCATTCTGATTCCGATCCAATGCGAATACTATGCAATGGAAGGTTTGGGACAGTTGCTGAATACAATTCGATTGGTGCAAAAAAGTCTTAACCGGAATCTGCAGATCGAAGGTGTTTTGATTACAATGAGCGATTCGCGGCTACGTCTGACTCAGGAAGTCACCGAACAGGTGAGGAGTTTTTTTAAAGAAAAAGTCTATCAGAGCGTGATCAGGCGGAATGTTCGGCTTGGAGAATCGCCAAGTTTCGGCAAGCCCATTATTTTATACGATGCTTCGTCGCCCGGCGCTCAGGATTATATGGCATTGGTAGGAGAATTTTTAAAGAATGACGGTCAAGAGATTAGGTAAAGGATTAAGTGCAATCATTCCGGAATTTCCGCCGGATTTCAACATGACCAATCAGGTTGCTGAAATTGATGTCGAAAAAATTCGCACCAATCCGCGTCAACCGCGAAAAGATTTCAGCGTGCAAGCGATGAATGAACTGAAAATGTCCATCCGCGAGAAGGGCATCATTCAACCGATCACAGTTCGTCAGGCGGAAAATGGATTTGAGCTGATCGCAGGCGAGAGACGTCTTCGCGCCGCGATTGAACTCGGACTGAAATCACTTCCGGCGTACATTTTATCCGTTAAGACGGATGTCGAGATGATAGAACTCGCGCTGATAGAAAACGTCCAGCGGGAAGATTTGAATCCCGTCGATGAAGCCGAAGCCTACGCGGTTCTGGCTAATACGTTCAACTTGTCTCATGAAGAAATCGCGACAAAAGTCGGGAAGGACCGCTCCACTATTACTAATTCCATGCGGTTGTTAAATTTGCCGGCACCGATCATTCAGGATTTACGCGATGATAGAATCACACCTGGACACGCCCGGCCGATTCTTTCAATCGAAAATGAAAAACAACAGTTGAATCTCTGGCAAAGGATCAAGCGTGACGGATTGAGTGTTCGGGCTGTAGAAGCACTCGTGAAAAACATGGATTCCATCAAACAAAAAACTGCAGAACCGAAAGTTGTCCGCAAAACCAATTATGTAAAAACCGTCGAAGAAAAACTGATGCACATCGTCGGTTCGCGTGTTAAAATTCGCGGCGATGAAAATAAAGGCAGTATCGAGATCAACTTCTATTCCCGTGAAGATCTGACCCGCCTGATGGATATTTTTGAATCGATCGAGGACGTTGAAAAGTGAGCAAGCCGGAAAAAAGATATTTTACGATTCATTTGATGTCAACGGGTAGTAAGAAACCGTTCAAGATGACGTTTAATCATCACATAGCCCGCCTTCTTTTTGTTTTCGGCGTGATCGTTATATTATTCTTTTTCGTCGGCATTTTTACCTTTTTCCCGAAGGCGTTGCAATATGATAAAATCAAGGCGGAAAATGACATTCTCATTCAAGATAGGATCAAAGTGACGAAAATCCTGAGCGATTATAATCAAATTCGGCAAATGGATCAATATATTCGTTCGGTTTTGGGAAGCGACTTGAAGATTCCCGAAGGCGATTCGTCAGCCTACGACTCCACGGCGATCACCCAGTTGGAAGCAACTCAGAAACCAGAGGAAGTGGCACGGATCAGTTTTCTCGACAATGTTCCAATCTATCCGCCTGTAGATGGTTATATCACGCAGGGATTTTTAGTGAATCGTGTATTCAGCGGTGATAACCATTTCGGCGTTGATGTCGTAGCGACCGAAGGCGAACCGATCAAGGCGTCCGCATCCGGAGTCGTCGTTTTATCGAATTGGACTCCCGATCTCGGGAACACGGTGATAATCTATCATTCCGGCGGATATTTTACGATCTATGGTCACAATCAGCGGAATTACGTCGAAACACATCAATATGTGAATCGCGGAGATGTAATCGGGTTTGTGGGAAACACCGGAAAAAGTAAAGGTCCGCATCTCCATTTTGAAATCTGGAAGGAAGGAAAACCCGTCAATCCGCAGGATATGGTATATTCATACAAACTATCCGATAAATCGTTGAAAAACGTAGAAAGATGAACTCATGAAAGGTGACTCAATCATTAAAAAAGAATCGACGATTAACACGATCGTCGGTGAGAATACTTTGATCGCCGGTAATATTAATTGCGACGGCAACATCATCGTTTACGGAAAAATCGAAGGCGACATCACGACCGAAGGTGCAATCACCATTTTTGCAACTTCTACCGTTCATGGGAATTTGACCGGCTTCAACGTTCAGGTCAGCGGCAAGATCGAGGGAAATATCGACGCTAGCGGGAAAGTTGTTCTGGGCGAGAAATCCCGTCTGGTCGGTGATGTGAAAGCCTCTCAAATCGTCATCGAAGAGGGCGCCGCATTCGAAGGTCGATGCGTTATGCGGACCGCGAATCCGGAGGCGACATTTCCCAAATCCGACCAATAAGCATCAACTATGGAATTGTCATGAAATTGAAACGCACAGTCAATTGTGGTGAGTTACGAAAATCAAATGAAGGACAGACGGTCGTTCTAAACGGCTGGGTCAATAAACGACGCGATCACGGCGGCCTCATTTTTCTCGATCTGCGGGATCGGTACGGAATTACACAAATCGTTTTTGACACGGAATCGGCGGATGCCGCGCTTCTGAATGCAAAAAAACTTGGCGCTGAAGATGTTATCGCCGTTAAAGGAAACGTTCGGCTTCGCCCGGAGAATTCGGCAAACAAAGAAATGGTAACCGGCGAGATCGAAATTGTTGCCCGGGAACTTGAAATTCTAAATGCATCTTTAAATATTCCTTTTCAGGTTACTGACCGCTCGACCGGATTGGAAGATCTGCGGCTGAAATATCGTTTCTTGGATTTGCGGACGAAAGAACTGCAACGAACTATTGCCATCCGGCATCGCACTGCGCAAGCCGTTCGGAAATTTTATTCTGCCAATGGATTTTATGAGATCGAAACGCCATTTTTAACGAAAAGTACGCCGGAAGGCGCGCGTGATTTCCTGGTTCCGAGTCGTTTACATCACGGTGCATTTTATGCGCTCCCGCAATCGCCGCAGACCTACAAACAGTTACTGATGATATCCGGTTTTGATAAATATTTTCAGATCGTCCGTTGCTTTCGGGATGAAGATTTACGCGCTGACCGTCAGCCGGAATTTAGTCAGATTGATGTCGAAATGTCGTTTATTGAAGAGGAAGACATCATGAATCTGACCGAAATTATGCTTAGAGAAATCTTTCGGGAGATTATCGGTGTCGAACTTGATAATCCTTTTCCCAGAATGCAGTATGACGACGCGATGCGTCAATTCGGAAGCGATAAACCCGATCTGAGATTCGGTTGCCCAATCCAGACGATCAATGAACTTGCCGCGAAAACCGCTTTCGTGGTTTTTCAATCGACGCTTGAAAAAGACGGAGTCGTTGCCGGTTTTTGCGCTCCGAATGCCGCATTTTTCACGCGGAAGATTACCGACCAACTAATAGAAAAAGTCAAACAATGGGGCGCGGGCGGACTCGCATTCGCTAAACTGACTGAAAACGGCTGGGAAAGCGGAATCGCAAAATTTTTATCGCCGGTTGAAAAAGAATTGATTCACGCGTTCGACGCCAAAGTCGGCGACATCGTTTTCTTCGTGAGTGATGTTGCGAAGATCGCTTATCCATCTCTCGGTTTCTTGCGTCTTGAAATCGCGAAAATGCTCGATTTGATACCGGCGGGTGTTTTTAAACCGCTTTGGGTAACACGCTTTCCTTTGCTGGAATGGAGCGATGAGGAAAATCGTTACGTGGCGATGCATCATCCGTTCACTTCGGTGGATCCCGATGAATGTCAATTTTTACAGACCGAGCCGGGAAAAGTTCACGCGCGCGCTTATGACATTGTCATTAACGGCAGTGAGATCGGCGGCGGAAGCATCCGGAATCATACTGTTGAAATGCAGGAACGGATGTTTGAAGCGCTAAAATTTTCTCCGGACGAAGCGCGCATGAAATTTGGTTATCTTTTAGATGCTCTTGCGTATGGCGCGCCACCTCATGGCGGAATCGCACTTGGATTCGACCGCCTGGTTATGATCATCGCTGGCGCTGACAATTTGCGGGAGGTTATCGCTTTTCCGAAAACCACCAGCGCTTCATCGCTGATGGACGGTTCTCCGACACCAGTTGACGATAAACAGTTAATAGAACTGGGCATTAGCCTCATTAAATAAAAATCCCGGATCGTCCGCTATAGACAATCCGTATTTACCGTTCTATGTATTCAGATCGGAAAATTATTTCATGAAATAATGATTGCCGTACGGATTGTAGATGATGTTAACGTTTGACGGTAAAATGGTTACGTCAAACGTCGAATCATAGAAAATTTCGCCATCCAGATGATAAGGCATTTTCGATGGGAATACGATGTGAATTTTATCGGTTGTATAATAGTTGACGTGCGGATTTTCTAAATGCGCTCCCGTCGGTACCTGCAAAAAAATTCCAAAACGCTGGAATAAGCGAAGTTCTTTGATACTGCAAACGTCGAGCAATCCGTCATTAGCGATGGCTTTTGGCGTCAGGAAATATTTGGCGGCGAATCGTCTGCCGTTCGATACTGTATTGATAAAACATTTTGTCTCTGTTATCGAGCCATTCGATGTTGTGAGCATGGTCTTTTCGTTATACATGAGCAGCGTCTTGATAATGTGCCATAGGTATTTGTTTTTTCCGCCTTTTTTTACAACGCCTTCTTCTGCATAATTTTGCGCGGCGACCTCCGCATCAAATCCGATCCCGAGTCCGTTAAAAAAATAATGACCGTTACATACGCCAACGTCCATTTTAATAGTGTTTTCTTCAAAGAAAATACGCCAGTCATTTTCGGTGAAGTGGTCTGAAAAACCGAGAATCTGAATAAAGTCGTTGCCGGTTCCGGCTGAAACAGCGCCGAATTTAACATCTGGAACATTAACTAATGCTTGAGCGGTTTCATTGATCGTGCCGTCTCCACCGATGGCAACAATGTGGTCGTATCCTTTATTTAAAAATTCCCGGGCAATTTCTGTTGCATGATATTTACGTTCGGAAAGGACAACTTCGGCATTCAGGTTTCGATCCTGAATGATCTGCTTTACTTTTTCAAGAATGTCACCTGCGTATCCGTTTCCTGCGATCGGATTTAAAACAAATCCCCACTGATTTTTATTCGTTATTATTACTCCCTTCAAGTTTGTAGGTACCGTTCGGTAAATATATTTTATGAGACGAAAGCACGACGGAACGGACTTTTTCAACGATCTCGGTGTCGGTCATTTTAATGAGTTCTTCGTTGAGAATCGGCGGGTGAATGACGGCCTCAATCTGCCATTTTCGCTCGATGGTAAAGCGCGTTTTGGGCTTTAGTTCGTAAAGACCGTTGAGCGTCATCGGCAAAACATCGAGATTAGTTCCCCAGAAAATATGAACGAATCCTTTTTTAAATCTGCCAATCCTGCCGTTGAGCGTCCGGGTTCCTTCGGGGAAAATGGCAATTGTCAGCGATCTGGCTGTTTCGATCGATTTTGTAATCGATTCGTGCGCCTTGATAGCATCCTTCGGATTGATCGGAATATAGTCGGTCCGCGATAACAACGTTCCGAAAACCGGAATTCTGATCAGATATTCTTTTCCGATAAAAGCCAGCCGTGGGAAGACAGTTAAAATCGCCGGAATATCGTAAATGCTCGAATGATTAACGACGAGGATGTAGTTTTTATCGGGGCGAACGTTCTCTTTTCCAACGATGCGGACGTTCGTTCCCATCAGCCAGAAAAGTCCGTTTGCCCAGAACCAATGACCGAATCGCAGGGGTATTTCCCATTTGACGACAGCCAGCACGACGCCTATCGGAACCATGATTGCGGTGAAAGTCCATTGAAGCAGGTAACTGCAACCACTAAAAACCACTGTCGGGTATGATCGAACTCTATTCATATTCTTTCTATCGCTGACTCAAACGCCCGATGATTCTAAGAAAAAGTGAGGGAATATTCAATATATATTTTTCTGATTTCGGATGGAAAAGAAACCACATGAAGATTTAAAATCGTGTCAACTTGGTTACAACCTCGATGTGCGGTGTATGAGGAAAAAGATCGATCGGCTGAACGGATTCGATGTGGTAACCGCCCAACTGATTGATGGCTTTAAGATCGCGGACCTGCGTCGATGGATTGCAGGAAACGTATATGATGCGGGATGGATTCAGTGGTAAAATATCCTGAATAAGTTTTGGATGCATGCCGACTCGCGGCGGATCGATGACTAATACATCCGGCGCTGGAAGATCGGAAAGCAGTTCCGGGGATTTCCGGAACAATTGATCGAGATCGCCCTGGATGAATCGGGAATTGTCGATACCGTTTCGCGAGGCATTTTCCATCGCGTCCTGAATCGCTGACGGTACGATCTCAAAACCGATAACCTGTTTGGCGGATTCTGCTAAAAAGAGCGCGATGCTTCCGGTTCCACAGTACAAATCCCAGACGGTTTCTGTCTTCCGGATTCCGGCGGCGGATCGAATAGTTTCGTACAATTTTTCCGCCATTCCGGTATTTGTCTGGAAGAATGAAGCAGGAGAAATTTTAAATGATAAATTACCGAGTTTCTCTTCAATGGAATCCTGTCCGAAAAGCAGGTTCGTTTTCTCGCCCATCGTCGTTCCGGAAACCGCCCGCGTGACCGTATTGACGACCGAAACGAGATTGGGGAGTGCTTTGCGCAATTGGACGATCAATGGCTCGAAGATTTTCGGCGAATCGTCATGCGTAACGATATTGATCATCAAATTTCCGGTGTGTTCGCCTTTTCGGAGGACTAAATGTCTTAAAAAACCGTCGTGCCGAATTGTGTCGAAAGCAGGAATGTGATTTTCAAGCGCGAAAGTACGAACCAACCGGAGAATAGTCGGAGTCTCTTCGGGTGCGATCAGACAGTCGTCGATGTCGATGGCTTTCATGTAGTTGCCGGGAACGCGCAGACCGAGCGCAAAATCCTCCGGTTTATCGGCGTCAGTCTGCCCGATCCGCCATCGACGGTTGGAAAACGCGAATTCCATTTTGTTGCGATAACGGAATGTCTTTTCCGAAGGGATTGTCGGTTGAACTTTGATGTCATCGAATTGTCCGAGATGCTGGTAGATTTCGACGATCTGCCGGTGAAAATAATCAGTTTGAAGTTTATAAGGAATATTCTGGTGTTTACAGCCGCCACAGTGATGAAAATAGGGACAGGGTGCAGGAATTTCCTGATCGCCCGATTGAATGATTTCACGTATTTTGGCTTCGGCAAAAGTCGATTTTGCCTGGGTAATCAGCGCACTGACGATCTGTCCGGGAACCGCCTCGTTTCCGACGAAAATGATGTAATCATCAACTCTGCCAATGCCCGCGCCGCCGAAAGCCAGCCGGTCGATCTTCAACTCGAGAATTTGATTTTTCCGAACGGGACGCGTGTCCTGTCGATCTGTGGAATTTGAATTGGCGGATACAGGTGTTTTCATACGAATCGGGAGACCGTCAAAAGGTAATATTCACGTCGTCGATCTGGGAAGAATCCATGAATTTTTGCGCGTAGGTGAGATAGATTTTCTTCTCGACGAAAATCCTGAAAAGTTCCGGATCGATGTGACGATCCTTGGCCATGAACGTCATGATCTTCATCGCCTCGGAAAGCGTTTTACCTTTTTTATACGGACGGTCTTTCGCGGTCAGCGCCTCGAAAATATCGGCAAGCGCCATGATTTTGGATTGCGGCGTTAGCATATCTTCCGTCAGATGATTCGGATAGCCGGTACCGTCGAGTTTTTCATGATGACCGCCAGCGATTTCCGGAATGCGGCGGAGTTTTTTGGGATAAGGTAATTTTTCAAGCATTTTGATTGTCACAACGACGTGATTGTTGATGATCTGGCGTTCCTTTTCGCTTAATGTTCCGCGCTGGATAACAAGGTTCATCACTTCGTCATCGTTTAGGATCGGTACGACCGAATTCTCAACAGCGATCCGGTTTTCGGAAATTTGTCGGATTTTGGCGATTTTCTCGGGCGCCATGAATTCGCCACCCGTGTTTGCAGTTTTAACGAACTGGAAGTCGGCCTCGATTTGCCGGAGTCGTTCCTGCAATTCGTTATCGATTTGACTGAAATCTTTGACGGATCCGGCGGCTTTAAGTTTTTCTTCGAGAAAAGCGATTGTCGCGTCGCGCTTAAGAATTTCAAATCGGGCCTGAACAGTATTCAGGCGATCATAAATCGTCTCGAGTTTGGTGGATTTATCGACGACGTATTCGGGCGTGGTGATCTTGCCGACATCGTGCATCCATGAGGCGATCCGCAATTCTTTAAGGTTATCGGCGTCGAAGTGAATGGCGGCGTATTTTCCCGTGTCGATGCTATTAATTTCCTGCGCGATCATCATCGTCAGTTCGGCGACGCGCTGAATATGACCGGCCGTGTAGGGCGATTTTTCGTCGATTGCGGACGCGATGACTTGAATAAAAGACTCAAATAATTTTTCGAGGTCGTGAATCAGGCGTGTATTGGTGATGGAAACTGCCGCCTGTGAAGCGAGCGAAACGATGATTTCTTCCGCGGCGTGCGAAAATGGAACTACTTCGCCTGCGAGATGATCGATGGCGTTGAGGATTTGCACGACGCCAATTATCTCGTTCTCGTGATTTCGCATCGGAACGACGAGCATGGATTTTGAACGGTAACCAGTTTTAGTGTCGAAAGCACGCGTGCCCGTAAAATCGAAACCTTTCACGTCATACACATCGGGAATATTAACGGTCTCGCCAGTCAGAGCGACATGCGCGCTGACCATCGCATGATTCGGCACGCCGTTGTCGAGATACAATTTTACTGGATACCAGTTAATCGGATTTCCCGATGTTCCGCCCATACTTATCTTCAGCGAGTTTGTTTTGACGATCTCGAACCGCATCGTTTTTTGATCGTCGTTCGTCATATACAGCGTTCCACCATCGGCATTGGTGAACAACATCGCCTGTTCCAAAATCATTTGAAGAAGTTTTGGCAGATCGTGTTCGGCGGAAAGCGCCGCGCCGATTTTGGATAAATCCTTGACCGTTTTGCAGAGTTGTGCGATGTAAGAACGTATTTCCTCTGGACTTTCTGCCATTGCCTTGGAAAGGCGTGGATTGTCGGAGAATTCACAGATTGGATTGGTCATTCCGATTTCGTTTTCTTCACTTATCATAGGTTTTTATTTGACTGAGATTTGTCGATGAAACGTTTCGCATATTTCATGCATCCGTAATCTTTCTTCTCCGTCAATAGCCAGATTGCGGCCATAGCGAAAACGACCGCCATCAGTAAAGCGATTACTCGAGCCTGAGACGATCCGGTCTGGATAAGTTCGATGATGGTTTGAATGTCGCAAAAACCGATTCCGGTGTAAAAATAGGATGGAATGTTGTCGCGAAGATAATAAACGACTCCGATCGAAATCCATATGATTATTAGCCCGATCGAAAGTGCATTTGCTAAAAATCCCGTCACTGTCCGAATTCCAGTCGGCTGAAAAATGAACGTTAACATGGCAAGTGCTAAAATCCGGTAAATCGGTTTTAACAAGCCGTTCTTCAATAACCAGACGGTGATAGCGAGAAATTCGCCTATCGCAATTCCGCGGACAATCGGAGTAACCACGACGGAAACGAGCGGCATCGAATATGATAAATAGTCGGGAACCGAAAAAGTTGAAGCAAATTCCTGAGGTACGAAGTTCGCGATCAGCCAGTAACGGATCTGCATCATGCCGAGAATCCCAGCGATTACAACGCCCGCTCCTAAAACCGCGTCTCCGGAATTCAAAACGCGCTGTTCTTTTTTCAACATATTGCCAGCAGTCGGATATAAGATGAGAAAAGCGGCCATTATCAGGATCAATCCGCCGCCGAACCCCATGGCTTTAAAAGCGGAAATGACGGTGTATGCTAATTTCCACACGCCGAACGACCAACTTGTATCGTAACCAAGAGCGGCGTAACGGAAAGAAGTCATTTGATTGATAAAAATCAATGTTGCCAGAATCGATACGACGATAAGAGGTTTTTTCCAGTGAATCCTGAACCGATCTACATTTTTTAAAACGACGGAAATCGCCGCAATAACAACGCCGATGCCGGTTAAAATCATGAGCCAGAGTCGGATAGTTTGCACCGTCGTTTGTTGCGTTTCGGTGCGCTTCCATTCCTCCGGAAGTCTGTATAGGATTTCAAAAGTTGAGACATCGTCACCCTTGACCATGCATTTGAGGCGAAGATGCGCATTTTCGACGTCGGCAGAGTGATCTTTGTTGGATTCCCAGATGAATGTAAAATCTGTTCGATTCTTCAATTTCTTTGATGATGATTCAACGAGGTGAAAATTGCCCAACTGGTAATCTTGCTGGGTGAGATATTCTTCCGCCCGGAATCTCGCGCTTTCCTGACTGAGAGTAAAATCGGACGCATCTTCGTCCAGCGCATGATCGAAACCGACGACCGTATTTTCCATCGGATGGATATATATCTGATATTCTTCTTTTTGGAGTGGCTTAAAAAAGCGAATGCTCCAGACGGATGTGTTTTTTAGATTTTGAGCGAGAATCGTGTTCAGTTTTTCAGTGGAAGATTTTTCCAGGATATACTGGCCTTGAAGCGATTCGTAGTAACTGTTCAACCCAACAGCATATCGAAAACTCTCGGGATCGACACCGCGTTTCGTCAGGAAATCTTTCGCAGTGCAGACGGCCTCGGTTGGTGAAACCGAATAATGGTAAAACTCGCCAATGCGTTCACTCGGCAGGAACAGAATGAAAACGAACAGGATGATAAGAATCAGGCCGGTTTTTTTCCGTTTGGCGGACAATGATTCATAGCTACGTTCCGGCAAATGAATTTCAAAACTCATCGGTTTATGTTGTTCCGGTTCCGGGCTCTGCGACTCATTCAGCAAAGGCGCAATGTCTGAAAAACTGCGATGGCGAGCATAAGAGATCAGGTTGTAAACCACCGGAACGAGAATAATGAACGTGGACGCGATCGCGGTGACGATCAAATATGGATCATTCGTCTTGATTAAGATAAATGATGTGTATAATGCATCAACCGTATAATGCCAGATCAGGACGGTCAGAATGTCGAATTTGAGAAAAATGACCCCGATAAAAATTCCGAATAGTCCCACTTCAAATCCGCGAATCCAGAAAGGTTGGTTGGGATAATTGGCATGCGCAAATCCCCAGATTATTGCCGGGATCAAAACAGCCAACATCCGCGACTTCAGGAGTCTTTCGAAAAACGGGATCGAGAACATACGGAATGTAAATTCCTCGGTCACTGCCGGAAGAAAACCGGTCAACAGCACAAAAAACCACGGAAAAACCGTATTTAAAACGTCCGAATATGAAATATCTGCCGGCGACCAGACACCGTGATCTTTACCGATCAGATAAAAAATCGTCTGAAATGCCATAAATACGATGGCGAGTGAAATGCCGATAACGGCGCTCATCAAAAAGGATTTGCTCCGAATTCCCGGCAGCGTAAAAGCGCCAGTCAGCGAAAGTTTTTTTGGATAGCGACTTCTGTAAAGCGCTTCTCCGGCACCTGTCACGATCATAACGAGAATCCCGTAAAATAATGCCTCAAAGAAAGCTTTTAGGATAATCGATCCATAGAAATTGCTCAAAGTCTGATTGGTATCGAACTGAAACATCAAAACCGGGATTTCGTTCAAGACAGAAAGTAATTGAAGTACAAAGGCAATCCCGCCGAAAATGAAAGCGGTCTTCAAGCGTATATTTTTTTGTGATAATTGTTGGAAAAACGTGACAAGCGCCGCAATGAGAATTAATACATAAAAGAAAAATGCGGTGGCGGAAGTAGTTATATTGAGCGATCGGAGATGTTGATAATCACGCGTCCATTGCTCGGCGACTTTTAGATATTCGCGGAACTCGCCGATTTGATTTCCCTGAACCGTAACGTCGAGGCGATAGGTCGCTTCATGGATTTCGATACCTCGTTTCTTATATGTAAAGACATAATCGATGCGGTTCGGCTTGACCTGTGTTTTTTCTTCCAGGAATTCCCAGCGTTTCAGGTCGATTTTCAAGATGTCCGTCAGGAATTGGTTGCATTGCCGTTTGGCTTGATCGATAGAAATACTCGGTGAGGCGGCTTCTTCCGAGATCGCATGCTCGAATAGCGTAATGTTCCCGTCGGGAGAAACGTTGACTTTTAGTTCTTCTTTGGACAGCGGTTTGAACCATCGGTTGGACCATCGCCAGATTTTAAAGTCGTCGTTGAGCAGGCCTCTTGATTCTTCGATGCCGACCTCTTTTTCTAGAAAAGTCTTGGACTGATCGTCATAGTCGAACGCGACCGAGTGGTGATAGTCCGAAACCGAAATATCCATCCGCTGCAAGAATTGTTCAGCAACCTGCCGCGATTCTTTTCTACCCACATCGAAACGGATAGTCTGCTCGGGGAATGCCTTCCCGTAGTTTTTATACTCGAAAAGACTCGCACCGATCAGGCAGAGAAGGCTAATGAAAAGGAGAATTCTATCTTTGGGATTCAGGTGTTGTTCCATGATTCTTTTATTTAGATTTAATAACGACACTCAGTAAAATAACCGGAATTTAGATAAAAACAAAAGACTCCGTTGTAAAACGGAGTCTTTGGACATTTAAAAAAGAAAATAGTCGATGCGGAAAGGGAATTAGCCTTTTCTTCCGCGAGCCATTTTCGCACGGGAAACGTCGCCGGCTTTGTCAACGAAATAGAGATAACCTTTTTCTCTTTTTACGCCACATTTTGCCATTACGACTGCGCCGCCACCTTTTTCACCGCCGCGAGCCATTTTCGAACGAGCAACATTTCCATTCTTGTCAAGGTAGTAGAGGTAACCCTTTTCTTTCTTGACGCCACATTTTGCAACTTTTTCTGCCATGATAAAACCTCCTTATTGATTAACTACACATACTTCATTCGCTAACTAAATGTTAAGAGACATAACTTTAAATGTCAAGAGTTTCTTCCGTCGGAATGAAAAATATTTTCAGACGGTGGCGATTTTGTTGATATTTTAGGCTTGTTAACGTGTTAAAAACAAGTTGTTTAGAAATTTGACTTAATCTTTTCTTCTTTTTACGGTTAAATTCACAACAACGAATGAATTGGTTGTAACAGTAATTCGGGAAAAATCGGTCCATTTAGCTGCAATTCATTGTTAAATAGTGAACAATTACCGATGAGAGATCACTGATTGGCAACTCAAAACGATAAGGTAAATAAGGATCGATCAATTCATATCCTCATTTTAGAAAATGTCACCCAATATGTTCAATTTATAGGACGGAAAATTCGTCGTGAATAAATCAAATTCATGGCTACCATCGTCGAAAATCGTGAAGGAAAAGTGCTGAATTTTTCGTCTATCGGAAATCAACAAGAATGGTATGCCACATAACTCTCACCGCGAATCATCAATGATTAATTTACAGGTTCGGTCTCTTACGACAGTATGTTCGATTATCAAACATCATGACGGTTATATTACGGTCGAATCCGAATTTTCGGGTGGTTGTTTTCAGCGGTTACAGCAACGATCCGGTCATGTCCCATTTAACCGACTATGGTTTTAATGATGTTGTCTATAAACCGTTTATAATTGAAAATGTCGGTCGCGTGCTGAAGAACGTACTGAAAAAGTAACTAACGAAATGATCAGAAAAGGGCGTTAATTATTTTAAACGCCGCGCTGTTGGCCGACAATGCGTTCGGTTTCCATGGCGATGACCAACTCTTCATTGGTCGGAATGACCATGACGCGAACGCGGGATTTCTCCGAACTGATTGTACTTTCCGTCGAACGGATCTCGCAGTTTTTGGCTTCATCCAGCTCGATTCCCAACTGATCCATGTTTTTCGTCGATTGACTGCGGACGGTAAATGAATTTTCACCGATCCCGCCAGTAAAAACGACGATGTCGGCGCCGTTCAGAACACCGATATAGGAGGCGATATATTTTTTAATCCGATAGCAGAAAACATTCAGCGCCAATTGCGCCTGATAATTGCCGGCTGCCGCGGCGGCTTCGATTTCACGCATATCACTGGTAAGACCGGAAATGCCCTGCAGGCCGCACTGTTTATTGAAGAACGAACTCGCTTCGTCGAGTGTGAAATTTTCACGCGCGGCAATAGCGAAAATCAAACCGGGATCGATGTCGCCGCACCGTGTGCCCATGATAACGCCTTCCAGTGGTGTAAAACCCATTGATGTATCGACTGAAATTCCGCCTTTAATGGCGGCAATACTGCTGCCGTTTCCAAGGTGACAAGTGATGATTTTCAGATCGCGGTAATCTTTTCCGACGATCTCGGCGGCGCGCCGGGAAACGTACAAGTGAGACGATCCGTGAAATCCGTACCGGCGAATTCCCTGCTGTTTGTAATACTTATACGGAATTCCGTACATGAACGCGTAATCAGGCATGGCGTTATGAAAAGTCGTGTCGAATACACCGACGTTTGGTGTATTGGGCAGTTTTTCCATCGCGGCTTCGATTCCTTTGATGTTTGGTGGATTGTGGAGCGGGGCATATTCGATACATTCGTACAGTTTGTCACGAACCTCATTGTCGATTAAAACGGATTCCTTGAATTTTTCACCGGCATGAACCAAACGATGGCCGACGGCTTCGATTTCGTTTAAATCGCTAAGAACGCCATGTTCCGGGTCAACGAGAATTTTCAGGATCGCTTCAATGGCTGTCTGATGGTTGGTAATGTTGTTCGAAATTTTCGTTTTGTGTCCGTCGGCGCGGGTGTGCGACATGCAGGTTCCGCTAATGCCAATGCGTTCGACGAGTCCGCGGCAGAGCGATTGCTGCGTGTGCGTGTCGATCATCTGGTATTTGACTGATGAACTTCCGGAATTGATTGTCAAGACTTTCATATTTTACCTTTTATGACGGTTAAACTTGTTAGAACTGATGAGAAAGTAACCTACGATATAGCTAAGTTAAAACGCCGAATTTTAAGAATATTTATTCGCATTTCAAACGGCAACTTCCTGTATCTGAAAATTTAAAGGTTTCTTTAAAAGCCGTGTGTAACGCGCGGCCTTTCAACTTCATCGGAAATCGGGTTACGGAATTTTTGCTTGATTTTTAGACGACAGGCCAATATATTCCATGCAGAATTGGAATATTGTATAAATATGAAAAGACCTGGATACGGATTATGAATGTAAAAAGACCCTTCCATTTCGTCTCCGCCGGAATAATTTTTCTTATGCTTTCCGTCCCGAGTTGGTCTCAGATACGCGAACCGGATATATACCCGTTCGCCCAAACCAATACGATTTTACTAAAAACGGCTGGCGCTTTCAATTTTGATAACGATGATTTTTTTGATATAATCGGAGTTGCTTCACAGATCGATGCCAAGGGCAATAACGTCCCGCGTTCGACCTATCTGGTACACCTTGAATCGACGGCTTCCGGGGAATTGAATATACTCTGGAAATTCGCGATTCCCGAAAATCTGAATGGCGATTTTACCGATGTCACCGTGAGCGATCTGGACGGTGATGGTTCTCCGGAAATCGCTGCGGTCATCAGCATTTCGGAAATCGTTTCAGGAAATACTTCGGGATCGTTATACATTTTCAAATACACAGACGGTTTTTCTAAAGAACCGACTGCAATTATCAACATCGCCGAAAAACAATCCGTACGTCCGCGACCGCTTTTTATCGATGCGGGTGATATGAATGGCGACCGGAAAAATGACCTCGTCATTTCATCTATCGGACCGGGCAGGGGCATCTCGGTCATTAGTTTCAACGGTCATGTTTCGGAAAACAACACGCAAATCCTGTTTCAGTCTTCTAATCTGAAAGTTTTACTTGGTTTTCTACAGTTCCGCGCCGTTTCGGCGGATTTGGATACGTTCCCCGGGGAAGATTTGTTGATCTTCGGCGGCAAAAAGGATCTTGAGGTCGAAGTTTATCGCTATGACTTTAAATCAACACCGGTCTATTCTTATTCGCTCAAGAATATCAATCGAAGCGAAATCGATCTTGCCAAAATCGTCTGGGGCGATCTGGACGGCGATGGTTTTGACGAAATTCTCATTCCACTGAAAAATGGCGGTGCGTATGTGTTGTTTGTGGAAGACGATGTGCTCAATGCCGATCTCCTTTTCCCGAAAGAATTCAAACTGACGACAGCTGCAATCATGGACCTGAATTCCAACGGACTCGATCAGATTTTTTTCCAGCAATTTCCAAAGTCTGAAATGAACGAGTTCGAGTTTAACGTCTCCGGCTCCATCACTGATCTGACTTCCTATGATACCGAGACGATTTCCGATCCGCTTGTAAAAGACGTGCGCTATCTGGGAATTCTGCCCGTTTTATCATCGACGGGAAAAGCAACCGGTTCGATCGTCGTGCCCTATATTCATCCGAGTTTGAATCAGCACGGCTTATTTTACTGGACGATCAAAGATCTATCGCCGATTGCCGAAACCGGAATCGTTGACGAAGTACTGGGTGAAATCGATTTTGCGCTCTCGAAAAAGGATACTTCCGCTCAGGCACGGAGTAGCAAATCTCTTTCGGAAACGGAGCGGTTGATGGGAAAACTACAGGGCATGGAAGGTGAAGAAATCGGCTTGTCGCCGTTGCCGAATCGTGGCGGTACATCTCAGGCCACACAACGGAAGGAAACGGTCAAACCGGATTTTGTCGTTCATCCCGGAGAAAGCCTCCTAAACACGATAACGATTTCAGATTTATCGCTCAGCGATGTCACCGATCTGAATATGAATATCCAGATGCCGCAGGGAATGAAATTCGATCTTGGAAATCGCGCTTTTACATGGGTTCCGGCGGATTCGCAACTTGGCTTGCACAAAATTTCCGCGCAATTCTCATGGGGAAGTAAAAAGGTCAATCAGAGTTTTACGGTGTATGTAAATGCCAAACCGACGATCACGACAGTCTTCCCTGTCCGGGATATTGTTCAGATCGGCGAGACCTTCCGCAGTAAAATCGAATCGAAGGACGATAACGAAAATGCGCAATTAACCTTGCGGTTCATTTCAAGTCCGGCCGGCGCCATCATCAATCAGGACGGTGAGATCGTTTGGAAACCATCGTTCGATCAAGCAGACTGGTACGATTTTTCCGTCGAAGTGACCGATGGGTACGACGCGGCGCGGATGGATTTTAGTTTGTTCGTAAATCATCCTGTCAGTATTGAATCGGTTGCGTCGAATATGACTACCATCGGAAAGCCGTATTCATATCAGCCGACGATCAAGGATAACAACAAAGGATTTTTCGTTCCATGGTACGGTGTTTCGCCACGTATCACGGATTGGAAAACGACAGGAATCTACGAAGTCTCTATTCTGGAAGACGCCGTTCGCGGAAATTTAAGCAAACTGATCGGGCGCTATCAAAAATCCTTTCTTGCGGAATCGGCTCCCAATAAACCCGCATCCAGCTCCATTCTTGATGTGTTTGAAGATCAGAACAAATTGGTATTCGTTTTTCAAAATGTTCTAACAAAAGCGCCGACTGCCACCGAAATAATTGGCTCTTTCTTTAATGCGTTGAATATGAGCACTCCAAAATATGCGCCGCCGGTTCGTCGATATTGGTACACATTTACATTGAAAGAATCGCCAAACGGGTTAAAAATGAACGATCTGGGACTCGTTGAGTGGACGCCCGGCAAAGACCAATTTGATTTTCAATCGCTTTCCTATTCAGTTTCCGACGGATATTTTTCAGCCGAGGAAAATGCTCAGATCTATGTGAATTATCCGCCCAACTTCGTTTCGACACCCGATACGATCGCTTATGTCAACGGATTATGGCAGTATGAGACGAAAGTGACCGATCTGAATACCGACGCCAAACTGACATATGAACTGATTAAGGCGCCGGACGGAATGGTTATTTCGCCTCAGGGCGTCGTTTCCTGGAGGCCGACAGAAGTGCAGATCAATCGGCATTCTATAACGATTCGCGTCTCGGATGGTATCGCGAAAGACATTCAGAAAGCGACTATTTTCGTCAATATCAAACCGCGGATTCTGTCGGTTCCCAAGCCTGTGGCGTTAACCGGCATGAAATACGAATATTTACTGGAAGCGGAAGATCCGAACGGCGATGCGATGGTTTATAAAGCTATTCGCCTTCCCAAATCGGCGACATTCGATCCGGAATCGCGCATGCTGGTCTGGACTCCCAAAAAGACGCAAAAAGGCGTTAACGACGTCGTTCTGGAGATCGTGGATTCACATGGATGGAGCACTTTACAGGAATTTCAAATTCACGTTTTTCAGAATCCGTCCGGGCGGAAATTCTCATTTTTCTGGAATGGAATATCCATCGCCGCTCTCATCGGAGTCATTTATCTGATTACTCTTAAATAGACGAAGTAGAAGGTTTTAATTCAATTTCGGCATCGGGATTCGACTCAGAATTTCCGGCGCCGCTTCTTTTATATTCAGACCGATTTCGAGAATGAACAGGTTGGGGATTTTCGGCGAAACGGAAGCAAGATTGACGGAGTCTTTTTCGGTCGTGATTAAGTAGTCGCAATGTTCGAAATTAAATTGGTCGAATAATGCGGCGACCATTCGGGGATTATATCGGAAGTGATCGCCGAACGACTTCCGAATCGTTAATTTCGGATGAAAATTTTCGATTGTTTGAAAAAATCGTTCCGGGTTGCCGATTCCGCAAAAAGCCAGAACAGTTTTGTCTTTAAGAACGAGTGGATCGACTTCTGTATGATCGTCGAATCGATAGAATTTCCGGATAGTCAGCGGCGCGGCGAATTGAGGGACGTTCGGTGCGATCTTTCTGAAAAAATCGCGCGTACTTTGCGGCACATTTTGATCTTTTGTAAAAACCAGCATCGAAGCACGCTGGATACCGCTCATTTTTTCCCGAAGCCGTCCGCCAGGAATGACTGTCGAATGTTGCGGAATGTCAAATCCATCCCATAACACGATGTCGAGATTTCGCCGGAGGTAACGATGCTGGAACGCATCGTCGGCAACCAGAACCGAGCAGGAAAATTGTCGAATGGCGGTTTCGGCGGCATTGACACGATCCGCATCTATGATGACAACGACGCCGGGACATTTTCGCGCGATCAACAGCGGTTCGTCGCCGGTTTTATCCGGAGTCATCGACGATTGGTCCTCAGATGTAATGATTTCCTGCGTTTTGCTTTTCCGCCCGTAACCACGGGACAAAACGCCGACTTTATAACCATTTTGTATCAGCAATTGCGTCAATGCGATGACAAACGGTGTTTTTCCCGTCCCGCCGGCAGTAATATTTCCGACTGAAATGACGGGAATCGGAAACGTGGTCGTGCGGAGAATTTTCCGGTCGAACATCCAATTTCGGAGTGACATGACGCCTGCGTAGATAAGAGAAAATGGATAGAACGCGATTTTTTGGATGAGTCGTTGCATCTGTTCTGGAATTTAACGGTTGTTTGGTAAAAATGAGAGAATCGTTTCTGCCGTTCGGGCTGACGCTCCCGGTTTACCCATCCGTTCGGATACCTGCCGCAAGGATCGACGCATTTCGTTCAGATGATCCGGATTGTCCAAAAGTTTTCTGACTTCTACGACAATTTGTTCAGCGGTCGCATGTTCTTGAACAAGTTCCGGAACAATTCGCTTTCCGGCAACAAGATTGGCGATAGTGATCGACCAAACGTGGACGAGCAATTTTCCCAATCGATAGTTTAGTGGAGACATTCTATAAACAACAACCATTGGTGTGTCGTAAAAAGTCGCCTCCAATGTCGCGGTTCCGGAAGTGATTATCAGGACATCTGCGCTTTGCATCAATTCTTCGTTTTTGCCAGAAATCCACTCCAGCCATCCGTCCGGATATTGCTCACGGAACGTTTGGTATTGAATCTGCGGCGCAACTGAAATTGATGTTCTTAGGTTTGGATAAATTTGTCTCAACTGGTGAACAGCATCGATCATGATCGGTAAAAGTCTTTCGACTTCCTGTTTTCGACTGCCCGGAAAAAGATTGATCCGAATCGGATCGGTCGAATTATAAGGCTCGGTTCTGTCGACAATCGATTCCGTTGAGATTTTCATCTGGTCGAGAAGCGGATGTCCGACGAATTTCGCGGAAACATCATGCGCCCGGTACCAATCTTCTTCAAACGGCAGAATACAAAGCATCTGTTTGGTATATTTTCGGATGATTTTAACACGCGACTGATGCCAGGCCCAAACCGTTGGGCTGATGTAATAGACGACAGGAATTCCGAGTTTGGTGGCGGCTTTTGCCAATTTAAGGTTGAAGCCGGGATAATCGACGAGAACGACTATGTCAGGTTGCGTATTCTGGAGATGGTGAACGGTTTTTTTAAACAATTTAAGAATGAAAGGTAAATGTTTAACGACTTCCGTGAAGCCCATGAAAGAAGTGTCGCGGATGTGAAATAAAAGTTTCGCGCCCGCGTTGGCCATATTATCACCACCAATTGCGGTTATATCAATATCCGGGCGTAACCGCTTGATCTCGGAAACGACCAGACCGGCATGCATGTCGCCTGAGAGTTCACCGGCAGAAATGAAAATTTTCGGCATTTTAGGCAAATAGAAAATGTTTTAGAATGACAGCAAGCAGAAAAGCTCCGAAAACCATCAGCGTCGTTCTCTCGGTTTTCAGTACTTTTTCCCACGTGAGGAATTTGATATCCTGATCTTTTTTCCACGGTTTCGAGCGCGGGAAAAGCCGTGGCACGTTGGCGCAATATTCGCGGTAGGCGTTTCCGAAAATGCCTCTCAATGTTTCCTCTTCGAGCGAGATGATCAGCGCGTATTGAATGATGAAGAAAGCAATTCCAAAGACGAGCAATTGCGCCAGCCATTCGCCGCCAGCAAAAAGCGTCATTCCGGTATAAATCAGAATATTTCCAAGGTATAATGGATTCCGCACATATGAAAAAAACCCCCACGTGCAGAGTTCTTTGGCACCAACGTTCCGCGTCCGGGTTCGACCTCCTGCCGCGCGCACGCCGTTCAATCGAATCCACTCGCCGGTCGCTGCGAAAACACCGCCAATGAACATTGACCATAATTGTAAATCGGATTGAAGAATGAGAATCAGCATAAAAGGAATCGGTGTATAACCGCGAGAGCGAAATAAAAATTTCCCAACATCCATTATTAAAACTCCTTTAACGTGGATTGGATTTCCTGTTCGATCTTCAGCGCGATGTCGAGTGCTTTTCGGCCATCTTCGCCGGTTACCAACGGTCGCGTTCCGTTTTGAATCGCCGATACGAATGCGGAAAGTTCGTCGAGTAGCGCATTGGAATTCTCAGGTATGATTTTCCTGGAGTCTCCCGCTGGCGAGCATATTTCAGTGAGTTTATTCAGGAAATCTATGGTAATAACGGTTCTATTTTGAACGATTTGCATTTTCCGGACGGATTCGTCCGCGATGCGGTTGGTGGTCAGGTTTGCAGCGCAACCATTTTCAAACTGGATCCGTACGTTCGCGATGTCGATGCTGTCGGTTCGAACAGAAGCGCCGGAAGCATGAATCGATCTGACGGGCGAATCGACAAGCGACAGTACAATGTCGATATCATGGATCATCAGGTCTAAAATAACCGAAACGTCCGTGCCGCGCGGATTGAACGGCGAAAATCGGTTCGATTCGATGAGCTGTGGTTGAATCGGGTAATTTTTCAGAGCGGTGAAAGCCGGATTGAATCGCTCGATCTGACCAACCTGTACGATGAGATTTTTCTCCTGGGCTCGATGGATCACGTCATCGGCTTGTTCAACCGTCAACATAAACGGTTTTTCACAAAAAATGTGTACGCCTTTCCGGATGGCGGTAAGCGCCGTTTCATAATGAAAAATGGTGGGGACGACGATTGATGCCGCATCGATCTCGTTGAGCAGTTGTGCTAAAGATGAAAATGAAACGGTTCCGGTTTCACCGGCGATGAGTTTTGAGCGCTCCGGATCGATGTCATAAAAACCGATCAATTCTGCGTCAGGTATCTTTTGAATATTTTGAAGGTGCCATTTACCGAGATGGCCGGCGCCGATGACGCCTATTTTAATCATTTTTATATCCTATATTATCAACTCGAAACCGGTAAAACCGCTAAATGATAAAGAAATGAACCGGGATTACAAAGTGAAAATTTTAAATTCTCTTGTTTTTACCTGTCCGCTTGGACAAATTTTCACGACTTGGAAATTGAAAAATTGATAAAGAAGGGAGAAACAAGTTGAAAATCGTCAGGTCTTCTTCGAGATTAATTCCTTTATCGTTCTGGATCGTTTTACTCATTACTTGCACGACACTGGCTTTTGCTCAATCACCAGACGGGAAATTCGATTCAGCAGTGATTATTCACTGGAACGATTTTCACAGCTCGAATCTTCCATTTGAACCGACATGGGGCGTTCCGAAAGGAACTTTCGTTGGTGGTTATGCCAATGTCGCCGGTTACATTGATTCGTTAAAACGGGTTTATCCGGGCACACTGGTTTTGAACGGCGGAGACGATTTTCAAGGTTCGCCTGTTTCTTCACTGACAAAAGGCATGTCGCAGATTTTAATACTCAATCGTATCAAACCATCCGCGATGACGATCGGAAATCATGAGTTCGATTATGGTCCGGAGAACTTGAAGAAGGCGATTTCTGCGGCACAGTTCCCGTTTGTTTCATGCAATTTGTACGATTCGACGAAAAATGGACTTCTGACCGAACCGTATGTCATCGTTCAGTCGGGAAATTTGAAGATCGCTGTCATCGGTTTTGTGCTGAAAACGATGAAACACAGTACGCTTCCGGAAAATGTCAAGGGAATCGGCGTGCTCGATCCGGCGACTGAAGTGATGAAATACGTCCGTGAGTTGAACGACAAGACAGATTTGATTGTTGTCTTGAGTCATAACGGCGATGATTACGATTCGCTGATTGCGAATAATCTCTCAGATGTTGACGTAATTATCGGTGCGCATTCTCATACACCGATCCGGAAACCCGTCGTCGTCAATAACATTCTGATCTGTCAGGCTGGATCGAACGGCCGATATGTCGGTTTGTTGAATGCGAAAGTGGATAAAGCCCGGAAAAGTATCGTCTCATACGATTATCAACTGATCGAAACGCGGCTCGGCGGTGTGACGGCTTCTCCGATAATTGCGCATGTTGTGGATTCGCTCGAGTCGAATATCCGGGTGGAAATGGACCGCGTCATCGGCGATCTGAAAGTCTCTTGGAAACGTAACGATCGCGGCGAATCGAATATCGGTAGTTGGATCTGTGACGTTACCCGCGAATATTTCAAGACCGATATTGCGATGATGAACAGCGGCGGGATTCGGAAAGGATTGAATGCTGGACCGATCAAGGTTCGCGACCTATGGGAAATTTCACCGTTTGACAATTCCGTCGAAATTATCAGCCTGACCGGCGAACAACTCACAGAACTTCTGAAATGGCGCATTGAAAATCCGCGGGATTTTCTTCAGATCTCCGGACTGCGATATGTGTACAACAACCAGCAAAAACATCTGATTTCGGCTGAAGTGAACGGAAAACCGATCGATCCGACGAAAATTTATACAATCGCGACTAACAATTTCGTTGTCGGACAATTCGAGCGGTTCTTCGGACTGAAACCGGAGGCTGTGGATATTCGTCATACGCCGATCATTGGGCGCGATGTTATGATCGATGCCGTTTCAAAACAGCCGGTCATCCGATATGAAACCGATGGAAGGATTATCGATCAAGCCGGTACGAACTAATTGTTGATGGAAAGTAAGTGATTATGAAAAGAATTGCATTTCTGCTTGTCAGTGTCATGTTGTTAACGACGACGCTTTCTGCACAAAATATCCAACTGAATTACGATTTGCGGCGCGAGTGTTTTACAACTACAGTGGAAATTTTCAAGCCGGATAAACTTGGTTCGTTGTTCACATTTATCGATTTCAATTATGAAAATCAAGGCGACTTGCGGAACGCATCGATGGGTTACTGGGAAATTGCGAGATATTTTACAATCCCCGTCGTTCCCAAACTCTCAGCGACGATTCAGTACAACGACGGATTGACGAACCAAGGTTCGTTCAATCCGGTCTGGTTGGGCGGTGTTCAATATGCCATCGGTGGGAAAAAATTCAGTTTGCCCATCGATTTTCTCATACGAAAGGAAATCAATACCGAAGGATTGACTTTTCAGTTGACGACAGTTTGGCTTTACACTTTTAAAAAAGCCGAGATTTCCGGTTTTATCGATGTCTGGAGTACCGGTTCAGAAGGGCTTCCCCCGAAAAAGATAGCTTTTCTCAGCGAGCCGCAATTCTGGTATAAGATCACAAACAATATTTTGGTCGGCGGCGAGATCGAAATCAGCCGGAATTTCAATGGCGCTTATACGAAAAGGGAATCATTCGAGGCGAATAAATTTTACATTCTCCCGACACTTGGTGTCAAATGGTATCTTTAATTATAAATAACTGAATTCTTTTATCAGATAAATACTCGGATTCTATCCGAACAATCTGTCGGCGATTTTGCTTTTAAATCATAAAAGCGACGAGAATTTATTTATGATAATGTCAATTACAGTATGGTCAACTTGCTGCATAAGCGATCTGATGTTCGGTGAGCGGAGGTGATTGTAAAGAAAGTTGAAAATGCCATTGCTTTTTACAATATCATATTTTATATTAAAACGTTTTTAGAAATCATATGAGGTATTGTGGGAACGATTAAAGACATCGCTCAGAAAGCTGAAGTTTCGATCTCGACAGTCTCGCTCGTCTTAAACAACAAAGGTTACGTTGGCGAAGAGACGCGGAAAAAAGTCCAACAAGCCATTCAGGATATGAACTATAAACCGTCTCGCTCTGCCCGGAAACTGGCGACCGGAAAAACCGGAAATATCGGTTTTATCATTTGGGAAGGACATTTCTATGATGTGGAAATGTTCTACAGTCAGATTTTCCTTGGGATGGAATACGCCGCTCGAAAAACCGACAGCTATGTAATTTTGACGACGGTTAAGGAAGAGTTCGATCCTAAAAAGGAGGTGCCTCGTTTTCTAAAATATAACGATGTTGATGGTGTTGCATTAGCTGGTCGTGTTCCCCATACACTGGTCGAATATTTAGATCGTCAACGGATTCCAATCGTTTTGATAGATTATGCGATCCCGGGAAAAAACTACAATTGTATTCAAATCGATAATTATCACGGAGCGTATCAAGCCGTCGATCATCTGGCGAAGACCGGCAAGAAACGAATCGGCTTCGTCGGCGGAACTTATTTTCATCCATCGATCAAGGAGCGGTATCGGGGTTATCGGGACGCGTTGGAAGCGAATAATTTAATCGGTAATGGAATGCCGGAAGAATATACGTTTGTAGAAAATGTAGAAACTTCACCGTTGATCGGAGAAAAAGGGATTTCCGTTTTACTGGACCGGAATACCGATCTGGACGCTGTTTTTTGTTGTAACGATCCGACGGCGATGGGAGCCATGAAAGAAATCCAAAAAAGGAAAATCAAGATTCCGGATGAGATTGCAATTGTCGGATTTGACGACATTCCGACCTCCGGTTTTTGTATGCCTCGTCTGACAACGGTCAGTGTGCCCAAATTAGCACTGGGAAAGGAAGCGTTTAATTTGCTCAACGAGGTTATTGACCAACCATCCGAACCGCCGCAGGTCAGAACCATTGGTACATTTCTTGTCAAACGGGAGTCTTCTTGATGAAAGTGTTGAAATTTGGAATTGTACAAATCACATAGTGTTTGTAAAAAGAGAGCAGTTTGAAAATAAAAAACTTTAAAATAACCGATCAATTCCTGCTAGGTATCAATTACTGGCCGTCATCGTCTGCCCTGAATATGTGGACGGAATGGAATCCAAAAGAATTGGCGGACGATGCAGACCGCATTAAACATCTCGGCATGAATTGTTGCCGTTTCTTTTTATATATGCCCGTATTTATGGATGTGGAAGATCGTATCAATCCGATCATGCTCGAACGGCTTAAATACTTTATGGGTTTGTACGAAGAACGAGAAATATTCACGTTACCGACTTTTATCGTCGGCCACATGTCTGGTGAAGATTGGGATGTTCCATGGCGAAAGGGAGCCGATTTCATTTCCGATCCCCGCATTATCAAGGCCACTGAATTATATATAACCACAATCGTCAAAGAACTTAAAAAATTTTCCGGCATATTTGGTTGGTTACTCTCGAATGAATTACCGAATTATATTGGCAACCAACTGCCGGAAACCGTTTCACTTTGGGCGGAACGGATCATCTCGGCTATAAAGGAAATCGATCAGGATCGGCCGGTTAGCATTGGCGATGGTGCATGGTGCCCGGAAATTATCGGACAGCAGACCGGATTTCAACTGAGAAAATTGAACCGGTTTCAGGATTTTGTCGGGTTGCATTACTATCCGCGCGAGATGAGCGCGTGGCGTCATTCATTCACGACGGCATTTCGTCTTCGGTTGGCCGAAGAATGGGGAAAACCTGTCATTGTCGAGGAGTTCGGTACATCCACAACACTCTGTTCGGAGGAAAATCAGGCGAAATATTACGAATCGGTATTCCGGAGTGCGCTGATAAATGGTGCCCGTGGAGCTTTAGGATGGTGCCTGAACGATTTTGATTTTATTGAAAAACGCCCATATACACATCATGCTTACGAAGAACGTTTCGGCGTCGTCAGAACGAATCAAACAAACAAACCTGCGGCACTGGAGTTTGTGAAATTCCAAAAACTATTAAACGAAATAATTTCGCATGGATATGAAAAAGTAGAACGAAACGTCGGGCTGTTGATCCCTTCTAACTATTATTACGAATATCCTTACCAATACAAACCTCGGTTTGAACAATGGTACGATCTCTATCTGGAAACGTTTTCTCTGCTGAAACGAGCCAATCTGGATATTCGGATGGTTTTCGAACCTGCACAGGAATTGGAAAAAAATGGCGCATATTCGCACGAGATAGAATTGAATCCAGAGAAAATCCCGGTTTTATTTGCGCCGCGATTAAAAATCGTGACGAAAAAAATGCGCGTCCAGATCGAAGAATATATCCGAAAAGGCGGAATATTCTATTTTAGTTTTGCTAATGATAGCTGGGTTCTGGACTGGCATTTGCTCGCGGGCATTGAAATGGACTGCAAGTTTGGTGTTCCGGATTTTCAGGAAGTCACTCAATTGGCAGTCTGTGCGAAGAAAAATTGGGGCGAATTTACCGAAGGCGAAAAATTTCAAGTTCCATTGAATATTACATCGCCGGAATACAGCTATTGTCCGATCCTGAAAGTGGGCGGAAATGTGGTTTGCGAAGATGAAACCGGCTCGCCGTTTTTAATTGAAAATCGCATCGGCAAAGGGAAAGTATATTTCACACCGTATCCTATCGAAATGCTTTCATTGGCGAGCGCAGACGACAAATGGAAATCCATATTTCGGCGAATGTACAGATCGATCGCCATGAATCAGATGTCCGCTCAGGAAATCCATGTTGAGGGCGATGGATTGGAAACCGGAATTTGGAAGAAAAAAGATGAATACAAGGTGGTGATTCAAAATCATGCATGGACCGGGCGAACGGGAATTTTAAAAATGCCGGACCCTTCATTTATTATTCAATCATCGGATAAAACCTATAGAAAGATTTCAGATTGTACAATCGAGCTGACCTTCTCCGGGAAGGAAAGCAGTTATTTAACAATCGTGAAAAGTAGTAACAAACAACAATCCAATTAGGAGGAGCGATGAAAAAAACATTACTGCTAATGTTGGGAATTTGCCTGGTTTTCGCCGGAACGGTTTCGGCAGAGAATATCGTTGGCAACAGTAGTTTGGAAGATCAGAGTCCGGCGTTCTGGAGTACATTGAACGGAACGATCGGGACGGAATTGGCGATTGAATCGGCGGTCAAATACGCAGGCGTTCATTCGTTCAAGGTAACGAAGAGCGCGACGACAGCGGATGTAGTCGGTTGGGCTTCGGTCAACAATGCGACATTATACTGGAACAATGCGGGGTCGGGTACTTATGCGCTAACCGGTCGAATCAAGACGGTTGGTGTGAACACGAGTCCGGCGAATGACGATGCGAAAGTCGGCATTGTATTCGAGTTCAAGAACGCGGCTGGCGGAGAATTGACGACAGAGACGTTGTGGGCGGATCAGAGTTTAGCGGATAAGGACTGGGCTGAACTGACAGGTGCGACGATATTGACAGAAGCGCCGGCGTCGATCGTGATCAAGTTGATCATGGGTAAGAATGCGACAGGCACAGTATACTTTGACGAATTGGGCTGCAACACGGCGGATTCGTGGACGATGTGGCCGTTCAATGCGGGCGCAGAAGATGTCAATGGCTGGATGGATTGGTATTCGAATAACGGGAGTTACGCGGTAGTGACTGATAAGCAGGCACACACGGGCACATATTCGATAGAGATGAGCCAGCCGGACACCTGCTCAGCGTTGAGTGAGTTGGTATATTACTCGAAACCATATGCGGTAGAAGCCGGTGCATGGTATAAGATTGGCGTCTGGGTAAAGACGGAAGGCGTGAATGATTCGAGCATCTATGAGCCGGGTCCTTTTGCGACGCGGAAGTATGAAGCGGGCTGGATCAATTTGTGTTATTTCTGGCATAAGGGCGACATTGAGACGTCTTGGGATTTGGAAGGCGGCGATAAGTTCGTATATATTGAACAGCGAGATCCGACGACCGGTTGGACTCATTACGTTGTAGCCGAGCAGGCGACCGAGAATGCGACTGGTTTTTCGATGCGCGCGAGATTCAACAGCGCCGTTACTGGTACTGCCTATTTCGATGACTTTACCGTCGAAAAAATTGTTATCGATGGCGAGAATATCGTTGGCAACAGTAGTTTGGAAGATCAGAGTCCGGCGTTCTGGAGTACATTGAACGGAACGATCGGGACGGAATTGGCGATTGAATCGGCGGTCAAATACGCAGGCGTTCATTCGTTCA
>Ga0247841_10000220_pt1 | contig 155482 bp, 149 predicted proteins | sample LaCruzMarch2015__2_FD_192410 | JGI IMG/M metagenome (GOLD analysis project Ga0247841, IMG submission 192410) | Freshwater microbial communities from meromictic Lake La Cruz, Castile-La Mancha, Spain - LaCruzMarch2015_18m | ecosystem: Environmental > Aquatic > Freshwater > Lake | place: Spain... | reverse complement strand
ACCTTAAAACTAATAAATTTCCAGACTTATGCTTCATTTTGCAAACATAGGGCCTTCGGGGTTGGTTGATATCAATCTCCTTCCCTGCTAAAATCATGACATCCCTTCGGGATTGATATAAATTATAAAATACTTTTTGTTGAGTAAACCTTGTTATCCTGCTTTTTAATGAAAATTCAAAGCAGTTTTCGTTTATGCAGTAATACTCCTATTGTCCTCCGTATTCCAGCACATTAAAATAAGATTTAGCCTTAAACAAATCCATAGTAAAATAAAAAGTCATACATTTATCCCGTAACTTTATAATCCCATCTCCCGGGCCGATGCAACCTTCAAAATCTTTATTGAAATGAAACCTTTCGAATTATTCCGTTCAGGGACCATCCTTGTCCCAACCGATTTTTCGCCGGTATGCGACAATGCTGTTTCCACTGGGGTGAAACTTGCCGCCGCCTCTGGCAGCAAAGTCTGCATCCTTCATATCACCAATAAAAAAAACAGAAACAGATTGAAGGAAATAGGCTCCGAACCCGGATTTTTTGAAAACAAGCGGAAAGCGTACCAGGATTTGTATAAAGAAACTGAAAATGTTCAGGTCGATGTCATTCAGCGGGAAGGACTGATTTATACGACCATCAACGAAACCGTTAAAGAAATCGGGGCAAATTTGGTGGTAATGGGCACCCACGGAAAAAAAGGATGGCAGCGCCTTCTTGGAAGCGATATCTTTAAAATTGTCTATGAATCGCCCGTACCGACAGTAGTTGTGCAGAACCTGCCCCTGAACGAAACCAGAAAAATTGTGGTTCCGTTCATCGACGATTATGATATCGATACCCGGTTTCAATTCATCAAACAAGTTGCCCGGCAATTCGATGCAGAGATACTTTTTTTTCAACCCAATGAAACGGACCCGGCCCTGAACGATCGGCTTTCGGCATTCGTTCATGACCTGACCAGCAGGCTTAAAAACGAACAAATTCCGAATTCGACGGCATTGGCCGGTGTAAAATCTTCGTATCAGGTTGCACTCCGGTCCTTTGCCGGTCTTCACAAAGGGTCCATGATCCTGATCATGGTCCGGCACAGCCTTGAAGTTCCGGCAATAAGCCCGGCCGACTGGTACGAAGACCTGCTTTTCAACCCAGAGCAAATACCGGTGATGGTAATCAACCTGACTGAATGATAACATCAACAAAAGGGCAGGCCCGACCGGCATCCTTTAATTAAGATGCAGTTAAACCGGGAGTAACAAAATCTCAATACTTGCAAACCTGTTCCGAACCGGTAAAACAAAACAAAAGATGAAAAAAACAACGCTCTCCGTTCTGCTGGCAATGCTTCCCGTTTTCCTGTTTTCCCAGGGGCCCGTCCCTCCCTTGGTAGCCGGAAATTATCAAAAAGTTACCTCTTATGACGAGCTTTCAACTTTTATCCGCCACATAGATGAACAATCCGGTTTGTTGACCGTTGAAACAGCCGGACAATCGGTGGAAGGAAGAAACATATATACCCTGTCGTTTTCGTTGTCCGGATTTGGATTGGACACATCGAAGATAAGGGTCCTTATCTTTGCGCAACAACATGGCAACGAGCAATCGGGGAAAGAAGGGGCGCTCCTTCTGGCAATGGAATTGATCAAACCTGAGAACCGGTACCTTTTTGAAAAAATCGACCTCATGCTGGTGCCCCAGGTCAATCCCGATGGATCGGAAGTCAACCAGCGGCGCAATGCAAACGGTGCCGACCTGAACCGCAATCATCTGATACTGACCGAACCCGAAACCAGAACGCTGCACCGGTTGTTCGACCAATATCGTTTTGAAGTTGCCCTCGATGTGCATGAATATTCGCCCTATGGGGAAGCATGGAAAAAATACGGCTACCGAAAAAACAGCGATATCACCCTGGGAACATTAACAAACACGAACGTTGATCGTAAAATCAGGCTTTTATCCAATGAAGGGTTTCTCCCGTACATCCTTTCATACTTGAAAGAACATCATTTTTCTTCGTTCGAATATTGCCCGGGCGGCCCTCCCGGGATCCATTACATCAGGCACAGTACTTTCGACATCAATGATGGCAGGCAAAGCCTGGGTATCCAAAACACGTTTTCGTTCATCCAGGAAGGCATGAACGGCACAGACGATTTTATCGAAAACATACGCCACCGGGCACTTGGTCAGATGACCGGGATGCAGGGCTTATTGGAATATTCCTTTCGGCATAAAGATCAGATAAAAAGGCTGGTTGATTCGGCGAGAAAGACATTGATCGCCGGTACCCCCAACGAACCTGTTTCCATTCAATCGGAACACATTCAAACCGGACAGCCCTTAATAATTCCTCTTTTTTCCTATTTTTCGGGCAAGGACACGGTCATCACGGTAGCGGATTATCGCCCGGTGGTTGCATCGCTGCTCGATATCGGGAAACCTTTGGGATATCTGATCCCTGTGCAATCCCTTTTGCTCATGGAATGGGCCGACAGGCAAAAGCTTGTGTCGTCCCCGTATATAGAAAACCCGGGCCACAAAATTGAGCAATATTTCATCCCCGGCATCGATTCCATCGATTTTGAAGGAGACAGGATTGTGGATCCAAACATTACGGTAAAGGAGTTTCAGGGAAAAATTGTGCCCGGGGCCTATTATCTGGTTCCAACCGCCCAGTTGAAAGGGAACCTCGTGGTTTTGGCCTTAGAGCCAAAATCGATGCTTGGCCTGGTTACCTATAATACGTATGCGTACTTATTGAAAGAAGGAACCGATTTCCCCATCCTGCGGGTAACCCAAAAATAATTTTCACTAAAAATGCACTATTTTTGACACGGCCCATGTATGTATCCTTGATATCAAAACCTTTTACCAAAAGAAATATATGCGTATAGAACGAATTGAACTTCGGCACATTAAAATGGTCTTAGTGAGCCCGTTTGTGACCTCCATGGGGACTGAATATGATGAAGAGCATATCATTGTCAGGGTTGACGGGGAAGGGGTGACCGGTTGGGGGGAGAGCGTTGCAGAAGGCACCCCGTTTTACTCTTATGAGACTGTTCCGACAGCCTGGCATATCCTGAAAGATTTTCTGGTGCCGGCTGTCCTGGGCAAAGACATCACAACCATCGACGATGCCATTGTCCAATATTCCAAAGTACGTGGCCACAGGATGGCCAAAGCAGGGCTGGAAGCGGCACTGTGGGATGCCCTGGCCAAAACCCAAAACAGATCCCTTTCCAAAATGATGGGCGGGACACGAAACAAGATTGATGTCGGTGTCAGTATCGGGATACAAACTTCGGCTGAGGAACTGGTAAAAAAAGTGCATGGTTATCTGGCCGAAGGATATAAAAGGATTAAAATCAAGATATCTCCGGGTTACGATCTACAATTTGTTGAAGCCATCCGGAAGGAGTTCCCGGATATTTTATTACAGGTAGATGCCAATTCGGCATATTCGTTGGAAGATGCCGGTATTTTTAAAAAGATGGACGGGCACGGCCTTTTACTGATTGAACAACCGCTTGGTTATGAAGATATTTATGACCATTCGAAACTTCAGAAAGAACTGAAAACTCCCCTATGCCTTGACGAAAGCATTCACTCCCTTGACGACACGCGCGCAGCCATTGAGCTCGGCAGTTGCCGGATCATCAACATCAAACCCGGGCGTGTTGGGGGGTTTACCGAATCAAAACGGATCCACGACTATTGTGCGGCGATGAACATTCCTGTTTGGTGTGGCGGGATGCTTGAATCGGGGATTGGCCGGGCAGGGAATGTGGCCTTGGCTTCACTGCCCAATTTCACCTTGCCCGGCGATATTTCAGCCAGCAAACGGTATTATACGGAAGACATTGTTGAACCCGAATTTCAGGTCAACCCGGATGGGACGATGGACGTCCCGGTGAAACCTGGTATCGGGGTTGAGATCAACTGGAAGGCGCTGGACAAGGCAACTATACGGAGCCTTTCATTTTCTTTCCCATAGCCATTAGCCAAACGATGTTGAATTCCTTATCAAGTATCAAAATATCGGCATCGTGCCCTTCCCTGATATAACCCTTATTCTGCAGTTTCAAAATATCGGCCGGATTGGAAGTGGCCACCTGCAAAGCCTGTTCGAGGGGGATATCATCTTCCAGTACCGCTTCTTTGATTTCACGAAGGATGGAGGAGGGCAATCCCATTTCCATTTTTACCAGTTTTCCCGTTTCCGGGTCAAACCCAGGCAGGGAACCACACCCATCGGAGGTAAAGGTTATGTGGTTTAAGGGAACACCGCTTTTCAGGAGTTCTTTTAAAGCAATCGACGGCTTGATCTCTTCATCGGAATAATAGGGATAGGAGCTGGTTGTTATATCGACATACCCTTTTTTCCCATACATTTTGGCATCCTCAAAAATATAATTGTTCCGGTTGCAGTGGGTGGGGACAAATTGTTTGTAGCCCAATTCGGTGGCAGCAACCACTTCGTGAATGGGCACGAACGGGTCGATGGCATCGCCCATGTGCATGTTCACGATACCGGCTTTTCCGCCAATCATTCCTGCTACCCGGGCATGGGCGGCTATCCTGGCGAGCTCACCGGTATTTGGAAGTGAAGAACGGTGGTCGGAAACAGCAATCTCCCCAACGCCGATGATCTCTTCAAACAGGGCAATATCTTTAGCAATATCGCCTGTGATGGTCGGGGTGGGAACCTGATAGGCCCCGGTGTACATCCACGCCGAAACGCCCTGTGCCCTGAGCGATTTCACCTTCATCAAAACACTTTCAACCGTCCGGGTGATCCCATCGGTCCCCAAACAACCGATGACCGTGGTAACCCCAGCTTCAACCATCATGCTAAGCTGAAGTTCAGGCATCCGGGTTGCCGGCCCCCCTTCGCCACCGCCCCCGGTTATATGGACATGAGAATCGATTAGTCCCGGTACAATCATCATCCCGGTACAATCCACCGTTTCCGTTAAAATTCCTGTAGGCGGTACAATGGAATCGGCTATTGCCAAAACGGTTTGACCACCGATAAGAATATCTTTTCTCCCAAGATACTGGGGCGCATATACCTGGCCATTTTTAAATAGTGTCAACATACGTTTCTGTTTTATATCACAAAGTTGGTAAAAAAAGTATCGGGAATGCGTTTCGACCTTTCAGATTTTTTATTTTTGTTAAAATATTGTGCTCACTCCCGTTAACATGACAAAAATGCGACCCCTCCAGGAATTTTTCTTGCCACAAATTTTATTGCTGCTTTTTTTCTCTTCCCTCTTCTGCGGTTCTTATGCACAAACGGGGCGTATGCTGATCGTTGGCGGCGGGTCGGAAAAGAACGGCATTTTAGGATGGAGCACGCCAGCCTATACCTGGGCAGGCGGAGGCAAAGCGGTAGCCATTGTCGGGACTTCAACCGGAAGCCTGGCCTCCTATTTTATGGATCGTTGCGGCGCCACACGGGCCAGGGAATTCGCCATAAACAGCCGCGACAGCGCCGACAGTCAGGCTACCTACGATACGCTTATCGGTTATGATGTGATTTTTTTCAGGGGGGGCGACCAATACGAGTACTATGACCTTTACCGCAACACAAAACTTCAGGATGCCGTTAATTATGTTTACGCCCACGGAGGCCTGATCGGTGGCACTTCGGCAGGGATGCACATCCTCTCGTCCGTTGTTTTTACGGCCGAAAACGGTACTGTTTATCCATACGAATGCATTGAAAACCCAAATAATTATTATGTAACGCTTGCCAATGATTTCATGGACCTTGTACCGGGTTTTATTTTCGATACCCACTTTGCCGAACGTGGCCGGTTTGGCCGCCTGGTTGGTTTCCTGGCCAATTACAGCCTGAACCAGGGAATCGCCGTTACCGGTTTGGGAATGGATGACCTGACCTGTATGACGATTGATGAAAATGGTTTGGGAACCGTGTATGGGACCGGTTGTGCCAACATCTATCAGGCCGGCGGCGCCTATTCCCTCAATGGGACGAAACTCCTTGCCGACTCGGTTCCTATTGTTCAATTGTTGCATGGATGTACCTATGATTTCGTCACCGGCCAGTACGGGTTTTCCAGTCTGGATCGCCAGATCAACACCTCCGGTCTCGAAGAAACCGGGAACTATACCGTTCTGGCAAGCGGCAGCAATCCTCTTGCAGAAAACCTGGCGATGCTGAACGACCTGGTGAACAATACAGGATCGCCATCCGCAGGAATACTGGTTCTATCCGGCGATGAAAACCTTGCAGCCGCCTATGAGGCCAAACTGCTGGAATCGGGCGTTGACGAAGTAAATATCTTCGTCCCAAACCCTGAAAATGGCAACGACGCCAATCTCGCAAACCACATCAATGATGCGACGAAAATAGTGTTTCTGAAGAATTGGTTTCTTTCGTTTTCCGCATTTATGGCGACCCCAAACGGAAAATTGCTTCAAAAAAGAATCAAAAAGGACAATATGGTCACAGCCTTTGTTGGCGAGGATGCACGTTTTGCCGGTAAGACGGTCGTAGAAAACTACCTGACGGAATATGCCTCTTATTATGCCGAGCTGACTTTCGAAAAAGGGCTGTCGCTGCTACAACACACGGTGGTAATGCCCAACACCTACCTGAACAGCGACATATATGAAAACACCGCAACGGCCGTTCCGTATGCCATGGCCAGGGATACCCTGAAATATGGCATTTGGCTCACCAACCACAATTACATGAAATTTACCCCGGTTGCAGGCAAGACCACGCTTACCGGCTTTGGGGCTGCCCCGGTCATGGTCATTGCAAATGCCGGGACCCTGGCCGGGTTTTCAAGCCATACCGCATCGGGCACTACCAGTTCATTGCCCCGCATGGTGGCCGGGTTTGAACATTTAAAACTTTCACTGGTCGATGATACCACCCCGTACCTTATGGGAAACGCTCAATCGACCGGCATTGGCGCCAGTAATGGCACGAAGCCTGTTTTGATATCGCCAAACCCCGTGCATAATGAACTAACGTTGACATGGCATCGTAGCGGATATCACTGGGAGATCGTCAACCTGACCGGTAATGTGCTGAGGGAAGGGACTTCCAATGGTCAACATGAAATGATTGACATCGCCCCGCTTGTGCCCGGCCTCTATTTGCTCCGTGTAAAGAACGGGCAGGGCCAGGTTTTAACCACCGAAAAATTTGTAAAACACTAAACCCCAACCATCTTACAGATGAAAATACGTTTTATCTCGGTTATTTTTACCCTTTTGCTCCCGTTATATGCCATCCCCCAGGACAATCCCAAAGGTTCCCTCGTCATTGTCGGCGGAGGGCTGGAACACGATAACAAAAGTGTTTTCGGGCAACTGATTGCCCTTGCCGGCGGAGCTGATAAGGCCACCTTTGCCATAATCCCATCGGCCAGTGGCGTATCGGTTCAATCCTACATGAGTTTTCGAAACATCTTACGCTCCTATGGCGTCCTTCCCGACCACATCCATTTGATTGACATTGCCATGGTGGACGATGATAGTACAAAGGATGTTGACGAATCGGCCTGGCGGGACCATGGCAACGATATCCGGTTGGCAAAGATGGTAAGGTCGTGTTCGGCGGTCTGGTTTACCGGAGGCGATCAAAGCCGCACGATGAAAACCCTGCTCCGCCCCGATGGGGGCATGACGCCTGTTTTAGAGGCCGTGTGGGATGTTTACCGGGCCGGGGGCGTTATTGGCGGGTCCAGTGCCGGGGCGGCCATCATGAGCGAGACCATGATCGGGGGCGGTAGCAGTATGGGCGCCCTGCTCCACGGAGTTGTAACAAACTACCAGGGAGCCGATTTTCCCGATAGCCTGGGGGTGTGGTTGACCCAGGGCCTGGGGTTTTTCCCCGCCGGAATTGTTGACCAGCATTTTGAAGCCAGGTCCAGGATTGGTAGGCTCTCCGTTGCATTGCTCAATAAAAAACCCCAGGTCGAACTTGGTTTTGGAATCGATGAAAACACAGCGGTTATCTATCATGGCAAAAAAAAGACGCTAACCATTGCAGGAGTATCCGGAGTTACCATTCTCAATGCAACCGATGCCCGGATTTCGAAAGTTCAGGGCCTCCCCAAAATCGAAAACCTGTCGCTCAGCTATCTGATGGAGGGCGATTCCTACGATGTTGAAACGGGCAACATCGCCCCTGCCAACGGGAAAAAACCCATCGGGGGAAGCGAACGGTTCACAGGATCAGCCATCGTCCAACCGGGCATATTGTCGGGCGCTTGTGCAAGTTTCCGGGAGATGGCCACGACCCATCTGGTCGATAACACATCTTTGGACACCGTTTCCAATGTAAGTTTCTTTGATAAACGGTCGGGCTTTATGGCCACCCTGTCCAAAACCCCCCGGAGCGGTGGCTTTTATGATGGACAAAAATCGGGAAACAGCCGATATACCTTAATGGGTCTTAGGCTGGATCTCATCCCGGTCCATATCGATATTGCCCCCATGAAATGACCCAAAAACACCAAACCATAACCCCATGAAAAAACCTTACCTTTTCTTAGTATTATTAACCTTTTGCATCCAGGCCCTGATGGCCCAGGATATTTCCATCAGCGGGACGATCCTCTCGGCCGACGATCATTCGCCGCTACCGGGTGTAACCGTGCAAATCAAAGGTACCACCCTGGGAACAACCACCGACATCAAAGGAAAATATTCGATCCAGGCACCGGCCAACGCGGTTCTGGTTTTTTCCTTTGTCGGCATGCAGACACAGGAGATACCGGTAAACAAACGTAAAACAATCAACGTGACCCTGAGCGACCAGGACATTGCCCTGGGGGAGTTGGTGGTTGTTGGATACAGTTCCACAAGCAAGAAGTTGATCTCAGGTTCCATCGAACTTTTAAACGAAGAGGAGATCAACAACATGCCGGTGCGAACCATCGACGGGGTGCTGCAAGGGCAAACGGCAGGCCTGACGGTCAACACACAATCGGGAACCCCCGGTGGGCAAAACATGATTAAACTCCGGGGAGGGAGCTCCATCAATGCCAGCAACCAACCCCTGATTGTCATCGACGGGATTCCGGCCATCACGGGGGAGTATTCGCAGGTAGGCATGAGCGGCCAGGAACTCAATGCCATGACCGACATCAACCCCAACGACATTGAAACCATGACCATTTTAAAAGATGCCTCGGCTACTTCCATGTACGGGGCACGCGCTTCAAACGGGGTTATCCTCATCACCACCAAAAGGGGGAGCCGCGGCAAGACCGACGTATCGCTGAACCTCAGTTATGGGTGGCAAACGTTGCCAAAAGAAAGGATCATACCGATGATGAGCGCTTCGGATTGGAATGCATACAAGGGCACCAATGTCCAGGGAATCAATACCGACTGGATGAGCGAAATCTTAGTGACTGCCCCAACGGCCAATACAGAACTATCGGTTAGCAGTGGAAACGACAAATACCGGCTTTTCATCTCCGGGAACTATTACGACCAGGGCGGGGTTGTCATGGGAACATCCTATCAGCGTTACAGTGGCCGTATCAATTCCGATTATAAAATTCTCCCCAACCTGACCATCGGGGGCGGCGTGGGCATCACCTATTCCAAAAACGCCCGGGTTGAAGGCGATGCCACCCTGAACGGCCCTTTGCCAAACGCAATGTCGATACCGGCCATCTACCCCGTGTATGACTCAACCGGCGCCTATGACGAATCGATGTTTTATGCCAACCCGGTCGCCATCGCGAAAAATTCGATCAACTATGCCTATACCAACCGTACCGGGGGAAATGCCTATGTTGAGTACAAATTTTTAGATGGCTTTATTTTCACCTCCAAATTCGGGATCGATATCTACAACCTCAGGGAACACAGTTATGACCCCACCACTACCCGTCAGGGGAAAAAATACAACGGCTTAGGCATCGAAGGCACCAATTATGCAAGCAACCTTACGACCAACAACGTTCTTCAGTACATCAATGAATTCAAGGAAAAACACAATATCGATATTTTAATCGGACACAGTTTTGAAAAATATGCAAACCGCTCCACCTATATCGAAGGCATTAATTTTCCCAATGACGACCTTCAATACCTGACATCGGCCGGGACGATCCGCGCCGCCTCCGCATCTGCGCTCGACCGGGTCATGAATTCCTATTTCGGGCAATTCAAATACAACTACAAATACAAATACATCTTCACCCTTACTGCCCGGGCCGATGGTTCGTCCAAATTCGGGACCAATAACAAATATGGATATTTCCCCGCCGGTTCTTTTGCATGGCGCATGTCGGAAGAACCCTTCATGAAAAAAATAAAATGGATCAACGAACTGAAAATAAGGGTTATATATGGTCTGACAGGAAATGACGGCATTGGGGATTTTGCCTCCCTGGGGCTCTATGGCGCCGGATACAATTACGGAGGCCAATCGGGAATTGCCCCTACCCAGTTGCCCAATCCCGACCTGAAATGGGAATCGACAACACAAACCGGGTTGGGGTTTGACCTGTCGCTGTTCAAGAGCAGGGTAGTCCTTAACTTTGACCTCTATTACAACCACACGAAAGACCTGCTTTTGGAGCGGCCAATACCTTCCTCGACCGGCTTCTACTCCATCTCTTCCAACATCGGACAATTGGAGAATAAGGGGCTGGAAGTCGTTTTAAATACCGTTAACATCGAAGGGCCCTTTACCTGGACTTCGGCCCTTAATTTTGCGATGAACCGAAATAAGGTACTCAGCCTGTACAACGACCAACCCATCGATGATATGGGCCGGGGGGGCAACCGTGTTGAAGTAGGCCAGCCCATTGGGATTTTTTATGGCCTGAATTGCCTTGGCGTTGACCCGACAACCGGTAACCTGGTTTATGAAGATATCAACGGCGACGGCATAATTACCTCGGACGACCGGATGAAAACCGGAGACCCCAACCCCGATTTTACGGCAGGGTTTACCAATGTTTTCAGTTATAAAGGCTTTGAACTCTCCATTTTCCTACAGGCCGTTTATGGAAACCAGATATTCAACGGGACCCTGATCTATCTTGAATCGGGTACCGGCGAAGACAACCAGACAACCCGGATGAACGATCGCTGGAAAAAACCTGGCGACATCACCCAGTTCCCAAGAGTCGGGGATTCGTATAAATCATCGCGGTTCATCGAAGATGGATCTTTCCTGAGGGTAAAAAACGTTACCTTAAGCTATAACTTTAAAAATGATTGGGTTAAAAAGGTCGGGATGAAATCGGCCAGATTGTATGCCACCGTCCAAAACCTTTACACCTTTACCAACTATTTTGGTATGGACCCCGAGGTGAACTATTATGGAGGTTCCAGCAACATCATTATCGGTACCGACTTTTTTACCTATCCTCAATCGCGTACCTTTTTAATTGGTTTAAGCCTTGTTTTTTAACCTTTAATCCGTAAAAGAAATGAAAAAATTATTCCTAATATTGATTGTTGCCGCAGTGACATCGGCCTCCTGTAAAAAATTATTGGATGTGCAGCCAACGGCATCCATTTCGGCCGACCAGGCCATCAACGATAAATCGGGGGTTGACAAGGCGATCACCGGGGCCTATTATTCGTTGCACGACGTAGGGAATTACGGCCGGAACCAGGTTATTGTCGAAGACCTTGCGGCCGATAACTTAGCATGGACGGGGACTACCCGCGATTATCAGCAAATTGCCGAAAACCTGATTGCATCCGACAATGCCATTATCGATGGGATGTGGTCAACCCATTATGAATGTATCAACCGGGTCAACAATGTGCTGGTACGGATCGACGATATTGACATGACCACCGCCGAAAGAAACCTATATACCGGGGATGGCCTCTTTCTCCGGGCCCTGTCGCATTTCAACCTGTTGTGTTACTTTGGAGGTATCCCCATCAAAACGCAACCTACGATCGACCTGAGCAATATCAACCAGGCACGCAATTCGGTTGCACAAGTGTATGGTCAGATTGTGGCCGATCTTCTGATGGCCGAAACACTCCTGCCTGCCACCAGGGCACTTGGGCGGGCCAGTTCGTACAGTGCCACGGCTTTGTTGGCAAGGGTCTATCTGACCCAATACCATTACACCAACGATCCTGCCATTGCTGCCCTGGCCAAAGCCAAAGCGGATGAGGTCATTGATAACGGTGGGTTTGTTCTGGCCCCTGCCTATATCGACCTTTTCAATGGCAATACCACCGAATCGGTGTTCGAAGTTGTTTTTGATGCCCAGAATTACAACCGCCTTGCCCAGTATTTCTTTCCTGTAAGCCTGACCGGCCGGTATGAGGTTTCGCCCCCCGCTGCTTTTGTCGATGGTTTCCGTGCTACCGATACGGTACGGTTCAATGCTTCCATCACCTTCGATGCAAACAACCTCCCTTATGGCATTAAATACAAAGATTACACTTCCGGAACCGACCGGGTGTATGTATTGCGCCTTGCCGAAATGTACATGATACGTGCCGAGGCCCTGGCATACACCAATGGAAATATTGAAGATATCCGAAACGATATCAACACGCTGCGGTTGCGGTCGGGATTGGCTCCAACAACAGCGACTACCTATGCGGAACTCAAGCTGGCAATAGAAAACGAACGCAGGCACGAATTTGCCTTCGAAAGCCAGCGATGGTCAGACCTTGTCAGGACAAAAAGGGCCACCACCGTGCTTGGGATCGATGAAAATTACACCCTTTTCCCAATCCCGCTCAGCGAGATGCAAACCAATACATTGATGACACAAAACCCTGGTTATTAATCAAACTTCACCTTAATAATGGAGATCATTATGAAAAGAAATCGGATATATCTTATCGCGTTTATAACCATCCTCTCCTTTGGGGCCGGTTGTAAGAAAAAAGACATGGGGACCCCGGTTGCAAGTACGGTATCCCATTTTGAATATACACTCAACAACCAGGGATATGCGCCATGTGACGCTGTTTTTACCAACCTATCCTTAAATGCTACGGGATATTTATGGGATTTCGGGAACGGGATGACCTCAACCGAAGCCAACCCCACCACAACCTTTACAACCCCCGGCTTGTACAACGTAAAACTGACCTGTACGGCAGTCAATCCGGTTTACTATAATCAAACGGTTAAGACCCTGGTGGTCAATGTGAAGGATCCCCTGGCGGGGCTTACCCAGGTGTTGTACTATACCTCACGGGGCGCCCCCGGCAATGGCCACATGGTCATCCTCGACGATAACCCGCCACTTGTCCAGGATTTTGTGCCGGCCGATATTTCCCGGCCTTATGGGATCGCCGCCGACACTGCCCATAAAAAAGTTTATATTACCGATTATTCGAACGAAGCCATTTACATGTACGAAGCCGATGGAAAAGATCCACGTAAAATTCTGGATGCCAATGTTCCAGGACAGGAAATAGTCGGTGATGCCCAAGCCATCTTTATCCTCAATGATAAAATTTACTGGGGCCGTACCGGGGGGATTTACAAATCCAACTTGGATGGGACCAATCCCGAAATTCATATCGATTTTGGCTCCGGTCCCCCGGAATATCCGATCGACATGCAGTATGACCCGGCCACCAACCAAATTTACTTTGTCAATGACAAAACCGATTATACCGGCGGGTATTGGGTAGTAAATTTTGATGGTACTGGGCTCACAGAACTGATCCCCGATGTTGACGGGACTGCCCTTGAGATGGATTTCAAGAACAACAAAGCCTATTTGGTCCTTTATGGATCGGAGGGGACCGTTGCCCCTGAAAATGGCGTCTTCATGTGCAATCCGGATGGCTCCGGCCTGACCCGGATCGGCGATTATGGGACCAAGGCCACCTGGGGCATAACCCTCGATGATAAGCGCAACAAACTCTTTTGGAGTTATAAAATATCCAACTCCGAACCCGACGGAAAAATTATCCGCGCCAACCTGGATGGGTCAAACCCCGAAGACTGGCTGACGGGGATCAGTCCCCATGCCATGACAGCGGTATGGATTAAACTATAAAGGGCGGTGCGCATGCACCACCCTTTGCAAAATTATTGAAGGAAAGATGATAATTACTTGTTAATAATCATCTTGCCCGATCGTATCTGATCGTTAAACCGGAGCGTGTAATAATAAATCCCACCGGGCAACCCTGCTGCATTGAAATCAATGGCATGTGTTCCTTTTGTTTGCTTGGAGTCCACCAAATCGGCCACTTCTGCCCCAACCATGTTATAAACCTTTATACTGACAAATCCAGCATCGGGGAGCTGGTATGTGATGGAGGTTGAATGTTGAAAGGGATTCGGGGTGTTCTGCCCAAGATTGAGTTCGTTTACAGAAAGTTGATTATCGTCAACACCGGTAATGATGTAATACCTTTGTTCGGCTGCGGCCATATTGGTCAGCATGGTTTGCTCATTGGCGCCGATGGCAAAGGCATAATAGACGTTAAAAGATGCCCCCTGGGCAAGGGGAACGGCGTTTTGTGAGGCAATACTGACAGACCCTGCATCGGTATTGGAAGCATATACGGGTTGTACCGATCCATAATGCATCCATGTCCAATAATCGGAATCAACATAATATTCATCGTAATATTCAAAGGAATAAAGGGAGGACAAGGGAGCCGAAAGCAGTTTTATCCCTGTATTGGTCTGGTTTCCCCGGTGAAACCGGATCACTCCTGCCTCGGTATCATAAGAAACTGTGTCGTATCCGTCCTCCTCATCAATAAAAGGTATGATGTCTAAGCCAGCCATCGCATTAATCTGGCTCGTTCCATAATTTTTTATATTGAACTTAACGATGAGATAGCCTCCATCCGTCCATCCATAAGCATTTAGTTTCACGATAACATCGGGGGGGTCGCCGGAGTAAGAATTATCATAAGCCCCATAGATTTCATAATCACTTATGGCAGGATTGGGGACTAAAACGGTAGGCTCATACTCTTCGGCATCGTTTTGATAGTCAAAGACTGCTGTCGGGGAGCTTCCGACTAAAACCGAAGTACGCCACATCTGGTCCAGTCCATTGGGAGCTGTAATGATTATTTTCCCATATTCGTTTACCCGGACCTCCAGGGCGCCTGTGTTGAAATTTGCCTGTGAAAAGCCATCGGCTGTGAGAAGCGTCAGTGCTGCAATAAAAAGTAAAATTTTTTTCATGGGATTTGATTTTGGGTTTGATTTTCTGATAAAACAAAGATAATATATATTTAAGGAAAATGAGACCATTACTTTCGGAAAATGATTGAATTATTGAGACAAAAGCAGAATGGGTTTTGGAAATATCCATTGAAAGATTAATTTTGATTTTTTAATCAATTTTCAAAGCATTTGACTGAATCGTTGCCCCGATGTTGGTCCGGCATTTATACTGCATCTTATAAAAAATGCAAGGCATTTTTCTGTTAAATGCAGTTATACCGGGAGGAACAAAAGCTCAATACTTGCAAACCTGTTCCGAACCGGTATACAAGCCCCAAAAAACAGGGAGCAACTGACAAGGACAGTAATTGAACGATTAACCCATTAACCCCGCTCAACCATGTCGAAAAAAATCAAGATTCCCCATACCTATGTCATTGTTTTCTTTATCGTGGCTTTTGCTGGTATCCTCACATGGATCATCCCCGGAGGTGCCTTCGACCGCGAAATTATCAATGTTAACGGGATTGACCGGGAGGTAATAAAAAGCAACAGCTTCCATTATATTGGCAATACCCCGCAGACATGGCAAATTTTTTCAGCCATCTTCGATGGGTTTGTCGATAAAGCCGACATCATCGTGTTTATTCTCTTAATCGGGGGCGCCTTCTGGATCATGAACCAAACCAAATCCATTGATATTGGCATTTATGCTTTCCTGCGTTATACAAAAAAAATCGGGAACAACCGGGTCATGGGCAATCTGGGCGTGGACAACATCATCATTGTATTGATCATGTTGATTTTCAGTGTTTTCGGGGCTATATTCGGAATGAGCGAAGAGACCATTGCCTTTACCATTATATTTATACCGCTGGCGATCCGGATGGGTTACGATTCCATTGTCGGAGTATGTATGTGCTATGTGGGCGCCCATCTTGGTTTTGCAGGTGCGCTTCTTAACCCGTTTACCATTGGAATTGCACAGGGGTTGTCGAAATTGCCCCTGTTTTCAGGGATCGAATACCGGTTATTCTGTTGGGTAATCATTACCATTACAGGAATTGCTTATGTATTGTGGTATGCAAAAAAAGTCAGGAAAAATCCAAAATCCTCCTGTGTTTATGAAGAGGATGGCCACTGGAGGGAGCTCAACAGCAAAAACGAAGAAACCAATGCATACCATACCCCTCGGATTGCGTGGTTCGTTTATGGCGCAATCGGCGTTGTTTTGGTCCTCTTTTCCATCTTTTACCCATTAACGAATTTAAAGATCGGGTTATCCAGTACCATCATCCCGGTCATTCCGGTCCTTACGGCGTTTTTTTTGGTTTCCGGTTTGCTGGCACTGAAGAAATCGGTCCATTTTTTCATCTTAAATCTTTTGTTTTTCACCATTGCCTTTTTGATTGTCGGGGTGATGGGCTATCAATGGTACGTGATGGAGATTGCCACCCTCTTTTTCGTCATGGGCCTTGCTTCCGGGGCAGCGATGGACTACAGCCTGAACGACATTACAAAACACTTTCTTGACGGCGCACGGGATATTTTGTCGGCCGGTTTGATTGTAGGCCTGGCAGGGGGCATTATCATCATTCTGAAAAACGGGCAGGTCATCGATACGTTGCTTTACTACGTAGCAAGTTCTATGAGCGAAATGGGCAATTATGCTGCCATAAGCATCATGTATGTCATTCAAACCAGCATCAACCTGATCATGCCATCGGGCTCGGCCAAAGCGGCGCTTACGATGCCCATTATGTCTCAGTTTTCCGACCTGATCGGTATTTCAAGGCAAGCAACGGTCATGGCATTCCAGTTTGGCGATGGTTTTACCAATATGATTACGCCTACGTCAGGCGTGCTGATGGGCGTTCTTGGGGTTGCACGCATCCCTTATGACAAATGGTTAAAATGGGTTGTCCCTTTCATGTTGATATTGATCATACTGGGATTTTTATTGCTGATCCCGACAGTATCCATGAAACTAAACGGATTTTAACCTGGTTTCGACCGGAAACAGTGCATTTTCCGATTGTTTACCCTTCGGGGCGGTCATTGGTTTGCCCGTCTATGGTCACAAATTTCCGTGGCATTGACACTCCCCTTACCACTGCTTTCTGGCCGTATTTACGGCGAACCTTGTCGAGTGCCTGATAGAGGTTTATCATACCGGAGCCATCCTCAAACATATTGAGTTGCGGGTTACCGGAAACCAGGTTGCTGAACCGTACGCCAATAAGACGGATCAGCATACGGCGTTGATAAAGGCGGTTGAACAGATCTTTGACTACCGGGACAAGCTGGTGGTCAAAGGCGGTATATGGGATGCGTTTCTGTAGGGTATGGGTATCGAAATCGGAGTACCGGATTTTTACGGTAACGCAAGCGGTGAGCTTTTGCTGGTCGCGGAGTTCAAACGCAATTTTTTCGACCATTTTTACCAGTATTTCTTTCATCCGTACCTGGTCGATGGTATCCTGATCAAAGGTGGTTTCGGTGCTGACCGACTTGCTTTCTGAATATGGCCGGACCGGAGCAAAGTCAATGCCATTGGCTTTTTCCCAGAGCAGAATCCCGTTTTTTCCCATGGCCCGTTCCATCAATTCCACCGGCATCCGGCTCAATGTTTCGATGGTAAAGACCCCCATTGAACGTAACAAAGGATAGGTTTTCTCCCCTATCCCCGGAATTTTGCGAATGGAGAGTGGCGACAGGAAAGGCTTTACGGCATCGCCGGGTATCAATAGCTCCCCGTTGGGTTTGGCTTCACCGGTCGCAATTTTTGATACAGTTTTATTTACCGACAATCCGAAAGAAATCGGCAACCCGGTATTTTTAATAATGGACTGGCGCAATTCACGCGTCCATTTCTGCAAACCAAAAAAACGGTCCAATCCAGTAATATCGATATAATGCTCATCAATTGAGGCTTTTTCGTACACCGGCGCCTTTTCGGCAATGATGTCTGTAACCATATTTGAATATTTCGAATACAATTCCATATCGCCCCGTATCCGGATGGCATCACGGCAAAGTATCTGGGCCATCTTCATTGGCATGGCCGCATGGACACCGAACTGCCGTGCCTCATAGCTGCAACTGGCTACCACCCCACGGTCGGAAGTGCCGCCGATTATGACGGGTTTCCCCTTTAATTCCGGTCGGATTAGGCGTTCGACGGAGACAAAAAACGTATCCAGGTCGAAGTGGACTATGTTGCGGGAGGTTAACATAGGTAGCGAGGTAGCGAGGTAGCGTGCTACCTCTCTATTTTTTTCTTTGCCATATTTCTAATCATTTTTCCGATTACAATATAATCATTATCTTTGCAACACCAAAATTTTAAGCCATGTTTTTTAGCAGCAATATAAAATTTATGCGCAAGCGCCGGGGACGCACCCAGGATGATGTAGCGGCCACCATGAACATGAAACGGTCAACCCTCAGCGGATACGAAAACGAGGTAGCACATCCCGGATTAGATATGCTGATGCGGTTTTCCGATTATTTTAACATTGCCATTGACACCCTGATCAAGGTCGATCTGCAAAAACTATCAGAGAGCCAGCTCCGTCAGATAGAACGGGGTTTTGACGTTTATGTAAAAGGGGCCAGCCTCAGGGTACTTACAACAACCATTGGCAACGATAACGTGGAGAACATTGAGCTTGTACCGGAAAAGGCAAAAGCCGGTTATGCCAATGGGTTTGCCGATCCGGAGTACATCCGGGTCCTGCCTGCGTTCCGGTTGCCTTTTTTATCGAAAGAAAAAAAATACCGTACGTTCCAGATCAGCGGCGACTCGATGCTGCCCATTCAAAATGGAGATTGGGTAACGGGCGTTTTTATCCAGGATTGGACCGCCCTTCGCGACAAGGAGGCTTGTGTCATCCTTACCGCCGACGAGGGGATTGTTTTCAAAATCGTGGAAAACAGACTTCTTTCCGAACACAAACTGGTTTTGCATTCCCTGAACCCCTTATATCCGCCATTCGAACTGGCAGCAAACGGGATCCGGGAAATCTGGCAATTTGTGCATTATATCAGTTCCTCTATCCCCGTAAACAGCGCCGCTGAAAATTATCATCTGGTGGAAACCATAAAGCAATTAAAACAAGATGTTCACATCATCCAAACAAAGCTCAACCTATAACCAAACCCTTCCTTCGTGACAAAACATTAAAAGTTTTGTAAAAAGTATTTATTCGTGACACCAAAACAGAATTTTTAATTATTATATTTGTCCAAAATTCATCTTTGTAAAACAAAAACCATTATGAAAGTTGCTATTGTAGGATCTGGATATGTCGGTTTAGTCACCGGTACCTGCTTTGCAGAAGTGGGTATTGATGTCGTATGTGTTGACATTGACAAGCAAAAAATTGACAATCTTAAGAATGGAATCATCCCGATTTACGAACCCGGACTTGAAGAGATGGTACACCGGAACACAAAAAAGGACCGGTTAAAATTCACAACCAACATCTCGGAAGCGCTTGAGGATTGTGAAGTCATTTTCAGCGCGGTCGGGACACCGCCCGATGAAGACGGAAGCGCCGACCTGCAATATGTTCTCAGCGTTGCCCGGGATTGCGGCAAATATATGAACGACTATCTGCTGATTGTCACAAAAAGCACAGTCCCCGTAGGCACGGCAACAAAAGTGAGGGAAGCAGTCAAGGAAGAACTTGACAAACGCGGGCTCAACATCGAATTTGATGTGGCCTCCAACCCTGAATTTTTAAAAGAAGGGGCCGCCATTGATGATTTTTTAAAACCCGACCGGATCGTAGTCGGTTGTAACTCCCCAAGGGCCGAAGAACTCATGAAGGCCCTGTACAAACCTTTTACCCTGAATGGCCATCCCATTATTTTCATGGACATCACATCGGCTGAGATGACAAAATATGCAGCCAATTCCATGCTGGCCACCAAAATCAGTTTCATGAACGATATTGCCAACCTTTGTGAAATTGTTGGCGCCGATATAAACATGGTCAGAAAAGGAATAGGTTCAGATTCCCGGATCGGGAATAAGTTCATCTATCCCGGGGTGGGATATGGGGGCTCTTGTTTCCCAAAAGACGTGAAAGCCCTGATCCACACCGCTGATGAATATGACTACGAGTTGCGGGTATTGAAAGCGGTAGAAGCGGTGAACGACAATCAGAAAGTTGTTTTATTCAATAAATTTTTAAAACATTTTAAAGGAAATATTGAAGGCAAAACAGTGGCTATATGGGGCTTATCTTTTAAGCCTCAGACAGACGATATGCGTGAAGCCCCTTCTCTGGTGGTTATTAAAAAACTACTTGAATCGGGCATAAAAGTGAAAGCCTATGATCCGGTTGCCATGGAGGAGGCCAAACGCATCCTGGGCAATTCCATTTACTACGCCCCCGACCAGTACGATGCGCTTATCGATGCCGACTGCCTGATGATCGTTACCGAATGGCCCGAATTTAAATTTCCAAATTTCAACCTTCTCCGCAAACTCCTGAAGGAACAGATAATTTTTGATGGACGGAACATCTACGACATTGCAGAAATGAAAAAGAAAGGATTCTCTTATTACTGCATTGGGGTAGATACGTTAAGATAATGGACAGAGGGCTTTTTTTTAAACCTGACAGCCCTGAACCGGCTGTTGGGTTTTTTGTTTTATACAAAGATTCCAAATATCATGATAAAGAAAAAAGTGTTAGTTACCGGTGGGGCCGGTTTCCTGGGTTCACACCTGTGCGAACAATTGCTTAACCAGGGAAATGAAGTAGTTTGCTTAGACAACTATTTTACCGGGCAGAAAAAAAATGTGGTACACCTGCTTTCCAATCCCTATTTTGAATTGGTCCGGCACGATGTTACCATGCCTTTCTTTATCGAAGTGGATGAAATATACAACCTGGCATGCCCGGCCTCTCCAATCCATTACCAATACAACGCCATAAAAACAGTTAAAACTTCCGTTTTGGGGGCCATCAATATGCTTGGTTTGGCCAAAAGGATCAAAGCCCGGATCCTTCAGGCTTCGACCAGCGAAGTATATGGCGACCCCGAAGTCCATCCACAGGTTGAATCATACTGGGGACATGTAAACCCGATCGGGATCCGGTCGTGTTATGATGAAGGCAAACGAATTGCCGAAACCCTATTTATCAATTATCACCAACAAAACAACGTTCGCATTAAAATCATGCGGATATTCAATACCTACGGCCCCCGGATGCACCCCAATGATGGAAGGGTGGTTTCTAACTTCATTGTCCAGGCTTTACAAGGAAAAGACATTACGCTCTATGGCGATGGTTCCCAATCGCGGAGTTTTTGCTATGTTGACGACCTGATCGATGGAATGATCCGGCTGATGAATTCCCGTGAATCGTTCACCGGACCGGTCAACATTGGCAATCCCAATGAATTTACCATCCGTGAACTGGCAATGAAAATAATCCAGCTCACCGGTTCAACTTCAAAGCTCGTCTATATGCCATTACCGGCCGACGACCCCACACAACGGAAACCCGATATCACGCTGGCAAAAAAGGAACTCCAGTGGGAGCCTAAAATAATGCTTGAGGAGGGATTGTTAAAGACCATTGATTACTTTAAATCAATCATATAATTATAGTATTAAGGAATGAACATACTGGTTACAGGTTCTAACGGACAATTGGGAAATGAATTACAACGCCTTGCCCCGGAATTCCCGGGTTTCAAGTTTCTGTTTACCGACGTAGGCGAATTGGACATCACCGACGAAATGGCAGTGGATTCGATGATATCAGAGAAAAATCCCGAAGCAATCATTAATTGTGCCGCCTATACTGCCGTGGACAAAGCAGAAAAAGAGGAAGAACTGGCTTATCGCATCAATGCAAAAGCCCCCGGGAACTTAGCAAAGGCGGCTGCCCGGCACAATCTTTTCCTGATCCATATTTCGACCGATTATGTTTTTGGGGGAACCGGCTACCGTCCTTACGCAGAAGATGATAAAAAAGACCCTGTGTCGGTTTATGCCAAATCAAAGCTTGCCGGGGAGGCGGAGGTCCTGACGCACGCAAAAACAGCCCTGATCCTCCGGACCTCCTGGCTCTATTCGGAGTTTGGACATAATTTTGTGAAAACAATAATAAAATATGGAAAGGAAAGGGGCGCCTTAAAGGTGGTCTATGATCAGATTGGCTCCCCTACCTACGCCCACGACTTAGCCCAGGCCATTATAACTATTTTACAAAACTGTGCCAAACCGAAAGGGGTCAACGTTTACCATTATGCCAATGAAGGCGTTGCAAGTTGGTACGATTTCGCAGAGGCCATCCTTGAGATTACAGGGATACCCTGCAAATTAACGCCCATAGAAACCCACGAATATCCCTTACCGGCGGCAAGGCCTTTTTACAGTGTCCTGAAAAAGGAGAAAATCAAACAGGCCTTCAATCTTGAAATCCCTTACTGGAGGGAGAGCCTGGCTGTTTGTCTGAACCGGCTGGGACCCTATCATTGATGACTGTAAAATCAATCGTTAAACAAAATAACAATAGGACCATGGAATTAGAAAAGAGGGTTTTAGAACGTGCCCGGCTTTGGCTTACCGACAGTTTCGACGAGACCACCCGCCTTGCCGTAAATCAATTGATTGAATCAAACCCGGTTGAACTAACCGATTCTTTTTACCGCGACCTTGAATTCGGAACCGGAGGATTGCGGGGGATCATGGGTGTTGGGACCAACAGGATGAATAAATATACCGTGGGGATGGCAACCCAGGGATTGGCCAATTACCTGAAAATGATGTTTCCAGACCTCGACCCTATCAAAGTGGCCATTTCCCATGACAGCCGGAACAACAGCAGATTTTTTGCCCGCATCGTGGCAGAGGTTCTTTCGGCCAATGATTTTTTTGTTTACCTCTTCGACGACATCCGCCCGACTCCTGAACTGTCGTTTGCCATCCGCTACTTAGGGTGCCAGAGCGGTGTTATGCTCACCGCCTCCCACAACCCAAAGGAGTACAACGGGTACAAAGCATACTGGGATGACGGGGCCCAGATGATTGCCCCCCACGATGAAAACGTTATCCGGGAAGTACAAAAAATTACTTCGGTGGACGCTGTCAGGTGGCAAGGGGATGAATCCAATATTTTCAGCATCGGAGCCGACATTGACGAAAAATATCTTGACCGGGTTGTAGCGCTTTCACTTTCGCCCGACACCATTCAGCGACAAAAGAAACTGAAAATTGTTTATACCCCCCTGCATGGTTGTGGCCGGAAACTGGTGCCGGAAGCCCTTGCCCGTTTTGGGTTTGAAAACATTCATTTGGTTGAAAAACAGGCTATTGCCGATGGAAATTTCCCAACGGTACATTCTCCAAACCCCGAGGAACACGATGCATTGAATATGGCCATCGACCTTGCTGAAAAAATCCATGCCGACCTGGTCATGGCCACCGACCCGGATGCCGACCGGGTGGGCATTGCCATCCGCAACCATGAAAACCAAATGACCCTGTTGAACGGAAATCAAACCGCCGCCATCCTCTTTTACTATGTGCTTACCCGATGGAAAGAGCTGGGAAAACTCACCGGGGACCAATATATCGTTTCTACGATCGTTACCACAAAATTACTTTCTGCCATTGTTGAATCCTTCCAGGTGAACTATTACGAATGCCTGACCGGGTTTAAATTCATTGCCGATGTAATCCGGAGAAATGAAAAAGAGAAACAGTTTATTATTGGAGGGGAAGAAAGCTATGGTTACCTCATCGGGGATTTTGTGCGCGACAAAGACGCTGTCAGCGCCTGTGCACTGATCGCTGAAACAGCCGCCTGGACGGCAGAACAGGGCAAATCGATGTTTGATTTGCTCATCGATGTGTACCTGATATACGGGTTTTATAAAGAGTCGCTTTTATCTGTAACAAAAAAAGGGAAACAGGGCGCCGAAGAAATCCAGCAGATGATGGTCGGATACCGTGAAAACCCACCGGTTTCCATCAACAACTCCAGGGTGGTAACCATAAAAGACTACCAAACCTTAAAGGAATCCGACCGGATAAACCAAACCACAAAGCCCATTGACCTTCCCCGTTCCAATGTCATACAATTTTATCTTGAAGATGGAAGTATCATCAGTGTAAGGCCTTCCGGGACCGAACCAAAAATTAAATTCTATTTTAGCGTAAAAGAAAAGTTGGCAACGAAAGAGGCTTTTCACCAAACTGAAAAGCTCTTAGATGAAAAGATCGCAGGCATCGTTTCCTCTATGAAACTCAGATAATGTATCCCAACCGACAAGAATCCGGGACCGGGGGGGCCTTTCGGGAGTATCATCGTTTTTTTTTCGCCTTTGTCCCTTTATTTTTGTCGTTGTCCGTTTTTTTTAGCAGCACTGCCCATCCTGTTTTTACAAATCCTGTTTACGTAAACTGCGGTGACACGGTTTCTCCGGTCAAAAAAAATGAACGAAAAAAGCGGGATACCTCCTATTACATGAAATCGAAAACTTTTTATGATTCCATTCATAAAAAATTTTCACGGTCCAAGGTCACCCGTTTGATTTATAACCTTGCTTTTGTCGAACCGCAAAGCACCTATCTTCCCGATACGGTCCAGGTACTGAAAAGCACCGATCCTTATGAAAAATTCAGCGGGAAAACAATACGGAATATTTCGATCCGGGTTTTGCCCCCTTTTGGTTCTTCCCTTTACGACACGATGGCCATTCCATTCACAGGGATCGGGAAGGCGCTGAACAGCATTCACATGAACACCAGAAAATATGTAATAAAAAACAACCTTCTGTTTAAAAAAGGGGAGAAAGTTGACCCTTCCATTTTGGCGGATAATGAGCGGATACTCAGGGACCTTAGTTTTATTGACAATGCAAGGATATTGATTTCGATGCCAGATTCGTGCTCAGATACCGTTGACCTGACCGTGATCACCAAGGATGTCTGGTCCATTGGAATTGATGTCCCTGTAATTACGATCAACCGGATGGTAACCCGGCTGTACGATGCCAATTTTCTGGGCATGGGCAATGGACTGGTCGCCAATATGTCGCTGGAGCCGGCCCGGGGGCCCCTTTTCCGTGTCGATGGACTATCCTATGCCTATTCCAACATAGCAGGTTCTCAAATAAACGCTGTGATTGAATATTATGCAAACAATGAAGGGGACCGGAGTTACGGTATTGATTTTGAGCGGTCTTTTCTGACCAACCGGACGAAATGGGCAGGAGGTGTGGGGATAACCTGGTACAAAGACATCAATGAGCCAGATAGCAATATCTGGATAGCCTCGGAGTATAAAAATGAAAAAATCTGGGGAGGGCGCGCATTTTTATTAAAGAACAAAAAGGAGAACATCCGCGCAGTGGTTGCCATTGGGGCATACCGGACAAAGTTTCGTGACCGGCCCCTGATAACCATCGATTCAAACAGAAGTTATTACAACCATTTTCAACTGTTGACCAGTTTTTCGATATCAAAAAACAACTATTATGTTACCGACTATGTTTTTGAATTTGGAAAAACCGAGAACCTCCCTTATGGCCATCTGCTCCAGCTCACCCTGGGATGGGACCAGACCGACTTTTACGACCGGTTTTATACGGGATTAAAAGTATCGTCCGGGCGGTTTTTTGATTCGTTCGGTTATCTGGCAGGAACGGTTTCCATTAGCGGATATGTCAACAGCACTTCTTATGAAGATGCCATAGTCAAAGTATTGGGCAAATATTTTACCCCACTGCTACGATCAAAAAACCACAGGTATAAATTCCGCTCTTACCTTACGGCCAATTACCGGTATGCTTTTAATTTGCGGACGAACAATTCGGATTATTATGATATTAACTTAGACTTCAAAGTCAACAAGATCAATAACCAGGATGCATTTGAAGGCGTTCACGCACTATCTGCCGGGGTATCGGGCGTTTGTTTTACCCCCTGGTTCCTTTACGGGTTCCGGTTTGCCCTTATGGTCAACCTTCAGGCCGGGCTTGTGGCACAACGGGATGAAGCGCTCGTGCGGGCGCCCTTGTTTACAGGCATCGGGGTTGGGGTTGTGATTAAAAACGACAACTTAGTATTTCCGGCTTTTATGATTGCCGGTTTTTATTACCCCAATTCCGAAGGAAATTTAAACACATTCCAAACCTATATTACTTCAAATATTTCCTGGAATATTGCCGATTATAATGTCACTGCCCCCTATGCGGAAAGTCTGGTAAATTAATCCGGGTAAAATTTCTATTTTTGCATTCTCATATTTCTTTCACATAGCCCCATGAACGACCCCGTTTCTATTCCCGACGAACCGGTTTATTCGCGTAAAGTAATAGACATGATTACGGTTGCCAACGAATACTGTCTCTTTTTAGAGAAAGCGGAGGATTACACCAAAGAGGAGTTGTACCGGTCGCTTCACAAACTTGCCCCACTGGTATATCTTAAATCCTCCTTATTGCCCGATATCGCTGTTTCCGATGAAGATGCCATTGAACATTATGTTACCGAAGAACAATGGGAAACAATGTTTAACATCTTGCGGAACAAGTTTGGCATGGATGACACCTACCACTATATTGACCATCACGAAAAAAGCCATACGGATGCCAGGTTGGGAAGCCTGGCTGAAAATTTTACGGATATTTACCAGGACCTAAAGGATTTCGTACTGTTGTACCAGAAACCGTTGAAAGCATTTAAAGAAAATGCGGTCAGGGATTGCAAGCGGTTGTTTGAAACGCGTTATGGGTTTCGGCTGGTAATGGCCCAGGCTGCTTTGCACTATGTGATGTTTTCAGGTGATAAAGAGGATGAAATGTATTAATTCAAAAAAAAAAGAACATGATTGACCGCCAGAAATTCAACGAAAACTTCCAGTATTTTGATAAAGAAATAGTGGTTGAGATCATCGATATTTTCGAATCGGAATATGATGAACGTTTTGCAAACCTGAAAGAAAATATTGAGCAGCATGATTTTGCCAAGCTCAAATTCAATGCCCATAGTTTGAAGGGGGTCATAGCCAACTTCATGGACCCGGTTACCATTGGGTTATCGCGACTTCTTGACGAGAAGGCAAAGTCACAAGAGGAAGCGGGATTAGAGGCTTTGTATAAAGAGTTGAAAAACGAATCGGATGCGTTGCGCGTTGCCCTACAAACAATAAAATCAGAACTTACTTCTTGATTTTCAACTTATCAATGCGGTTCAACCCTTCGATTGCTTTATCGTAGTTGACTTTTATTTTCAGGGACCTTTGATAATCTTCGGTAGCCAGTTTATAGTCGCCTGACAATTCGTACGCATATCCACGGTTAAAATAAGCCTGATGGTATTGCGGGTCTTTCTTTAAGGATTCGGTAAAATAGGATATGGCCTGTTTAAAATCCTTTAAATAAACCATATAGATATAGCCAATATTGTATGGCGCTTCGCGGAACGAAGAATCGATTTGAGCTAGGTTTTGGTAAACTTCAATGGCTTTGGTATATTCCGAATTTTCCTGATAATACATACCCAGCATATAAAGTGCTTCTATGCTTTTTGGCCTGATTTTGAGCGCATTTTTCAGATATGCTTCGGCCAGTGGATCCTTTTTTATTGCGTAGAGGTCGCCCAACTGCAAATAGGCTTCATAATAGTCCTGGTTTTTATCGACAGCCTGCATCAGATCGGCCACTGCCCGGTTGGTATCGCCCTGCTCAAGCAATCCAATGGCCCTGGTAAAATAAGCCGAAGCGAGGTTGTTGTCGATAAGCAGAACTTGTCGCACCATTTCATAACAATGGCTGTAATCCTTCATGATGAGATACAATTTTGCCAGTTTCAGTCGGGCATCGGCATCATCGGGGTTAATGCGGATGGTCCTCAGCAGCACATCCCTGCTGTTTTGAGGTTGTCCCATTAACAGATAGATATCGGAGAGTGTCACAAAATAAACCGATTTCAGCGAATCGATCCGGATGGCCTGGTTGATATCGGCCAATGCTTTGTCAAACTGACGATCGGAAAGATAAAAGATCGCCCTGGAATGGTATAAATCCGGGTTTGAAGCATCGAGAAGAATTTTTTTGTTCAACAGTTCCAGGGGCATTTTCCCGGTATCGGATACCTGTAATTGTCTGTCGCTGTCAGGGTTGTTATGGCATCCGTTAAAGACAAAAAGAAAAAGGAGGAATGCCAAAATTTGAGTCCGGTACATATTATTTCTGATCTTTCAGTGCTTCTTTAACTTTAATTTCAAGTTCTTCGGTTAGCTCTGGATTGTCCTGTAGGATTTTTTTAACTGAATCGCGCCCCTGGCCTAATTTTGTATCGCCATAGCTAAACCACGATCCACTTTTTTTAATGACATTGTATTCGGTAGCCAGGTCGATAATTTCAAACAGTTTGGATATTCCTTCCCCAAAGATAATATCAAATTCTGCTTTCCTGAACGGAGGGGCTACCTTATTTTTCACCACTTTAACCCTGACCCTGTTTCCAATGGCCTCTTCGCCGTCTTTGATCTGTGTTTGTTTTCGGATGTCCAGCCGGACAGAAGCATAAAATTTCAGGGCGTTTCCACCGGTGGTAGTTTCCGGGTTCCCGAACATAACTCCAATTTTTTCGCGAAGCTGGTTGATAAATATGCAGCAGGTAGCTGTTTTACTAATGGTGGAAGTCAGTTTTCGCAATGCCTGCGACATCAGGCGCGCCTGTAAGCCCATTTTCGAATCGCCCATCTCGCCTTCAATTTCACTCTTCGGGGTTAAAGCGGCAACCGAATCGATGACAATAATATCGATGGCGCCCGACCGGATCAGGTTTTCGGTAATTTCCAGGGCCTGTTCCCCATTATCGGGTTGGGAAACCAGGAGGTTTTCAACGTCAACGCCCAGTTTTTGTGCATAAAAACGGTCGAAGGCATGCTCAGCATCAATAAATGCGGCAATGCCTCCGTTTTTTTGAGATTCTGCAATGGCATGAATGGCAAGGGTAGTTTTTCCGGAAGATTCGGGCCCATAAATTTCAATAACCCGTCCTTTGGGCAACCCACCGATGCCCAATGCTTCATTGAGCCCGATCGATCCGGTGGATATTACTTCCACCGCTTCAATGGCATGATCGCCCAAACGCATAATAGTCCCTTTGCCATAGGTTTTTTCTAACTTGTCAAGGGTAAGCTGCAACGCTTTGACTTTTTCTTTATTTACTTCATTCGACATACGTTTTTCCTCCATATTAAATTTCTTTGCTTAATCGGGATCAGGTTGAAAAAGTAATACATATTTATAAAAAAAATTTATTTGCCACCGTTTATCGCCGGAGCCTGACCCGATCATCCCTTCGTCTTTGCTTGTGTATTTGAAATCAATATCGGCAGGTTTAGCAGAAATCATCGGCACAACGAATTGACATACACCTTAATGAACAGGTTGTAAACGAAGCGTGGACATACGAAGGTTCAAAAGTATTTGTTTTTTTAGCATGGTGCATCGTGGGAGGGGTTGAGTTATTAACAAAATCATCGCTTTTTCAAGGATTGATGATAATTACAAAAGGGGCTTAGCCCACATTCGGCGCATTTTGGGTTTCTTGCCTGACAAACATAGCGGCCATGCAGGATGAGCCAGTGGTGGGCAATGCTTAACAAATTCCTGGGGATATATTTGACCAACTGTTTTTCTGTCTGTAAAGGTGTCGTTGCCCCCGTTGAAAGTCCGAGGCGGGCAGCAACCCTGAATACATGGGTATCGACGGCAAGGGCAGGCAAATGAAAGAGGACAGATGCAAGCACATTGGCTGTTTTTCGACCGATTCCGGGAATGGTTTGGAGCAATCCGATATCGGAGGGAAGCTGTCCGTCGAATTTTTCGGTGACCATGGTTGCCATCCCAATCAGGTTTTTGGTTTTGTTATTGGGATAGGAGCAACTCCGGATCAATTCAAAAACCTCGTTGGGTTGGGCCTTTGAAAGGTCTTTCACAGAGGGAAAGCGCTTAAAAAAATCAGGGGTGATCAGGTTAACGCGTTTATCGGTACATTGGGCAGAGAGGATAACGGCAACAACAAGCTGATAGGGGTCGGTGTACACCAATTCAGTATTTGCTTCCGGACGGTTTTCAAGGAACCAGGCAATGACATTTTTAAAACGTTCTTCCTTGCGCATGGTTTGATTTTTGGCAAAAATACGAAAAAACAACCCGTATAAAGTGTATGTTTGCACATAAAAACAGTGCTTATGTCCAAGCCGGATTATGATCTTGTGGTTCTTGGCGCTGGCCCGGCAGGTTGTACGGTGGCATTAAAACTGGCCCCTTTGGGAATCCGGATAGCCATTATTGAAAAGGATGTTTTTCCACGGGATAAAATATGCGGGGATGCGCTCAGCGGAAAGGTGATGCGTGTTTTACAACGGATGCCAGGGGATATTTATGCCGATTTTCTCAGGGATGTCGAAAAAGTGCCTTCCCGGGGCATTCGTTTTGTTGCGCCAAACCAGAAGGGGGTTGACATTCCGTTTTCGCTTTCGTATGATCCGGGGCAACCGGCCCCGGGATATATTTGCACCCGGAGAAATTTCGATGCTTTTTTGTTTGACCGGCTCCGTGCCTTCTCAAATGTTACGGTTTTTCAGGGTGAAAAAGCAGTCCGTGTTGAACGGGTTGACGATGGCATCAAGGTATTCACTGAAGCGCACCGGATCGGGGGGCGGCTTTTGGCCGGCGCTGACGGAGCCCAATCGATGGCACGGCAGTTAATGAATGCGCCATTGTCCGCAAAGAAACATTTTTGTGTTGGCATCAGGGCCTATTTCGATGGGGTAACCGATCTTCATCCGGAGAATTTCATCGAGTTGATTTTCCTGAAAACCTTATTACCGGGATATTTCTGGATTTTTCCTTCAGCCAACGGCAGGGTCAATGCTGGTCTTGGAGTAATGCAGGATACCCTTCGCGGAAGAAGAGAGAACCTTTCGGCCCTGTTTTTACGCCTGGCAAAGGAAGATCCATTGTTAAGCCCCCGGTTTAAAAACGCTGCTCAGATAAGCAAACCCGAGGCCCATATCCTACCCTTGGGCACTTTCGGGTTACGCCGTTCAGGCAACCGGGCCCTGCTGCTGGGCGATGCCGCATTTCTGGTTGATCCCTTCAGTGGGGAAGGTATCGGAAATGCCATGGCAAGTGGCGAAATCGCAGCCGATATCTTTTTACAATGCTTCAATGCCGGCGACTTTTCAGATACCATGCTTCATAAATATGATCTGCGGATCCATCACCGGTTTTCCACTGAATTCAAGACTTCGGCCATGATGCAAAAACTTGCGCATTCCTCTAGCCTGATCAACTTTGTCATCAATAAAGCCCGAAAAAGTCAAAAGATCAGAAATCGTTTAACAGCCATGTTCACCAACGAAGACCTTAAAAAAAGCCTGGTACGCCCGGGGTTTTATTTCAAAGGATTGTTCAGGTAAGGGAAAAAGAAGAATATTTAGGAAGCGGATGTCATGGACTGCTCCGGAGAATCGCCACAGACCCCCTAAAAACATCATCCCCATATTGTCCGTGACATTTTAAAACATAGAAATAGGTTCCATCCGACAGATTGGCCCCATCCCAATCGCCGCTTTTGTAGTTGGATTGGGAGAAAACTTTTTTTCCCCAGCGGTCGAAAGCCACAAATTCATTGTTCAGATAGGCCAGCCGGTAATCGACATAAGGCGATTCACCGTTAATTTCGATGGTAAAAGTATCGTTTATGCCATCGCCGTTGGGGGTAAAAACATTGGGAATTTTCAATTCGGCAACTTTTACGGTCAGGATGGTCGATATGGTTGTATCACATCCATTTACATCGGTAAAGCTCAACTGTACCGGAAATTCGCCTGTTTTGGAATAGGTATGCGGACAAGGGTTTAAATTCGGGACTTTTATATCGTCGCCAAAATCCCAGGTCCAATTGGTGATGTATTGGTGCATTGAATCGGGCCAGGCAACTTCGATGTTGGGGTTGGTCAGGTAAACGGTATCTTTCGGAAGAAGGGTAAACGTAACTTTGGGCGATTTGAGGTAATCGACAAAATAGGTTGTGTCTAAGGAACAGCCTAAGGAGTCGGTAATGGTCAGGGTATAGGGCAAAAACCGGGGGCAAAGTCCAAAAACAATGGTATCCTGGGCATGACCGGCGTTCCAGTCATAAATGTACGGCGGGTAATTTTTGAAAGGGGTCCCTCCGGATACCCGGACTTTAAACTGGCCTTTGCATTCTTTGAGACACCCCAGGTCATTATAGCGGTACAAGGTATCGATTCTTAATTTGGGATGCATACGGAGATGGCCGTAGTTGCTGGTATCGGTAAAGAGATTGCCAGGACAGGTAAAAACGGCAACGCATTGGTAACGGGCAGTATCGTTTTGCGTAAGATGCCCGATCCCGAATATTGAATCCACCGCCCCCGGGAGTGCAACCCCGTTTTTCAACCACCGATAGGATACAGTCCCGGTACCAACCGTATCGATCCGGGAGGTAAAACCAATGGTATCTCCGTAACATAGAATGGTATCGGCTGGATCGATCCTAACCGAAACCTGGCCAATGGCAATAAAGGAAGGAAAAAGTAAAAAAAACAGCAGGAGAGGTTTCATCGGCAATTTAAAAACGTGTGCAAAATTATACAATTCTTTGAAAAGGCAGATATTATACTGCATTTAAATGAAAAGGCGAAGCCATTTCGTTTAGGTGCAGTAGTACCGGCTAATTTGAAACGACTGTTTTTGCAAACCCGGGTTCAGTCGGTATCATATCATTTCAAACGAAAAATCGACTCTTTTAGTGTTCTAATAGCGGCCCATGGACAACATGACCAGCGTACATCCATAAACGACTTCGATGCCTGAACCGGTAAGGATTTTCGCAAATGCAGGATTTTCCGTGCCTGGGTTAAAGATCACCCGTTTGGGATTAAGCCGGAGAATATAATCAAAGAAGGTGGAAAGGTTGGCCGGGGAGATATAGAGTGTCACCGTGTGGATTCCCTCCAGGTTTGGGAATGGCCTGAATACTTTGGTCCCGTCGATTTCCCCTTCAACCGAACCCACAGCAACAAGGGGGACATGATGTGCGTTGAGTTTCAGGACAGCCTTATGCGAAAAGCGGTTGGGGTTCAGGCTGGCGCCCAATACCAGGGTTGGTTTATCGGAAGCATTCAAGGGAAAATATCTGAAATTGCAGTAAAATTAATAAAAACGGTCAAAACTTCCGAAAAAAAAAACCATTGTATGACACTTTTTCCCATCCTTCGTAAAAACCGGCAATGGCAAAAATATTGTATGGCCGTTCTGCACCAAAGACAAAACTGGAGGATCAATATATGAATTTTAACAATTTCACCATTAAAGCGCAGGAAGCGGTTCAAAAGGCCCAGGAGATCGCCCAGGCCTTTCAAAACCAATCCATTGAAAATATTCATTTATTAAAAGGTTTATTCACCGTTGACGAGAACGTTGTCCCCTATCTTTTCAAGAAGCTGAATGTTAATATTGCAGTATTTATCAGGGCCCTTGACAAAATGGTAGAGTCGTTGCCAAAGGTCAGTGGCGGAGAGACCTTTTTATCATCGGAAGCAACCAGGGCATTGCAGAAAGCGGGTGCCGTTTCGAGGGAGATGAAGGATGATTTCGTTTCCATCGAACATCTTCTTGTCGGGATATTATCGGTAAACAGTGCCGCATCTCGTTTGATGAAAGACAACGGGATTGAGGAAAAAGATTTACTGGCGGCGATCAGGCAGCTCCGGCAGGGAAGCAATGTAAAGAGCCAATCGGCAGAAGAGACCTATCAGGCGTTGGGCAAGTATGCCCGGAATTTGAACATACTTGCACAGGAGGGCAAGTTGGACCCGGTTATTGGAAGGGATGAAGAAATCAGGAGGATTTTACAGATTTTATCGCGGAGGACCAAAAACAACCCGATCCTTATCGGCGAACCCGGCGTGGGGAAGACAGCCATTGCCGAGGGGCTGGCACACCGGATTATTGATGGGGACGTTCCGGAAAACTTAAAAAACAAGCAAATCTTTTCACTCGATATGGGTTCGTTGATCGCTGGGGCGAAATATAAGGGTGAATTTGAGGAAAGGTTAAAAAGTGTGGTCAAGGAGGTTATTGGTTCCAATGGGGAGATTGTATTGTTCATTGATGAGATACACACCCTGGTGGGCGCTGGAGCCAGTGAAGGGGCGATGGATGCCGCCAATATTTTAAAGCCGGCCCTGGCCCGTGGCGAGTTGCGGGCGATTGGGGCGACTACGTTGAAAGAATATCAGAAATACTTTGAAAAGGACAAGGCCCTCGAACGGCGGTTTCAACCGGTCATGGTCAACGAACCCGATACGCTTGACGCCATTTCGATCCTTCGCGGGTTGAAGGAACGGTACGAAACGCATCATCATGTAAGGATTAAGGATGAGGCCATTGTAGCGGCCGTAGAGCTATCGCAACGGTACATCACCGAACGTTTCTTACCTGACAAAGCGATAGACCTGATTGATGAAGCCGCTTCGAAGCTCAGGTTGGAAATCAATTCATTGCCCGAAGAACTTGAAAAAATTGAACGCCATTTGCGGCAGATGGAAATTGAACGGGAAGCCATGAAGCGGGAAAACGACCAGGAAAGGCTGAGTTCCATAAGCCAGGAGATAGCCAACCTGAAAGATGAACAAAAGTCGCTTCAGGCAAAGTGGAAATCAGAAAAAGAGCTTGTGGAGCAAATCCAGGGGCGGAAAAATGAAATTGAGGGTTTGAAACTTGAGGCCGATCAGGCCAATCGTATGGGCGACCTTGGGAAGGTGGCTGAAATCCGGTATGGAAAAATCCCACAGGCGGAAAAGGAGATAGAGCAGTTTAAGGCCCGGCTTTCGGTCATTCAAAAAGACAACCCGTTGGTAAACGAAGAGGTAGGGACAGAGGAGATTGCCGATGTGATTTCACGATGGACGGGCATTCCGGTGAGCAGAATGCTTCAGAGTGAAAGGCAAAAGCTATTGGGTTTGGAAACAGAACTGCATATGCGGGTCGTTGGACAGGATGAGGCCATTGGGGCCATTGCAGACGCGATACGTCGCAGCCGGGCAGGGCTACAGGACAGCAAACGCCCGATAGGTTCCTTTATTTTCCTTGGCACAACCGGGGTTGGAAAAACAGAACTTGCCAAAACCCTGGCCGAATTCCTGTTCAACAACGAAAGCAACATGGTGCGCATCGACATGTCGGAGTATCAGGAAAGGCATACGGTTTCGCGGTTGATCGGGGCGCCTCCGGGTTATGTTGGATATGAAGAAAGCGGACAATTAACCGAAGCTGTCCGAAGGAAACCCTATGCCGTGGTCCTTCTTGACGAAATCGAAAAGGCGCATCCCGATGTGTTCAATATCCTTCTTCAGGTTTTGGACGATGGACGTTTGACCGACAATAAAGGACGGACGGTTGATTTTAAAAACACCATCATCATCATGACTTCAAATATCGGGTCGATGATCATTCAGGAAAACCTTGAAAAAGTAACGGACGATAACCGCGAAAGGATCGTTGACCAAACCCGTGAAGAAGTTTTTGCATTGTTGAAAAAAAGTATCCGGCCCGAATTTCTCAACCGTGTTGACGAAATCATCATGTTTCAACCCTTGACGCGAAAGGAGATTGAAAAGGTAGTGGAGTTGCAGTTTGAAGTGGTCCGGAAAATGTTGGAAAAAAACGACATGCACCTATCGGCCTCAAACAAAGCCATCGAACATCTGGCCAGGATTGGTTTTGACCCACAATATGGGGCACGGCCTATCAAACGGGTCTTGCAGAAAGAAGTTTTGAACGAACTATCAAAACTGATTCTGGAAGGAAAAATTGACAAAGAAGATCAGGTTTTGGTGGATGAAAAAGAGGGAAAACTTGTATTTGTCAATAATCCTCAGTCCTGAGGACCGATCCATCTTCGTTGTAATAAATCCAGTGCCCTGAGGGGTGTCCATGATTGTATTGGCCCGATATCATGGGTTGGCCCGATAAGAACCAGGTGGTAAAAGAATCGTTTTTTTCACCGTTTTTATAGGACAACCTCACTTTTATTTTACCATCAGAAAAATATTGTTCCGATGGGCCGTCCATGACACCATTTTTCCAGGTGGTAATTTCGGCCACTCCGCCTCCCGGAAAGTAAACCCGGGATACTCCCTCTTTTACGCCTGCCCGATATGACTCTTCAGAAACCAGGATTTCATCTTTTTCACTAAAAAACTGCCAGATGCTGTCCCTCTTTTCGTTCAGGTAATTGCCAGAAGCCATTTTATTTCCATTTTGGAAATAAGAGACGACCCGGGCACATTTCCCATTTTCCGAAAAAGTGGAGCGGGTCTTGACCTGGCCATCCGGATAGAAATAGCGGAAATCCCCGACGGGTTTCCCATCTTTAAAACGGCCCTCATAAACAGGATGGCCGGCAGAGTCCGACTTCTTCCAGTAACCCTGCTTTCGTCCCGCAGGATCGGTTTGGTTCAAAGTATCCTGCGAAAAGATGGCCAAAGGGAGGAACAACAGCAGAAGGAAGATGTGGGTCTGGGACATAAGGCAGAAAATTTTACATTTGCAAATTAAACAATAAATCCATTGCAACCCTATTCTTCAAAACTGCTTGAACAAGCAGTCAACGAACTTGCCAGGCTTCCCGGGATCGGAAGGAAAACGGCGCTACGGATGGCCTTGCACCTGTTAAAACGTCCCCCGGCCGAAGTGGAAGCCTTAGGCAATGCCATCATTACAATGCGAAATCAGATTATTTATTGCCGGGAGTGCAAAAATATTTCCGACCATGAACTTTGCGGGATATGTTCCGACCAGAAACGGGACCACACGCTGGTATGTGTTGTTGAAGATGTAAGGGATGTAATGGCCATTGAAAATACCGGGCAATACCATGGGGTATATCATGTTCTGGGAGGCATTATTTCGCCCATGGAAGGCATAGGCCCTCAGGACCTGGCAGTGGATGCGTTGCTTTCGAGGGTTGGCCAGGGAACGGTCAGGGAGGTAATCCTGGCTTTGCCCACCACGATTGAAGGGGACACCACCAATTTTTTTCTCTACCGTAAGCTTTCCGGTTTTCCTGTTGTTTTAAGTGCCATTGCACGGGGCATCTCCATTGGCGACGAACTGGAACACACCGATGAAATTACCCTGGGCCGTTCGATTTTAAACCGCACCCCTTACGAATCAATCATAACAAGAAAATAATATCACTCTAAGGAAAAAAGTTCAAGCTGGCTGGCTTTTTCTTTGCTGGTTTTCACTTCAAGCCCGGCATAATTGTTCAGGTAAGCGCCAATTGCTTTTTTGATGATTTTGTTGGGGGTGGTATGCCGGGACAAACAAAAATTCTTCAATGATTTTTTTTGCTTCGAGGTAATCTTAATCGAGATGACTTTGTATTTTGTCGTCTTTCGTTTTTTTTTCGTTTTTCTCAAGGACATAACGTCAGGCATCTTGAAGAATTTCTTTAAAATCGTTGAGGATTTTCTTTGCCAGGGTATCGGCTTTGGTAATCTGGTCGCTTTCGGCATAAATCCGAACGATGGGTTCGGTATTGGAACGGCGGAGGTGGACCCATTCCTGGTCAAAATGAATTTTAATCCCGTCGATGCTGACCATGGGATATTTTTTATATTTTTTGATGATGGCTTTCAGAACCTTGTCGATGTCCATTCCGGGCGAGAATTCAACTTTATTTTTAGAAATGAAAAAATCGGGATATTGCTGTCGCAAGGCAGAGCATTTTTTTCCGGATTTGGCCAGATGGGTCAGAAAGAGGGCGATGCCCACCAGCGAATCCCGTCCGTAATGGAGGTCGGGATAGATTACGCCCCCGTTACCTTCGCCGCCGATGACGGCATTGGTTTCTTTCATCATGGCAACGACATTTACCTCTCCGACGGCGGAAGCAAAATAGTTTCCACCTGCTTTTTCCGTGACCACTTTCAGTGCCTGGGAGGAAGATAAGTTGGAAACCGTATTCCCTGTTTTATGCTGAAGGATATAATCGGCAACCGCCACCAGGGTATATTCTTCCCCAAAAAAGCTACCGGTTTCATTGACGATGGCAAGCCTGTCAACATCGGGGTCAACAACAAAACCGACATCGGCCTGGTTTTTCACCACAGCCTGACTGATATCGTACAGATGTTCGGGAAGCGGTTCGGGATTGTGTGGGAAATGACCGGTTGGTTCACAGAAAATCTGGTCGATATGTTCAACGTTCAGGGCTTTCAGCAATTGGGGGATGGCGATACCCCCCGTACTGTTGACCGCATCGATGACCACCCTGAAGTGTGCCTTTCGGATGGCTTCGGTATCAACCAACGGGAGCCGGAGAATTTTTTCGATATGTTTTTCAATATAGGAGTCGTCCGTCTGGTATTGGCCAAGTTGGTCAACCCCGGCATATTGGATGGTGCCGGAATCGGCCAGGGCAAGGATGCTCTTTCCATCGGCATCGGAGAGGAATTCCCCTAAGGAGTTCAACAATTTAAGGGCGTTCCATTGTTTTGGGTTATGGCTTGCAGTTATAATAATACCGCCATGAGCGTGGGCATCGACCACTGCGATTTCAACAGTAGGGGTCGTCGTAAGCCCGATGTCGAGCACATCTACGCCCATTCCAAGTAAAGTGCCAGTCACCAGATTGCTGACCATCATCCCCGAAATGCGGGCATCGCGCCCGATAACGACTTTCAACTTTTCGGAGGGTTCGTCCTGTTTCAGGAACAAGGCATAGGCCGAGGCAAATTTAACAATATCAACTGGTGTAAGGCCATAACCGGGTTCACCCCCTATGGTCCCGCGGATACCGGAAATTGACTTTATCAATGTCATAACAGAGTTTTAGGCAAAAGTATAGCAATTTTTATCACTGGACGGCCATTGTTAAAAAAAAATGAAATCTGTTGACGGCCCCATGTCCCGGTATGGTTATTTTTACTACTTTTGCATGGGAAATAAGAACCGGCTGAACGCTGGCTTCCCAGAACCGATGGAAGAACCATTTGAGCCCAATTTTGACAGTGAGACCTTATCTCTGGTAAAGCGTTTTGAAAAAACGCTTCAACAGGGTCAGCGTTTGTTTTTTGACATCGACGAATTTGAAGAGATCATTGAATACTATTTTTTCAAAAATGATCAGCGCAAAGCCTTACTGACCATCCGGCAGGCCCTGGAACAACATCCCGGTTGCATCCAATTGCAATTGAAACTGGCCCAAAGCCATATCAACAGCAACAAAGAGAAAGATGCCCTTCGGATTCTGAAAGAAACCGATCACATCACTACGGGGGAGAGCGACATCCATCTTTCGAGGGGAAATCTTTACAGCCAGCTCGAAGAACCTGAAAAAGCGATCAGCGCCTATAAGCAGGCAGTGAATGGCGCCGAATTTCCGGACGACCTCTATTCAAACATTGCTTTTGAGTACGAAAACTTAGGAAATTATGACAAAGCCATCGATTATCTCTTAAAAGCCCTTGCGGTCAATCCCGAAAACGACCCTGCCCTCTATGAATTTTCGTTTTGTTGTGAAGTCTCGCAACAAACCGGGCGCAGTATATCTTTTTTATTGGATTTCATCGACCAGTACCCCTATTCCATAGCAGCCTGGTTTAACCTGGGAATTGCTTACAGCAATCAGGAACTTTACGAAAAAGCCATCGAAGCCTACGACTTTGTGCTTGCCATTGACGAAACCTTTTCTTCTGCCTATTTCAACAAGGCAAATTGTTATGCCAACATAGGGAATTACGACAAAGCCATTGAAACTTATTTCGAAACCTTTTTTCATGAGGAGCCTGAACCGGTAACCTATTACTACATTGCTGAGTGTTACGAAAAACAGAAAAAATTCAATCTGGCCATTGAACATTATCAAAAATCGATAGGACTGGACCCTGACTTCGCGGATGCATGGCTTGGGATGGGAATATGCAACGATGAGCTGGGAAAACCCCAAACCGCGATTCCCTATATTCAAAAAGCGTTAAAACTTGCGCCTTCGGTTCCTGAATATTGGTTTATTTTGGGTGACATACTCATACGATTACAAAGAATTGACGAGGGAATCGCCGCTTACCGAAAAGTCACGGAGCTGGACCCGGAAGACACAGATATCTGGCTGGAACTTTCGGTGGTTTATGCCGATCAGAAAGATTACGAAAATGCGGCCAAGGTGTTACAGGAAGGTTTGCACCATCATGAACTTCAACCCGATTTGTACTATTACTTAGCCTATTGCCTTTTTTTATCGGGCAAAACCAGGGAAGCCGAAGAGAACCTCCACCGGGCGCTTCAACTGAATTTTGAAGGGCATAAGCAACTTTTCACCACTTTTCCCGAGGCTGCATTGTTCCCTGCAATCGTGGATGGAATTGAAGCATTTAAGGTCAATCTTACCGATAACCCCCAAACCACCTAATTATATGAACCTACCATTTTTACCCGATCGTACATCGAAACCACGGCAAACAGGAATTGCCATGGTCATGGATAAAAGTCTCAGTCTCAGGGAAGCCGAGAATTTTGTCGCTTCTTCCGGCCACCTGACCGATTTTGTTAAACTTGGATTTGGAACTTCGGTTGTCAGTAACCAGGTACCTGAAAAGGTGAGGGTTTATCAAGATGCCGGGATTAAAGTTTATGTTGGAGGGACGCTTTTCGAAGCCTTCATCGTTCGCAACATGTTTGATGAATACCGCAAATATATCGACAAGTTGGGTTTAGACACCATTGAAGTCTCCGATGGGTCGATGTTGATGGACCATGACATAAAATGTGAGTACATCCATACGTTGGCCAAAGATTATACCGTTCTTTCAGAGGTTGGTTCCAAAGAATCGGGGATCATGATTGCCCCAAACCGTTGGATTGAGATGATGCAAAAAGAATTGCAGGCTGGCTCCATAAAAGTCATTGGCGAAGCCCGTGAAAGCGGGAATGTCGGGATCTACCGCCCGACCGGGAAAGCCCATGTAGCGCTCATCAACAAGATACTTTCCAAGGTACAGGCTGATAAAATTATTTGGGAAGCGCCTTTAAAGTCGCAACAAGTATGGTTCATCAAACATTTTGGGGCCAATGTCAACCTGGGCAACATCCCGCCTGCGGAGGTTATTCCATTGGAAACCCTTCGCCTTGGTTTGCGTGGCGATACTTTTTTCCAATTCCTGCCAGCCAAACTGCAGAAATTTCAAGCCAAGTAACCTGGCGATGGTCTTATACGGACTGATTGGTTATCCCCTGGGCCATTCAAAGTCAGCCATTCTTTTTAATCAAAGGTTCAGGAAAGAGGGTAAAACCAACCATGAATACCGGCTGTTTCCAATGGCCGATCTGAATGATTTTCATGCATTGATTGACAGCCAGCCCGAACTTTTCGGGTTAAATGTGACCATCCCCTATAAAACAAAAATCATAGATTTTTTAGACGAATTAGACGAAACAGCACAGCGCATCGGGGCTGTCAATACCATTACGATTTTCAGGGATGGAAAAACTTACCGTACCTGTGGTCACAATACCGATGCCGGTGGGTTTTTACGATCGCTGCCCCAACCGCTGCCTTTTTCAAAAGCATTGGTCCTTGGAACAGGAGGCGCAGCAAAGGCGGTAGCCCATGCACTCCGTTCACTGAACATTGACTGCTGTTTTGTTTCCCGTTCAGCCCATGCCGAAAACACCCTTACTTACGCGGAAATTACCCCCCAAACCATCGAGGGCTGCCCATGTATAATCAATGCCACACCCGTGGGCATGTACCCACACATCGATGCACTTCCCCCCATTCCATACGAAACCCTCACCCCGGCCCATTTTTTAATCGACCTGGTTTACAACCCGCCACAAACCGGATTCCTGAAACAAGGAGTGATTAAAAACTGTACGACAATGAACGGTTCAAGCATGCTCGTTCATCAGGCCGATCTTGCCTATTCCCTGTTTCAGGAGCAGGAACACTAACATTCATTATTCCTGACTTTCCGGCTTTTCGTCCGGTTTACGGGAGCCGCCGGCCTCATCGCGGACCACTTCGATTTTTAAATTGGCCACCATGGCAGCTACAGCGCCCACTGCAGCAAGTACCGGGGCGATGAGCGCGCCAATAATGCCAAAAGTTACCGGAATTTCGAGATACACTTTCCCATCTTCATCTTTAATGATGAGACGCCGTACATTTCCTTCGTGAATCAACTGTTTGACTTTTTCAACCAATTCTTCACCTTTTACTTTAAATTCTTCAGCAAATTTTTCCATAACAGATTTACTTAATGACCGACAATGTGTTGAACGGGGCGATTTTTAGTTTTTGGGACTTCCCTTAAAGTAGATTTCCAAAACCGGACCGCTTTTTAAAGTTGTTGAATCAAACCAATGAAATCAACGTTACAAATTTATTGCATTTATCCCAAAAGAATTATGCTATTTTTTTTGCATTTTGAAAAGAAATCCCTACCTTTGCAGCCCATAAAAAAAACCAGATCACATTCATTAACCAGATAACCAGAAACAATACGGAACCCAATGAATTTAGCCCCAGAAGTAAAAAAGAAAGCATTTAAAGATTACGGAAAATCTGAATTTGACAGCGGATCTACAGAAGCACAGGTAGCCCTCTTTACCATGAAGATCCAACATTTAACTGAACATTTGAAGAACAACAAAAAGGACATGGTCACCGAACGTTCGCTTGTGATCATGGTCGGTAAGCGGAGGAAACTTCTTGATTATCTGAAATATAAAGACATTGAACGGTACCGTGCGATCATCAGGAAATTAGGAATACGTAAATAATTTTTATTTAAAAAAGTGGAACAAAGAGGCAATGGATCATTGCCTCTTTTAATATCTGAGAGAAACAAACCCAATGAATGGAATAACAAAAACGTTTACGATTGCCGATGGAAGGGAGATTTCCTTAGAAACCGGTAAGCTTGCCAAGCAAGCAGATGGCTCGGTTGTGGTAAAAATGGGCGACACCATGTTGCTTGCCACCGTGGTAGCGGTCCAGGATGCCAAAGAAAACGTCGATTTCATGCCTTTAAGCGTGGAATACCGTGAGAAATATGCTGCTGCCGGGCGGTTCCCCGGAGGCTTTTTTAAGCGTGAAACACGGCCGTCAGACTATGAAGTCTTGATATCGCGACTGGTTGACCGTGCCCTGCGCCCGCTCTTCCCGGATGATTTCCATGCCGAAGTCCAGGTCATCGTTACTTTAATATCGGCCGATAAAAACTTTTTGCCCGATGCCCTTGCCTGTCTGGCTGCTTCTACGGCCCTTACGGTGAGCGATATCCCCTTTCACGGTCCGATTTCTGAAGTCAGGATTGGCCGTGTGAACGGACAATTTGTCGTCAACCCTACCGTTGCGACCATGGCCGAATCCGACATTGACATTATGGTTGCCGCCTCGGCTGAAAACATTGTCATGGTTGAAGGCGAAATGAAAGAAGTTTCGGAAGAAGATATGGTTGAAGCCATCCGTGTGGCCCACGAAGCGATCAAAGAACAATGCCGGGCCCAGACAGAACTGGCTTCCATGGTTGAAAAATCGAAAACCAAGCGGACCTATTGTCATGAAAACAACGATCCCGATTTTAGGGAAAAGGTTCGGGCGGACACCTATCAGAAGGTTTACGACATGGCAAAAACCGGGATTGCGAACAAACAGGAACGGAAAAAAATTCTGGATGACATTCGTACCGCTTTTACAGATACGTTAACAGAAGAGGAAAAAGTTGAAAAAATGGTTTTGGTGGGCCGCTATTTTCATGAAGTTGAAAAGGAGGCGATACGCAATGCTACCTTAGACCATCGCCGGCGGGTTGACGGGCGGATGCCGGATGAGATCCGTCCGATATGGTCGGAAATTGATTACCTTCCCGCAGCCCATGGCTCTTCCATTTTTACCCGTGGCGAAACACAATCCCTGACTACGGTGACCCTTGGCACCAAACTCGATGCCCAGGTTATTGATGGCGCCGTGATCGAAGAAAAAATCAGTTTTATTTTACATTATAATTTTCCATCCTTTGCCACCGGCGAGGTAAAACCAATCCGAAGTACCGGCCGCCGGGAAATCGGGCACGGAAACCTTGCCCTGCGTGCCTTAAAAAACATGATCCCCCAGGGCCCTGAAAACCTTTACACCATACGGGTAGTTTCCGATATCCTCGAATCGAACGGGTCCTCTTCCATGGCCACCGTCTGTGCCGGGACCATGGCACTGATGGATGCCGGCGTAAAACTGATCAAACCGGTCAGTGGAATCGCCATGGGACTGATCACCGATAACAAACGCTATGTGGTTTTATCGGATATCCTGGGCGATGAAGACCACTTAGGCGATATGGATTTTAAAGTTTGCGGTACGCGCGATGGGATCACTGCCTGCCAGATGGACATCAAAGTAGATGGGCTTTCCTTCGACATTCTAAAAGAAGCTTTGGAACAGGCCCGCCGGGGACGGATGCATATCCTTTCGGAAATGGAAAAAACCATTTCGGCCCCCAGGGCAGACTATAAACCCTTTGTGCCCCGCATCACCCAGATCAAAGTCCCCAAAGAATTTATCGGCGCCATTATCGGACCCGGTGGAAAAGTAATCCAGGAGATGCAAAGGGAAACCGGGACCACGATCGTTATCGAAGAGGTGGGCGATTTTGGCATTGTGGATATTGTTGCCGATAACCTTGAAGCCCGTGACAAAGTAATTGAAAAGATCAAACGGATTGCCTCTGTTCCCGAAGTAGGGGAAATTTACCGGGGAAAAGTTAAAAACATCCAGTCGTTCGGCGCTTTTGTCGAAATCATGCCAAACCAGGACGGGTTATTGCATATTTCGGAAATCGAATGGAAACGGTTGGAAAAAGTTGAAGATGCATTAAAAGTTGGCGATGAGGTGGAAGTAAAGCTGATCGAAGTTGACCCAAAAACCGGGAAACTGAAACTTTCGCGCAGGGCATTGTTGCCCAAACCCGAAGGATATGTTGAACGGACGCCCGAGCACCGTTCTGAAAACCGTCCCGATCGCAACCATGACAGAAGCGGTGACAGGGACAGGGACAGGGACAGGGACCGGGGGGGCGACCGTCGGGGCCCAAGAAGATAGGTAAAAATGTAACCTTAAACCAATTTTTACGTAAACCAGTCCACAAGGTCACCCTAAATTTCATTCACATGCGGCAGTTAAAAATTACGAAACAGGTTACCAATCGGGAAACTGCATCGTTGGATAAATACCTGCAGGAGATTGGTAAAGTGGAACTTATCACTGCTGACGAAGAGGTTGCCCTCGCCCAGCGGATCAAACAGGGCGACATGTCAGCCCTCGAAAAATTGACCAAAGCCAATCTCCGGTTTGTGGTTTCAGTATCAAAACAGTATCAGAACCAAGGACTTAGCCTTCCCGATTTAATCAATGAAGGAAATCTTGGATTGATTAAAGCTGCCCAACGATTTGATGAAACAAGAGGGTTCAAGTTTATTTCGTATGCGGTTTGGTGGATCAGGCAATCCATCCTTCAGGCCCTGGCAGAACAATCGCGTATTGTCAGGCTCCCCCTCAACAAAATCGGATCGATCAATAAAATAAACAAAGCCTACGCCCAACTCGAACAAAAATACGAACGGGAACCCAATGCCGGTGAAATTGCCAATCTGCTTGAAGTCACCGAAAATGAGGTAAAAGAATCGATGCGGAATTCGGGGCGGCATGTCTCCATGGATGCGCCCCTGATACAGGATGAAGACAACACTATGTACGATGTGTTGCGCAGTGAGGAAAATACCACTCCCGATAACGGATTGTTATACGAATCGCTGAAACGGGAAATAGAAAGGGCTGTCTCGACCCTAACCCAGCGTGAAGCCGATGTGATTCGGCTCTATTTCGGCCTCAACGGAAGTCATCCCATGACCCTGGAAGAAATCGGCGAAAAATTTGACCTCACCCGTGAACGGGTCCGTCAGATCAAAGAAAAAGCCATCCGTAGGCTAAAACATACTTCCCGGAGCAAAATATTAAAAACCTACCTTGGATAACTGGTAACCAGATTCACAAATATTTTTTCGTTAAATCGCCCATGTATGCCGCACCTGATAGCACCTTCCCTCCTGTCGGCAAATTTTCTGAACCTTGGCGACGATATCGAAATGATCAACCGAAGTGATGCCGATTGGATCCATCTGGACATCATGGATGGGGTGTTTGTCCCCAACCTTTCGTTCGGGTTTCCGGTTATTGAGCAGATTGCCAAAAAAGCCCGAAAGCCATTGGACGTTCATCTGATGATCATTGATCCCGACCGTTATATCAGCCGGTTCCGCGATTATGGGGCAGCCTTGATCACCGTTCATTATGAAACTTGCCACCATCTTCACAGAACTACGGAGGCCATTAAAAAATCGGGGGCAAAAGCGGGCGTGGCGCTCAACCCCCATACCCCCGTTTCGATGCTTACCGACATTGCCCAGGATGTTGACCTGATCTTGATTATGTCGGTAAACCCAGGTTTTGGTGGACAAAAATTCATTTTTCAGAGCTACGAAAAAATCATGAAACTCAAAGAACTCAGAGATCAAAAAGCATGCGGGTTCCTCATTGAAGTGGATGGTGGCGTTGATTTACTGAATGGCCACAAACTAATTGAAACGGGCGCCGATGTGCTGGTTGCCGGGAATGCAATCTTCCGTTCGCCCAATCCTGCCGAAACCATTCACCAGATGAAGATTCTGGGATAAGCACGCTCCCTCTTCCCATTTTTTTGTACTTTTACCAAAAATTCACCTTTTATCATGGATTTTAAGGGAGCACAAAAGTATATCCTGGCCCGCCTGAAAAATGAATTGACCCCGGTGTATTGCTATCACAGCATCGGTCACACCTTAGATGTCCTCCAGGCGTCGCATCTTTTGGCGAGATTGGAAAAATTGAGCGGAAACCAAAAGATACTGCTTGAAACCGCCGCCCTTTATCACGATTCGGGAATACTCAACCAATACAGGGAACATGAATCGTTCTCAGTTTCAATAGCGCGCGAAACCCTCCCCCGGTTTGGTTATTCACAGTCTGAGATCAATGAGATTGCCGGGCTGATCATGATTACAAAATTGCCTCAAAAAGCTGTTTCACTTCCCGAAAAGATCCTCTGCGATGCCGACCTGGACTACCTGGGACGCGATGATTTTTTCATCCACTCGTTTGAACTACAGTTAGAATGGAAAAATCTCGGTATTCGCCAGACCGGACTTCGCGAATGGCTCGAATTGCAGGTGGACTTCCTTGAAAGCCACCAATACTTTACTTCGTCGGCAAATACCCTTAGGAAAGAGAAAAAAGAAATGCACCTGAACCAGATAAAAAAAATCGTGGCTTTACCCGGCCCTTATTCAACCAAAACATAAACGAAAAAAATTACATTATGTCACAAACGAATCAAAATAAAACCTACAACCGTATTGTATTGATCCCAACCGATTTTTCTGAAGTTTGTGGAAACGCCATCTCCCATGGCATTAAACTTGCGCGTTTTTTGGGATACAAAGCCACCATTCTCCACGTAATCAACCAGGAAACCAAAGCGGCCCTAAAGAAAAAAAATGTGGGCGCCGACTATGTAGAATGGCGATTGAAGGAGTACAAGAAGTATTATGAAAAAAAATATGAGATCGTGGTGGATACCCTGGCAGAAGAAGGGAGTATTTTTACTACCATTCATGAAGTTGCCGAAAACCTGAAAGCCAACCTGATGGTTTTAGGCACCCATGGAAAACAAGGGCTTCAGCATGTGTTCGGGAGTTATGCAATGAAAGTGGTCAGCCAATCCCAGATTCCCGTTGTGGTAGTCCAAAAACGTTCGTTCAGGGAGGGATATAAAAACATCGTATTCCCTGTAAACAACGACCTGGAACCCAGACAAGCCGTTCAATGGGCAAAACTAATGGGCAAATTGTTTCAGTCTGAGATTCATCTTTTTCTGTCCTTTGAAAAAGATACCGCTTTGAATTCACGGCTTCAAGTCATTACAAAGCAAATCACCGATATTTTTACCGACGAAAAACTCCCATACACCATCACACATGCCGGGAAAGCAGGCAGCTTCGCCGATCAGGTTATTGCTTACAGCGTTTACAAACACGCCGACTTAGTTTTAATGATTACCCGGCCCAACGTTGATTTGCCTGGGTTCAGCCTTTCGGCCTGGAGTGAAAAACTGATGTTCAATGATTCCCAGATTCCCATCATGTGCATCAATCCGGTTGATTACGGTTATTATTATTACGAATGGTCCATGCTTACTTAGACGGGTTTTTGCCTCCCTGATCATTAAAAAAATACAAGTTGCGGAGTATGAATAAAACAGTAAAAAAATACTGGGAAGAAAAACCGCTGATATGCATTATGTCACTGGCCATCCTATTCAGGTTGCTTGCGGTTTTCTTTGCCAAAGGATGGGGCATGGTCGATGATCATTTTATTGTTATCGAATCGGCGGGTTCGTGGACCGATGGATACGATTACAACGACTGGTTACCAGGTAGCAACCAGAACCATGGACCGACCGGCCATAATTTTTTCTATCCAGGCCTTCATTTTGTTTTGTTCACCTTTCTAAACTGGATGGGGATCACCGGGCCTCAGGATAAAATGTTTATCGTCAGGTTAATCCATGCCGGATTATCGCTGATCACGGTCTATTATGGTTACCGGATCACCGAGAAGCTCGATGGGAAAAGAACGGCGCGCCTTGCCGGACTTCTGCTCGCGGTGTTCTGGTTCATGCCCTGGATGAGTGTCAGAAACTTAGTTGAAATGACCTCCATCCCCTTTTTGGTACTTGGATATTGGGTTACCCTCCATCCCAGAGCCTATTTAAAACCTTTTATTTTCTATTTTCTTGCAGGTTTGTTTTTCGGGCTGGCTTTCAATATCCGGCCACAAACCCTATTTTTCCCGGTTGGATTCGGTATCGTATTGCTTTTTCAAACCAAATGGAAGGAGCTGTTGGCTGTTGCCACGGGGAGCATTCTGGTAGTTGCATTGGTTCAGGGAGGCATTGATTTTTTTATCTGGGGAAAACCCTTTGTTGAAATGTTGGCATATCTTAATGTATGTATCACAGAAAGAAATGATTATATATCCCTGCCCTGGTACAATTACTTCTTAACGTTAGCGGGATTGCTCATCCCTCCTGTCAGCCTTTTTCTTCTTTTCGGGTTTATCCGGGAATGGAAAAGGCATCTTATTGTCTTTTTGCCGGTATTGCTCTTTTTGATCTTTCATTCCTATTTCCCGAACAAGCAGGAACGGTTTATCCTGCCTGTTATTCCATTCATCATCATAACCGGTGCCATTGGCTGGAACCGTTTCGTTGAAAAATCAGGGTTCTGGGGCCGAAACAAGCGGCTGATGACCCTAAGCTGGTCTTTTTTCTGGACAATCAATGTGGTTTTATTGGTTGCCTTTTCGTTGACCTATTCAAAAAAAGCCCGCGTGGAAGCCATGTCATACCTGTCAAAATACCCCAACATCCAAACGTATGCTGTTTTGGATTCACGCAATGAACCAGAACTGATGCCTAAATTTTATTTAGGTCAATGGCCCCGTTGTTTCAGTGAAACCAGTAAAAGCCCAGCCGTTGACTCTGTGCTTCACCTTGCTGCCCGGTCAAAAACAACCCCACCTGCTTTTGTCCTTTTTACCACCGACCGGGAGATCAGCCCCATGGTGGAAAAAGCGCGTATTTTCTTTCCCTTTCTTGTGTATGAAACAACCATCGAACCAGGCAATATGGACCATTTTATCCATTGGCTGAACCCTGTCAACAAAAACCGCCGGATTGTAATATACCGCAATACCGCTATCATCCCCAAAAAAATCGAATAGACTCATGGAAGAAAAAAAAATTAATATTGCACAACCCTCTTTCCTGGGAAATGAAAAAAAATATGTACTGGATGCCCTGGACAGTGGATGGATCAGTTCCATTGGAAAATATATCGAAAGTTTTGAAAAAGCATTTGCTGAATACCATGGCGTAAAACATGCCATTGCCACGCACAATGGGACGATTGCCCTTCATCTTGCCCTGGCGGCCGCAGGAATAAAAACCGGGGATGAAGTCCTTGTCCCGGACCTAACGTTTATTGCGACCTCAAACAGTGTCCGGTATTGCAATGCCGTACCAGTGCTTGTCGATGTAGAAAAGGATGACTGGAATATCAGTCCCCGGGAGATTACCGACAAGATTACTACAAAGACCAGGGCTATTATTCCCGTTCATCTTTATGGGAATCCTGCCCGGTTACAGGAAATCATGGAGATTGCCCGTTCCCATAACCTGATTGTTATCGAAGATTGTGCAGAAGCGCTGGGAGCGGAATATGCCGGAAGCAAAACAGGAAACTTCGGCGATATTGGGTGTTTCAGTTTTTTTGGCAACAAAATTATCACGACTGGCGAAGGCGGGATGTGTATTACCAACAACGATGCGCTTGCCGAACGGATGCGCATTCTCCGGGACCATGGAATGAACCGGACGAAAAAATATTGGTACGACCATCTCGGGTTCAACTACCGGATGACCAATATGCAGGCTGCGGTGGGGCTTGCGCAGTTGGAACAGTTGAACGAATTACTCTCTGTGCGCGACCATATCTACGAAACGTACTGCAATTGTTTCACCTATCATCCACAGATCGTCTTGCCGTCAACCCATGGGCAACGAAATGTGAACTGGATTTTCACCATCCGGATGAAAGGGCTCACGTTGCCGCAGCGGGATGCAGCAATGGAAGCAATGAAAAAGAGAAACATAGATACCCGTCCTGTTTTTTATCCCATCCATGAGATGCCTTTTTATCAGCATCCGGATTATGTTCGCGGCGAATACCCCAACAGTTCGCTCATTTCCCGCGAAGGGATCAGTTTGCCGACCTATATCGGCCTAAAGGATGACGAAATTCGTTTCATCGCCGATTCCTTATTGGAATCCATACAACAATGCACCCTATGAAAGTATCGGTTATCCTTCCCACCTACAACGAAAAAGATACGATCAATGCATTGATCCGGGAAATTCTCCAGATATTGGAACCGGAAAATATTGATTTTGAAATTGTCGTGGTTGACGATATGAGCCCCGATGGCACCCATTGGGGAATCGTCACGGAATTTTCGTCCGACAAACGGGTTGTGCCCTTGTTGCGAATAAATGAAAAAGGTTTGGCAACAGCCATTTTACATGGCATCCATGAATCGAAGGGGGAGAAAATAGTGATCATGGATACCGATTTCAACCATCCCCCCAACCTGATCCCCTTATTGATCAAAATAACCGATTATTTCGACATTGCTGTTGGTTCGAGATATGTGATTGGCGGGGGGATGGAGACCTCCCGGTTCCGGTTCCTGGGGAGTAAAATATTTAACCGGTTCATACATTTTATGCTGGGGGTCAGGACGACCGACAACCTGAGCGGTTTTTTTGCATTTAACAGAAAAATTCTTGACGGAGTAGATACCGCAACCATTTTTTATGGGTACGGAGATTATTTTATCCGTTTCCTGTACCTGATGCAAAAACAAAATAAATTTATTCTTGAGGTGCCGGTCGTATATAAAGACCGAAAGGGAGGCCTTTCGAAAACAAACCTTAAAAATGAGTTGTTCAGGTACACCGGCACCGTTTTAAAAATCAGGTTTGGAATATGGAAAAACAAGGGGGCCCGGCCCAACGGATAGCAGCCGAAAAACGCATCCATGCGCTCTCGGAGGAGATCCGGAGGCACAATTACAACTATTATATCCTCTCCCGTCCTATCATCAGCGATTACCAGTTCGATATGCTCCTGGAAGCGTTGGCCAGCCTCGAACGCCAATATCCCGAACTGGCAGCGCCCGATTCGCCAACCCGGCAGGTAGGCGGTGGCATTGCCAAAGAGTTTGTTCAGGTAGAACACAAATACCCCATGTTGTCTCTTGGGAATACCTATTCTGAAAATGAACTCCGGGATTTCGGGGAACGGATACAAAAACTCCTCAATGAACCGGTTGAGTATGTATGTGAGCTGAAATTTGACGGGGTTGCCATAGGCATTACATACAAGGAAGGAAGACTGGTTTCGGCGGTAACCCGGGGTGACGGGGTTCGGGGCGACGATGTCACCACGAATATCCGTACCATAAAAAGCATACCATTGCGGCTGCTGGGCAATGATTATCCGGATGAATTTGAAATCCGGGGCGAGATCATCCTGCCACATTCAAGTTTTAAAAAGATCAACCGCTCGCGTCAGGACAGCGGAGAAGAACCCTTTGCCAATCCCAGAAACGCTGCATCCGGTAGCATAAAAATGCTGGACCCTTCAGAAGTTGCCAAACGGGGCCTGGATTGTTTTTTTTATTACCTGCCCGGAGATACCGTGCCCTTCGAATCCCATTATGAAAGCCTGATGAAAGCCAAATCGTGGGGATTGAAAATTTCGGAATATACCATACGTTGCAGTACCATTGAAGATATTGCAGATTATGTGATAACCACAGAAAAAGCCCGTCAACAGCTACCTTTCGATATTGATGGCATTGTCATAAAAGTCAATTCGCTCCGTCAGCAGAAAATCCTTGGTTTCACAGCCAAATCGCCCCGTTGGGCCATCGCATACAAATTTAAGGCAGAACAGGCCGTTACCCGGCTTCTTTCGGTCGATTTTCAGGTTGGGCGTACCGGAGTGGTAACCCCGGTTGCCAACCTTCAACCGGTTCTGCTTGCCGGGACCATTGTAAAGCGGGCTTCCCTGCACAACGCCGATGTGATTGCCGCTTTGGATGTTCGTGTTGGGGATATGGTATTTGTTGAAAAAGGAGGTGAAATCATCCCTAAAATCACAGGGGTCGATTTGCCCCAGCGCCCATCCGAAGCGGTTCCGCTCAGGTTCATCGAAACCTGTCCCGAATGTGGTGTAACCCTGATGCGTACCGATGGGGAATCTGCCTGGCGCTGTCCCAACGAAACTTCCTGTCCTCCGCAAATCAAAGGAAAACTGGAACATTTCATCGCCCGAAAAGCCATGAATATTGAAAGCCTTGGCGAAGGAAAAATAGAATTGCTTTATGATCAAGGACTTGTACGCAATGTGGCTGATTTATACGACCTAACTTTTGACCATTTAATCGGTCTCGAAAAAATATATCCGGCTACCGAAGAAAAAAAAGAACGGATTATCCGCTTTCGTGAGAAAACGGCAAACAACATCCTGAAGGGGATATCCCTATCGAAACAGATCCCCTTCGACCGCGTATTGTATGCGCTGGGGATCCGTTTTGTTGGCGAGACTGTGGCAAAGAAGCTGGCAGCCCATTTTTTGACCTTGGAAAATTTGCGCAATGCCGATTTTCAAAAATTGACGGAAGTAGGCGAAATCGGAGATACCATTGCCCAAAGCATACTTCAATTCTTTTCAAGCCCAGCCACAAATTCACTTCTTGATCGTTTGAAATCGGCAGGGCTACAGTTCGAAATGGGCCAGACCCGGTTTCAGCAAAAAAGCGATCAACTTGTTGGGCTAACGTTTGTCGTGAGCGGAATTTTCAAAAATTTTTCACGAGAGGCGTTAATAAAAACCATTGAGGAACATGGCGGCAAAAATGTGGGCAGTATCTCCAATAAGACCAATTATCTGATTGCAGGGGAGAACATGGGGCCCGAAAAACGGAAAAAAGCTGAAAAAGCAAACATTCCGATCATTTCAGAAGCCGATTTTCTGAAGATGCTGAACCGGGAGGTTTAACTGTTCCTGTCAGCAAATTTCAATTATTCTGCTCTTTTTATGGAACCGGCCCCGGAAACGCTTTGATCAATTTCGGTGGGCGATCCTTTATACCGGATACTTCCGGCCCCTGAAATTTCGGCCCTGATCCTTTTTGAAACATTGATCCGGGCATCTCCTGCCCCGCTGATGTCAACGTTATAATTTTCGGCCAACAGTTCAAAGGCAAAAATATCGGAGGCCCCTGAAAGTTCCATATCAACGGTAGTGGCTGTACCGGTAAACCTAAACTTACTTGCGCCGCTGCAATCAAGTTTTAACCGGCCGACAGCAATCTCCATTTTTGAATCGGAGGCCCCGCTGGCATCAATGGAAAGTTCCGGAACCGTAATCTGGTTAACTGTTTCCAGGTCCACAGCGCCGCTGATATCCATTCCCTTCAGTTCTTTAACGGTGATATACGCCTTTAGCACGGTAACATGGCGGATGGGCTGATCAATTCCGATCCGGAGGGTACCCCCAACAACCGTCGTTTTGATCAGGGGCATGATGTTGTCATCGGCTTCCAGCACAACCTCTTCCCTATCGCCCTGTTTAAGATAAATATGAAAAGCCCCCGAAACGTCAATTTCGTTGAAAGATGGAACGGCACGGGTTTCCTTAACAACCTTGCCATCGCCATATACACCCCCAATGACATTACAACTGGTAAAAAGGGTCGGCAACAGGACAAGAAGAAATAGATACATCATGGATGAAGCAATTTTTGTTTTCATAACTGTAATTTTTAAGATTTGACAATAAAAGATATTTTTTGTTACAAAAAAACCGATATTTTTAAGATTTAAGGGCAAACGCCATTCCAACGGTTCAATACAAGCTCACGTTTCCGAATTCGCTCCGGATGATAACCGTGGCTGCAGGGTTTTCGGTGCCGCCAACAACTCCTTTGTAATTTTTTTCGGTAGGGGTTACAGAACGCAAGGAGAACTTCGTTTTTTCGGATGGGTATTCCAGGTCACAGAATTTCAAATCGGCTTCCAGGTGATAGTGTGCCTGTTCATCCAATCCAATGGAAATATCCCCGTATTTATTCGTAACGGCGACCCGGGAAAACCCTGGCGGCATTTCATGAACATCACAATTTCCATATTGGATATCAAGATCGAGGCTTTGTTCAATGCGGTGGATATCGATATCGGAAAATTTCGTTTTTCCTTCAAGGGACGAATTTTCATCCAGGTTCAGTTCCCCACCCTCAAAGTTGATGTTCAATGCAATGATGGTATTTGCGTCGAGGTTTGAAAATTTGGAATCGAGCATCAGGCTTCCGGCATAATCCAGGTTCATTTCCGAATATTTGAGAAGCGCCACCGCGCCTTTCATCCAATTGACATTTGCTTTGCTGAAATTAATATCGAGCAGGTTATCGGAATTGGCAAATTTACGCGCTTCCAGTTTTCCATAGGAGAGGTTAATTTTTGCCTTTCCCTGAACTTCTGCAATAAAGACATCGCCAAATTTATTGGTAAGGTCCAGGTTGATGGAAACCGGCATAAACACGGAATAATCGACAGAAAAACGGATTTTTTGATTGCGTTTTCGGTCCTGGATTGCGGTCCGTGCCGACACCTGGGAAGGGGAATCGGCGAATTCGACCGAAATAAGTTCAAACATACGATTGGCTTCCTCCTGGTTCCGTGCAACAACTTCGATGGTGATTTCAAAAGAGATGCTGTTTTTTTCCCAATTGTTGCAATGGACCTGGCCAAAGCGGTTGTGAATGATCAGTTGCCCATCGGGATGGATGGCAAATTCTTTGCGGATGATTTTTTTAAACTCATCGGAAGCTTTGGTCCCTTTCGTCGCAAGAAGCAAAGCGAACATAGAAGCAAACAGGAAGATTTTTACAATGGTTTTCATGGCCGTAGGATTATTGGTTTCTGATCTGGGCTAATTGTTGGATAAGATTGTTCATGACCCCTTCTTTCATTTGTTGGTTTTGTATCAGGGCTGCAAATACCCGTTCGTTGCCCGGGTTTTCGGAGAGGCATTTTTTCAATTCAATGGCGCTTTTTTCCAGGTTTTTCATTTCCGTTTTTGCCTTTATATCGAGCCATTGCGCCTCTTTGCTGTCAGAAGCAAGGGCATGTAGCCGGGCCATTTTCCGGGCAACCAGAAAATCATAATACTGAACAGCATCGTTGATCTCTTGAGGCAATAAGTTTTTGGAAGAGCGGATATCAAGCTGTTTCACGATACCTTTTGTTGCCAGTTCGAGCACAAAAACGCCCATGGCAATCAGAAGAAGAACGATGGCTGCAACCCGGATCATGGCGAACCGTTGCCCCCCCGGCGAAAAGCCGCCCTGTTTTTTCAGGCGGGTTTCGAATCTCTGAAAGTGGCCATAAGCGGGCTCTTCGGTATCGAATTCCTGCGTATGTTCCTGGAAATATTTTTCAAGGTTTGTCATGGCTAATTGATGCTAAAAATATTTTTATACCGGTTTTCGCCAAGAATCCCCAGCAATTTCTGACGGGCCCGGGAATAGCGTGTACGGGATAACTGATTGGAGATATTTAATATTTGAGATATTTCTTCATGGTCATAACCTTCGAATAAAAAAAGGGAAAGCGACACGCGGTAAACATCGGGCAACCGGGTCATGGCTTGTTTAATTTCATTTACCTGAAAATTAATCTCTTCTTCCCGGTTGGGCTCCTCCTCGTCGGGCAGATCAACGCCGGTTTCTTCGAGTGGGACAACATTTCTGACCTTTCGGAGATAGTCGAGCGACCGGTTTACCACAATCCGTTTCAGCCACAATCCAAAAGCCCCCTCCCCGGAATAACTGCCGATATGCTGAAAAGCATCCAGAAACGATTCCTGCATAATATCTTCGGCTTCGGCCGTATCGTTAACAATTCTCAAACAGGTATTGTACATGGCTTTATAGTAAAGCTTGTATATTTTAAACTGGGCATTTCTGTCGTTTTTCCGGCAACCATCGATGAGGTTCTGATGGATATTGATCATGGGACAGTCCAAAACGGTTGTTTTTTTCGGAATGACTGCACATCGTAACAAACGTTACAAGGTTATCAAAAAAAAACAGGAAAAAGGAGTATTTTTGCACCCGATTGAAAGATTTTCGAATACCGGCGCCTTTTTTTGCAGTAGCAGCGATGCTTTTTTGGGGACTTTCATTTATATGGAGTTCCATATTGTTAAAATATTTTGAACCGGTTACGATTATTTTTTTTCGGTTGATCATCTCCTCCGCATTTCTTTTTGTCATCATCACCCTGTTTCGTCAGCAGGAAAAAATTGCGAAGAAAGATTTCGGATTAATCTTTATGAGCGCCATGTTCAACCCATTTTTATATTTTTTGTGCGAAAATTATGGATTGAAATTCTCAACCCCGACCATCGCCTCCGTGGTCATTGCCACCATCCCCGTTTTTGCCCCTTTGGTTGCCTACGTGACCATGAGGGAGAAACTTTCGCCCCTCAATTTTTTGGGGATTTTCATCTCTTTTGGTGGCGTAATCCTGATGCTGGTCACCCGAAACTTTACATTGGCCGCCGATATCCGGGGTATTTTATTTTTATTTGGGGCAGTGCTCACTGCCTTGTTTTACAGCGTTGCCTTACGGAAATTGACCGTTACCTATTCTGCGCTGACCATTGTTGCCTATCAGAACCTGATCGGCATTTTCCTTTTTTTGCCTTTGTTTGTATTTTTAGAAGCTCCGGCCATGGCACGGGCAACCCTAAACAGCGAAATTATTTTCTCGATGCTGATGCTTGCCATCCTGGCCTCTTCGGTATCGTTTGTGTTTTTTGCACATTCGGTAAAACTTCTGGGAATCAGTAAATCGAATATTTTTTCAAATCTCATCCCGGTTTTCACGGCCGTGTTTTCCTATATCCTCCTATCGGAATCATTTTCGTTGCAAAATATTTCCGGTATTGTAATGGTAATTGGAGGCGTATATCTTTCGGAACGCACAAAAAAAAAATAGGCCGATCCTATATATTTTTATCAAAAGTAAGTTAACCGGGGAATAATCTGTATTTTTGTTGGGAGGATTTGAAAACGACAGGCCATGAAATTCTACCCGGAAAGACTTAAAATCAAGGATCAACGAATGAAACCCTTCATTGATCCGAATGAATTATGGGGTTTTATCAACCACACAAAAAGTTCAAAAGAACGCGTCCGTGAGGTAATTGCCAAATCGCTCGACAAAAATCGTTTGACGATGGAGGAAACGGCGGTACTTATCAATGCAACCGACCAGGAATCGGTTGAAGAGATCAAACAAGGCGCCCGGTTGTTAAAAGAAAAGGTTTATGGCCAGCGGATCGTTTTATTTGCCCCGTTGTATGTGGGAAATTTGTGCATCAATAATTGTGCCTACTGTGGCTTTAAAGTATCCAATACAAAGGTAACGCGTGTCACACTGGAGAAGGATGACCTGATTGCGCAGGTCAAAGCGCTCGAGGACACGGGCCAGAAACGGTTGATCCTGGTGTATGGCGAGCATCCCCGGTACAATGCTGAATTCATTGCCGAGAGCGTGAGGACGGTTTATGGGGTAAAAAGTGGCCGTGGGGAGATCCGAAGGGTCAATATCAATGCGGCCCCCTTGGACATTGATGGGTTCCGTACGGTTAAAAGCGCTGGTATTGGGACTTACCAGATATTTCAGGAGACGTACCATGAACCGACCTATGCGGTTGTTCACCCGAGCGGGGTAAAAAGAAATTACGAATGGCGCATTACGGCCCTGGACCGGGCACAGGAAGCAGGTATCGACGATGTTGGGATAGGCGCCTTGTTTGGATTGTACGACTGGCGGTTTGAAGTCATGGGTTTATTGCGCCACACCAACCATTTTGAAGCTGTATATAATGTCGGGCCGCACACCATCTCATTTCCACGGATTCAATTTGCATCGCAACTGGATATTGACAAATCGCATCTGGTCAGCGATGCCGATTTCACCAAACTGGTAGCAATCCTTCGGCTATCGGTTCCCTATACAGGGTTGATCCTGACTGCCCGTGAACCGGCCGTGATCCGCGATGAAATATTGCAGTTTGGCGTATCGCAGATTGATGGAGGCACCAATATCGAACTTGGGGGTTATGCAAAGAAAAAAGACAACATCCATCAGGACATTGACCTTGAACAATTTCAGATCAACGATAACCGGAGCCTGAACGAAATCATGGAAGAGCTGATCGGCAATGGATTTATACCTTCCTTTTGTACTGCTTGTTACCGGTTGGGAAGGACTGGGGAACATTTTATGGAATTTTCGGTGCCAGGTTTTATCAAACGATATTGCCAACCCAATGCACTGCTGACCATGCTGGAATACCTGGAAGATTATGCCCCCCCCCATACCAAAGAGATGGGTTCAAGATTGATTCAGGAGAAACTTGATGCCATGGAAAACGATGGTTTCAAGGAAAAATTAATAGAAAAGATAGAAGGGATAAAACAAGGACAAAGGGATTTGTATTTCTGAAAAAACAAGGTTATGGACCAAATCAGGATCATTGGGCTGCTCATTACCGACCGGATCAAAGAAGCCGGCCGCACACAAAAAACGCTCACCAGATATGCGCATGTTATTAAATCCCGTTTGGGTTTCCATGAGGTTACCGAAGATGTTTGCAGCCGGACAGCGGTAATGATCCTTCAATTGGCAGGGAATGTGTTTGAATGTAAAAAACTGGAAGAGGAACTGGAACAAATTGGAGGACTTGAACTTCAACGAATGGTATTCTCTGTCTAATAACATTGCATGGACCTGAGCCCCAACAAGGAAAATAGAAAGGAGTTTTACGAGCATTACCTGCTTTACTCTGTTCCAAGCCTTCGCCTGGGGTTGTTTTCTACTGTCGTGTTGTTCATTGTCCTGGCACTGATAACGAAATTCTTTTTTAAGGATTCCCCCAGTGAACATTTTTTCATCCGTTTCGGGGTGATCTTTCCCCTCCTCCTCCTGGCCATCCTCATTACCTACGTCAAATATTTATTAAAACACCTGAACACCCTGCTCATACTCATAAATATAATGATAGGGGTTGTCATATTCTTAGTCGGGGCCACCTCAAATTATAATGAACCTGGTTATGAACTTTTTTTTTCATGGGTGATGCTGGTCATCATTGGTTTTTTTGCTTTTTTCCGGCTGCGTTTTATTAATTTAATCCTAATCGGGTTCCTTTTATTGTTGTCATTTGTCTTTTCCTCGTTCCTGAACGGTTCTTTTTCGACCGAACCGATACGAACGTTCAACCACCTCTTTTTCATTATCGCCATTTTTTCTATCGGTAGCCTGATGTCCTATAATTTTGAAAGGATCAACTGGCACAGTTTCATCCATCAAAAAGCATTGGCTTCAAACTATAAGCGCCTTCTGATAGAATCGAATGAACGTAAAACCGCCGAATTAGAGGTTCGAAGCGCAAAATTGCAACTTCAGGATATCCTCAATGCCATCCCGGACTGGATCTATTCGGTTGATGAAAACAAACGGTTTTTAATGCTTAATTCAGCCTTAGATGCAGAACACAAGCGACAAGGTTTATATGAAGATTGTATCGGCAAAAAGTTAAACAGGGTATATCCCCTCATCTCAAAAAAAACGTTGGAAGATATTGATCGTGTTTTCAATGTCGGCCATATCCTGATCAACGAACAAATGTATGAACTGATTGATAAAAATATTTATGCCGAAGTACGTAAAGTGCCTGTTTTCAAGGACCACAAGGTCGTTCAGGTACTGACGATTGTACGCGACCAATCCAGACAACATGAAATCAATGAATTAAAAGCTAAAAACATACAACAAAAAGAGGTGATGTTGCGTGAAATACACCACCGGGTAAAAAACAACCTTGCCATTGTCATTAGTTTGCTCTCGTTGCAACTTCAAAACAATAAAAACCCCGAGTTTATCCGGATCATCCAGGACATAGAGATGCGCATCCGTTCCATGGCCCTGATCCACGAACATCTTTACCGTTCGGAGAACCTTGACAGAATCCCGTTGGCAACTTATCTACGTTCGCTCTCTTCCATTGTTTCACAAACCTTTAGCGGAAAAGATATCCAGATCATATCCAACCTCGATGAAATGGATGTAAGTATTGAAACTGCACTTCCTATCGGACTGATTACCAATGAAATACTGACCAACGCCTACAAATATGCTTTTTCCGGGGACGATCTTGGGCAGATAGAGATTTCGCTGAAAAGCCAATCCGGCGACAATTGTACGCTCATCATTAAAGATAATGGGATCGGTTTTCCACCGGGTTTTACCTTAGACAACACAAAATCGCTGGGATTGTTCATTGTCAAATTATTGGTTGAACAACTGGATGGATCCATTGAAGTGTTGGGCGGGACGGGTTCTACTTTTATCATTCGATTTCGTAACCCTATTTTTGTAAAAACCAATATTAATATAGTGTAAAAGATGAAAGAGCGCTGGATACTTGGCATTCAGATTTCCGATCGGGTTCAGGAAGTTTCCGATTTGCAGGAGATACTCTCCAAATATGGCTGTTCAATAAAAACCCGGCTTGGGCTTCATGAAGTGCAGGGGGATTATTGTTCGGCAAGCGGGTTAATCCTTTTGGAACTTACCGGGAACAGTGAAGACTTCTACAAACTTGAGAACGAATTGCTTCAACTGGATGGAGTAGAGACAAAAAAGATGGTGTTTACCGTTTGACCAATCAAACCAGGGTAATCCGGGTACCGCCGTTGTCGATTCCCAACATGGTGGTTTTGGTAATAATGGTATCCTTGCCCGAATGTTCGACAAAATGGATGGCAGCCCGAATTTTCGGGCCCATGCTCCCATCGGGGAACTGGCCTTCTTCAAGCAATTTTTTGGCCTCGGCGATGGTCATCCGGTCCACCGATTTCTCCTGTGGCGTATTGTAATTGATGCAAACCTTGGGAACATCGGTTAAAATAAAAAATTTATCGGCATTGATTTGTGATGCCAGCAGGGCCGATGCCAGATCTTTGTCAATAACCGCATCAATTCCCTGAAGTTTGTTGGGCTCAACATAAAATACCGGTATTCCGCCCCCACCGACGGCAATAACGATCTGTCCCTGACGCGCAATTTTTTCGATGGTTTTTTTATTGATGATGACCAATGGGCGCGGGGAAGCCACAACTTTTCGCCAGCCCCTGCCCCGAGGGTCTTCTTTGAAAACCGATCCGGTTTCTTTTATCATCTTTTCTGCTTCCTCCAGCGAATAATAAGGCCCAACCGGTTTGGTGGGTTTCTGGAAGGCCGGATCGTCGCGGTTTACCAAAACCTGGGTTGTTATGGTGATGATATCGCGTTCCATATCGTGCTGTTCCAGGACATTTTTTAGCTGCTGCTCAATCATATACCCGATAAAACCCTGGGAATAGGCAACACAAATATCAAGCGGCATTTCCGGGATACCAAACATCTTGAAACCCGCGGAATTGGCGAGCATAATATTTCCAACCTGAGGGCCATTGCCATGGGTAATCACAATATTATAGTCACGTTTGAGGAGTTTGACCAGCGATTCGGCCGTTGCATTGGCATTGGCCTCCTGTTCGTCGATGGTCCCTTTTTGATCGCCCCGCAGAAGCGCATTGCCCCCAAGAGCTACAACAGCAAGTTTCTTCATAATGATCCGGGTTAAAATGCAAAAATAGAAAATATTTCCGATCTTTGATCCCCTTCATAACTTCATGCATACACAGAAAAAAGCCTATTTATACGCCTTTCTGGCCATCGTTTGTTGGTCAACCATTGGTTCGGCATTTAAAATATCGCTTCGATATCTCGATCCGCTGGGTTTGCTCTTCTTTTCTTCCCTTATTGCCAGTGGGGTTCTTTTCACGGTCTTAGTCATTCAAAAAAAGCTGTTTCTGATTAAAAGGGTCCATCGGAGCGAAATATTGACTTCGGCGCTACTTGGGTTACTAAACCCGTTTTTTTACTATGTTGTTTTGCTCAAGGCCTATGAGCTCCTGCCCGCCCAGGAAGCCGGAACTTTAAACTACATCTGGCCGCTTGTCCTGGTATTGCTTTCCATCCCCCTGCTCAAACAAAAGATCGGTTTATGGAGTATTGTGGCCATCCTGATCAGTTTTTCGGGGATTGTGGTCATCACCACGCATGGGAACCTGTTGAGCCTTAACTTTTCGAATCCCATGGGGGTAATCCTGGCTGTTTTCAGCGCCGTGTTCTGGGGATTATACTGGATTTTTAACTTAAAAGACCCACGCGAGGCGGTAAGCAAACTATTTTTAAATTTTTGTTTCGGGTTTCTCTATTCTGCGCTTGCCATGGCAATTACCGGAGGTTTTTCGATACCGTGCGTTGCGGGGCTGGCCGGGGCGATCTACATTGGGTTTTTCGAAATGGGAATTACCTTCGTGTTCTGGCTGAATGCGCTGAAATATTCGGCCAATACGGCTAGGGTATCCAACCTCATCTTTTTATCGCCTTTTCTTTCGTTGATCTTCATTCACCGGTTGGTTGGCGAAACCATCATGCCCTCCACGGTGATCGGGTTGGCGCTTATCGTTGGTGGAATTATTTTTCAGCAGTACCTGAAAGAGCCCCTGAAAAAAAGTCCGTCCTGAAATTTCACTTTTTCAAAATCGTGGCACATACCGATCGAAACCACACTTGTAGTAATGGTTTCTGTGTAACCACCCGGTGCAACTTCTAAAAAAAATGTCGTTCACCTTCATTAAAATGCTGTAAAAGAACAGCTGCCCTTGCACCTGAAGATCGGCAGATACTTCGTAACTTTGGGGCATGAATGTAAAATCGGTTGCTTTCCACCATTTTGGCTGTAAGGTAAATTATGCAGAAGCATCTTCCATTGCCAGGCAGTTTCAGGAAAAAGGGTTCGAAATCCGTTCTGTCCATGATCCTGCCGATATCTATGTCATCAGTTCCTGTGCCGTAACATCGGTCGCCGAGAAAAAGTGCCGGGCAGCCATCCGACAAGCCCATAAAAAAAATCCAAACGCAAAAATTGTCATCATTGGTTGTCTTGCAGAGTTAAAACCCGCTGCACTATTGGCGATGGAAGGCGTTGACCTGGTCCTGGGCCATTCTTCGAAGTTCCGTCTCATGGAGAAACTGGAAAATCGCGGTTTTATTCCCGACGAGGCAGCGGGATTATTTATTCCTGCGTATTCATCCGGGGAGCGGACAAGGTCGTTTCTGAAAATCCAGGATGGATGCAATTATCATTGTGCCTATTGCACCATTCCCCTTGCCCGCGGGAAAAGCCGCAGCGATACCATTGGCAATGTAGTCAACAGTGCCCGTGAAATCGGGCACCTCGGGATCAGGGAAATTGTACTGACCGGGGTAAATATTGGCGACTTTGGGACATCAAACGGGGAGTCGTTGTACGGACTGATCCGGGAACTGGACCGAATAGAAGAAATCGCCCGGTTCCGGATATCTTCCATAGAGCCCGACCTTTTATCGGACGAAATCATTGAATTTGTGGCAGGGTCAACACGTTTTTTACCTCATTTTCATATTCCCCTGCAATCGGGATGTGACAAAACGCTCAAAGCCATGCGCAGGAGATATGCCCGCGAACTGTATGCAGGCAGGGTCGAAAAAATCAGGTCCCTTCTCCCCAGTGCCTGCATTGCGGCCGATGTCATTGTCGGTTTTCCGGGCGAAACGGATTCCGATTTCTCGGACACCATGGACTTTATTAAACACCTGGACATTTCGTACCTTCATGTTTTCACCTATTCCCAGCGGGAAAATACGTTTGCCTCAACGATGACGGGCAGGGTTCCTGAACCCGTAAAAAAGCAGCGGAGTGAAGCGCTTCACCAGCTATCGGAAGAAAAAAAAAGGTATTTTTACCATCAAAACCAGGGCCGTGAGGTACAGGTTCTTTATGAATCGGACAACACCAATGGTTTTATGCACGGATTTTCGGAAAATTACATCAAAGTGAAAACACGCTATAACCCATTGTTGGCAAACACGATCAGAACGGTAAAATTGACCCGTTTATCCGGGGATGGGTGTTATATAGATGAAATAAAAAGATAATGGACCTTGAGAAACTAACTTTTCAGGTTTGTGAACTGGCCCGCGAGGTGGCCCGGTTCCAGCGCCGCGAAATTGCGAATGTAAGGGATGCAGATATTGAAAGCAAAGGCGTGCACAATTATGTAACCTATGTCGATAAGGAATCGGAGCGTATCCTTGTGGAAAAGTTGCGTTTATTGCTTCCCGGAAGCGGTTTTATTGCCGAAGAGAGCCCGTCGCTCCGGCCCTCTGAATTCACCTGGGTAGTTGATCCCTTAGACGGGACTACCAATTTTATCCATGGGGTGCCCATTTATTGTATCAGCATTGCGCTCATGCACGGCGATGATATCCTTTTAGGGGTAATCTATGAAAGCAACCTGGATGAATGTTTTTACACTTGGGAATCGGCCCCTTCCTATCTGAACCACAAAGTGATCCGGGTTTCGGAGACCCGTGAAATCGGCGAATCCCTTCTGGCAACCGGGTTCCCCTATTATGACTATCACGCGCTCGACGACTATCTGGACATTTTCCGCCATTTACTGAAAAACAGCCGGGGTTTACGACGGATAGGAAGCGCTGCCATCGATCTGGCCTGGGTGGCCTGCGGCAGGTTTGATGGGTTTTACGAATATGGGCTTAGTCCGTGGGATGTTGCCGCCGGCGCTTTGCTGGTTCAAAATGCCGGTGGAAAAGTCAGTGATTTCCGGGGCACAGGCCAATATATTTTCGGAAAACAATTGGTTGCGACCAATCCTTTCATCCATAACGAATTTTTGACCCTTTTCAAATCCTGGAGGGGATAACCAAAAGCATGATTCATTTTCTTTTATGCTACCTTTACAGCATTCTTTCAGGAATATTTCTGATATGACCCGCTAATCTTCTATGTATGGTCAGATTATTGATGGTTGTCCTGCTGCTTTTCATAATGGCCAAAGGTGTTTGCCAAACGGCAACCGACAATACAGGGCTTGCCGGAGCCTGCCTGTTGATGTCGGATGGCTACTACCATTAAAATCTAAAATCTTTACACATGAAAACGACAACAACCATCGTCTATCTGGTTTTGACACTGACCATTTCAACGCAGGCACAGCAGGTCAACGGATTGATTTGTGCCGATACTGCCGGCGTTATGGTCATTAAAGTCTGGGGGAACCACCAGGAAAGGGGATATGCCCTGGGTTACCTTACGGGCGACCGGATCACCGATGTTATCGTTCATTATATTAAGCCTTCATTTGGTGCCTATTACTCAATTCTTGATATCGCAAATTTGCTGACGCTTAACCTGGGAATACATTGTTCGGCCATGATGAGCTGGAACGATGCCACCGCAGGTACCGAACTGGCCGGTGCTTATTTGATCAAGCTCGGCACACAGGGTGGCGAAACGGTTGTTAAATCATGATTGGACCATTCTGACCTACTGAAAAGCAAATCATATTAACGCACCATAAAAACACAGATTATGAAAACAATCCGGAATTCAGTATTCATGCTTTTCCTTTTGGCCCTGGCCTTTTCAGCCTGTAAAAAGGAAAAGGAACAAATCACCTGCAACCTGATGGCGACCCCCGACTCGACCCGTGCCTCTATGGCCGTGGTTTATACCGCAACCCAAACAGGTGACGGAACAATGTCATCCCTGAGTTATGCAACAAGCACGGGCATGGTTACCGTAAACAACCCCTCCCTGCCATGGACGCTTACGGTTCAGGCTCCGCCAAATACTAAAATTACCATGACTGCCACGGGTACCGTCACCAATGGAAGCATTACCATCGATTACTTAGGAACGGGCGGCGGATATACCATACATGCCAGCGACAACTGCACGCACTATTCTGATTGATCCATCATGGGAAGATAAAAATTGGAGAGCCATTGCAGTATAAAAGCCTGTTTTCAGTTTTCTACCCAAAGAATAGAATTATTGGTCCCATATTCATTTTCTTCCCAAAGCTCATTTCGCGGATCTAAAACCCATTTGCCGTTTACGATAAATTTATAGGTATATTTTCCGGGCTTAAGCCGGATTGGGAACGTCCATTGCCGGTCTTTCAGAACCATCCGGTATCCATCCCGGTTCCAACCATTAAAACTTCCGGTAACCAGAACGGAATTAATACCAGCTTTGTCCTCAAATATAAAAGTGTGGTTGGCCCTGACCGCAACGAAAGAATTCTTTGTGGCCCCAAAACCAACGGTATATGGGTTGGCTGGATCGGTGATCCAATTCCCATCTACAACAAATTTGTATTCATAATTTCCGGACGACAATACATAAGGAAATTGCCAGCCGTCGCTGGTTTTTGACATTTTTAGCCCCACGGCGTTCCAGCCGTTGAAGTTTCCCGTTACGACCACGTTTTTTGAAGAGGAATAACCTTTTAACCTAAACAGGACCGTATCCCCTATCCCGATCAGGGAGTTAAAATGTCCTGCCCCATCGGCAACAACCATTTTGCTTAACGGATCTGTCATCCAAACCCCGTCAACCAGAAATTTATAAGCATGGGTCCCTTCCCGCAAATACATCGGAAAAACCCAACCGTAATTGGTTTTAAACATTCTCAGTCCCCGCGGGTCCCATCCGTTGAAGCTTCCTGTCACATAAACCTCTTTAGCATTTTTATAACCCTTTAAAACAAATGTATGGTTGAAACAAAATACGACCGAATTGTCATGAATGTTGCCGTCGCTTCCATACTGACGGTTGAAAGGGGCTGGTACCCATTGTCCATCAATAATAAATTTGTACAGATATTTGCCAGGTTTCAATTTGAGTTTGATTGTCCACCCTGAGTCACTACGCGCCATGGGCATCTGTGTGGTACTCCAACGGTTAAAGGTGCCCGACAGATAAACTTCTTTGGCATTCAGATGACCAGGCAGGTAAAAACGGGCAACGCCATGGATGTATTGAAAAACAGTATAACGGGTAAATTTGTTTATGCCCCAGTCAACCGATTCCCTGACAGGTTCCATGGTAAATCCGGCCCAATCGTCATCAACCATTACGACATCATCGGGAAAACCGTCGCCATTGGCCGGGTCGGACAGAGGTTTAAACAATTCAACAGTTCGGGCGTTCAGTTTTTTTGTTTTCCATTCAACGCCATTGGATACAATAATTGATTTTCCGCTCAATGCGCCAGCCATCACGGCGCTATCCAGATTAAAAAGACGGGCAACCTCCTGTTTTTGGGCGGGCGACCACTGAAGGTCAAGGGTAAATACCAACTGGCCATCGTCAATGCGGCAGGCTTCCTTAGGGCTGACCTGGCCCATGGCCGCTGATGTCAACATTGAGAGCAGAATGATATTTAAAAGAAAAGGATGCCCCTTCATCACTTTGGTATATCGTTCACTTTTGAAAAACAAATCCCCATTTCGTTTCGGATCAGGTTCAGGGAGATGGTCCCCTGACAAAAAAAATCGTATCCAAGCATTCCATCGATGACCATTCCATACGATTTCGACATCTTATGAAGATTGGTTAAAATAGTCCTCATGGCAGGAAACCGGCGTTCGCCCAAATTAAAATCGTTCATCATACCATAGAGCACATCGGTTTGCCCACTTGCCACGCCAACCATGCCCGATCGTTTCAAAATGGTCACCGTTCCAAGTACCGATTTTGACGAATAGCTACTTAAAACATTGGATTCTGCCCCGGAATCAAGGCAAAAATCGAGTTGCTCCCCTCCTATTTTTGCTTTAACAAACAATACATTGTTGTGTTCGGCAACTTTATGGACGAGGTCGAACCTTCGTTGAGGATGGGTTACCAAACGGTTGCCTTTTTTATCCAGGCGAAAAAGATGGAGCTCATTGTGGTTCAGGTCCACTACGATTTCCAAATCTTTCAACAAACTCAACCCCAATAAACCAAGAATTTTTATTCCCCGGCGGTCTTCGATATGGCCCAATGCGGTAACATCGGCCGAAAGGTTTGAAAAATGAAGATCGGCCACTTTTAAAGATTTAACCGATGTACGGCAAATCCCCTCTGTTGACCCGGTAACACCCCCGGCTTCTTCCTCATCGACAACAATAAATTTCCGGAAATAGGTTTTGTTCAACACCAGTTTTGATGACCCGGTATCGAAGATAAAATTGCCAACCTGATTATCAATGCGCACCTCCATAAAAAACAACCTGCCAGACCGTTTCAAAGGGATGACAACCGGACTGGCCCCTTCCGGGAAAACACCAGCCGGACTTTGAGAAGTAAAAATGACGATTTCGGGCAAAAAAAGGGGTTTAATATCGACTGGCCCCATCCTCGCCCTGGAAACCGGAGTTGAAACAAAGGTCAGGGAAACGACAACCAGTACCTGAAATATATTCCTTATAAGAGTCATAGAGGTCCATCGGGAATCGCAGACAAAAATAGGAATCTTTTTTTCGTCTGTTGATTATTTCACAAAAAACAACGGCATTTAAGAATTAATTCCCCACTTCCTCTTTGTTGGCGGGGCCGTCATATCCCTGTCCATAACGATGCCGCCCCCCTCTGCCCTGGCCATGTCCCGCTCCTTTTCCGTTTTGAAACCCAGGTCGGTCAAACCCATAAAGCTTTCGGTATAAACCTGAAAGTTTGACCGCTTGTTCCGGGTTGCAGATTTTTTTTAGGGAAAGATACTGTTCGGTGTTTTTCTGGTAAAGGCTGGCCTGCAAACCGGATATTTCCAGAATGATCGTGTTAATAATCGTTGTGTCGGGTTTTCCGGAAGATATTTCGTCGAGCAAATCCAAACGTTTGTTGCGGATCTCATCGACGATTGGCCGCGATGCCCGGGTATATTCCATATTGATCCGGTGCGCTTCGGCCGATTGTTCCGGGGTCAATGAAAGCTCCCGTTGAATCCCGGCGGCGGGGCCAGTGTCGTCTGCCGGAAGGGAACCGGTTTCTGTCCGGCCAGGAAAATAGAACAGAAACGTTACGATGGCAGAGAGATTGATGACCACCAATGCCAGCATCAGCCAGAAGAAAAAACGGTTTTTTACTAAAAAATTCATATTTCCAAGATTACTGAAAACTGGTTAAAGATTTATCCTCTTCGATGAAATCGGTGATAAAAAATTCCGATTTCAACGATTGAATGACCGGCGATTCGGTATCCAGCCCAAGATCGGGCGACGGCTCCCGAAGGGCCATATTGATCCCGATAAAAACGCCTACCGCCAAACTGACCGCTGCAACCACCGGTCTGATAATCCAGGGGTTTTGGGCCATCAAAAAATACCGGGGACGCTTCTCTATGTGCGATCCGATCCGTTGTAAGATACGGGTCGCCGCAAATGGATTGGGCTTTGCTTCCTTATCATCATCCACAGTCGATAAAGCCAATTGAAACTGCCTGAAAACCAGGGTGCATTCATTGCATGCAGCCAGATGGCCCAGGAATGCCTGTCTCCGTTCCGGGGAAAGGGTATGCTCCTGAAAAGCAAACATGTTTTCTTTTAACTCTTTACAATTCATGGCTTAATGCTTTTTATATTCCGAAAAACCGGATATCAATCGTTTCTGTAAATTCATTTTTGCCCGGTGGATCAATGATTCAACCGATGAAAGTGTCAATTCCATAATTTCGGCTATTTCTTTATAAGGGCGATCGTCATACTGAGACAAAATAAATGCTATTTGCTGATTTTCAGGTAATTGACCTACTGCATGCTTCAATATTCCCCGGAGTTCACTGGCTTCTACAGGGTCTTCGTTTATAAAAGGTTCCCGGTAGGAATTTTGATAACCGGTACGCGTGGGGTTGAACAGGGCACCGATCCTGGAAAAAACAGCCCTGCGTTGTCGTTTCTTCAAAAAATTCAACGATTGATTGACCGTTATCCGGTATATCCAGGTTGTCAGCGATGATTTTTTCCTGAACATGGCAATGGAATCAACAATCCCAATAAAAACCTCCTGGGAAAGGTCTTCGGCGTCTTCCATATTTCCAAGAAAGTAATAAGCCGTTTTAATTACTTTTTGCTGATGGGTTGCCACAAGATGTTCCAGTGCAACCCGATCCCTGCATTTTATTCCTTCGATTAATTCCTCATCGGTCATTGAAAAGTCAAACAAGTGGTTGCAGCCGGTTTATTAAAAACATGATTCAGATTGTAAAGATACAAGACTATTGTTATACCGGTCCGGAACAGGTAAAAAACCTGAAGCCGTCATCATTTCACGGCTTCAGGCCTTGTTGACCGGTACCTTATTGATTGGTTGCATTCATGGTTCTCCGTCCGTATCCATATCCACGCCCGCCACAATTTCCGCGCCCAAAAAAATTTCCTTTCCCCTGGTTGTTCCGAAAACCTTGTCCGGGGCCTTTGCCGTTTCCCCGGCCCTGGCCTCTTCCATAAACGCCGGGGTTATCACAAACCCCATCGTTGTTTTGATCGACAAAAGCCCGTCCCCTACCTGTTTTCGGACGGGATTCGAAATTATCGCAAGTTCCGTTTTTATTGGCATCGGTGAATTTTCCCGGGGTAAAGGTTGTTGTTGCGGCTACTTTTTGTACAGGTTTATCTGCATCAGCAGATTGACCCTGGGCCGAAACCATGAAAAATGCCATGGTTGCTGTGGCAAGTACGATTTTAGTTACAGTTTTCATTTGAATTGATTTTTTTGGTGAATATGATTTTAATTGTTAGACAACCAAAATTTGAATAACCTGCGGCAGGGACAAAAATAAATTGCGGGTAAAATGCAGGCTTCAGGGCATAAAAAAACCGGCAATGGATTATTGCCGGTTGCCATCCTAAGTTTCCCCATCTTAGAGACAGCTGCAATTTCCCTGGCCCCTTTCGTGTTTCGAGTTTACAATGGCGTCGAATTGCGCCTGTGTCAGGTACTGTGGAGTGTAGGAGCCTCCCATGAACAGAATATTTGCATAAAATGCCCTGAGGTGGTTTCTGGAACCACGCATCAGGTTATTAAAAACAAATGTCATGTCCTGGTTGTCGGTGATGGCCAGGTAATTGATTAAATCGAAAATATCAAGGTCTTCGATGGTCGCCCCGACAATCAATCCATTCATCAGAGAAGTGCTTCCTAACGCTACCAAAGAATTATAAAGCGATTGAAGATCGGGGTTTGTGAAAGTACCGGTGATATGGTTTGCGGCCGGGTCGGGAAGACTGTATTTATCAATCAGCATTTTCACGGCATCGGTATGCCGCTGTTCACTGCGGGCAATGTTTCTGAAAATCGGTTTGGTGTACAACTGGGAAAGGGCAATATAGACATCGTGGGCAAGAAATTCTTCTTCGCGCATGACAAGAAGCGCTTCCGTTTCTTCAGGGCTCAGTGTTTCATAAGGGAAGGTATCGATACAACAGCCTCCCGATTTCTGGAGATCATCGGTAAAAGAGTAATCTAAGAGGGCAGCCTGGTAGGCAAGTTCATCCACGGTGGCATCGGTTTGTTCATCTTCCTTACTGCAACCGTTCAGGGTTATCATTAAAAATACCAGTCCTGAAATAAGACCAGCGCCGATTTTTAAAAAATTTTTCGCTTTCATAATCAGTTTTTTTTAGTTGGTTTAGAAATATTAAAACATCGGCAACAAAAGTACATCCACAAAGCCGGGTAGTTATTACAAAATTTTGGGAAAATTGTATAATTTTTTATTGTTTGCACGGGACTTTATTTCAAGGAAACAGCTTAAATATCAAGATACGGGGTGGCAATAAAAAAAAATTCTTACTTTTATCCAAAATTCAATGATGTCCGATTTTCTGAAAAAAATTGATCTCTCTGCCCATGGTTGAGCGAATGGTAAAAATCAAGAACCATCTGGGGCTACTGAACCGGTTAAACCAGTTTGCGGCATGTTATCCGGCAACCCAAACTGTAAAAGAACTGGCCCTGTATGTTGAACAAGTCCTTGATGATCTTTTTGAAATTGAATATTCGGGGCTTTATCTGTACGATTTCCAGGAAGAACGTTTAAAATTATTGTTTGCCAAAGGGTTCAACAAAGATGAGCAACGGGATGCCGAAAAAACGGCCATGGAGCGGCGGCCAGGTTATGTTTTCAAGACTGGGGAGACCCTGAACATCCCTGACACTGAAAACGATCGTGAACAACACATTCTTTCATCGGAAATGGGTATTATCGTCAGGTCAATGCTTTATATGCCTGTAATGAACGGCAATGAGGCGGTTGGGTCGTTCGGGATTGTCAGTTCCAGAAAAAACAACTTCCCGGACGAATCGGTTGCCATGCTCTCCTTTATATGTAACATGGCAGGAAGTATTTATGGAAAAATCCTGATTCAGGACGAATTGAAAAAGGCCTCGCTGATCGCCCAGGAAACCGACAATGCCATTGTCATTACCAACCGGAAAGGGATAACAGAATGGGTAAACCCAAGTTTTGAGCGTATTACGGGATATACCCTGGAGGATTTGAAAGGGTCCACACCGGAAGAACTGCTTTATGGGCCGGAAACCGACCCTGAAACACTGCAGGAAATATGTGAGGCCAAACAGAAAAAAATACCCATCGAAGTTGAACTATTGACCCACCACAAGAGCGGAAAACCGCTATGGATACGCACACAGGTTCAGCCGGTATTCGATGGCCAGGGAGAACTCTCCCGGTATATCTGCATCCAGCGCGACATCACCGAACAAAAAAAGTCAAAAGACGACATGGAGTCGCTCACGACACGTCTTTCGGCACTGATTACGAACATGCATTCCGGAATCTTAGTTGAGGACCAGCACCGGAATATAGCATTGATCAATCAATCCTTTTGCACCCTGTTCAACATCCCTGTTGACCCGGCGGTACTGGTTGGGACGGATTGCTCCAATTCGGCGGAACAATCCAAACATCTTTTTCAACAACCTGAACAATTTATATCCCGGATAGAGCATATTTTGGAAGATAAAAAAAACGTCATTGGGGAGGAACTTGAACTCGTTGATGGCCAGGTTTATGAAAGGGACTACATTCCAATTTTTATCAATGAAAGGTTTTTTGGGAACCTTTGGCAATACCGGGACATCACTTCAAGAAAGAAAATTGAGAACGATTTACGCCAGGCGACCGCCGAAGCCGAATCGGCAAATTCATCGAAAAGCCTGTTTCTCGCAAAAATGAGCCATGAAATCAGGACTCCCCTAAATGCCATCATCGGGCTATCAAAACTCATGCGTGAAACAGCCCTGAATGCGGAACAGAAACTGCTGAACAAAAAACTGATTATTTCAGGTGAAAACCTGCTGGAAATCATCAATGATATTCTTGATTTCTCCAAAATTGAGGCCGGACACATCGAACTTGAATCCATCCCATTTAATATCAAAGAGTTAATAAATAAAGTATATATTCTTCAGGAACATATTTCCGAAGAAAAAAGGATTGCTTTGACTACCCGGGTAAACCCTCTGATACCAGATATGGTTATCGGAGACCCGGTCCGGTTGCAGCAGGTACTGGTCAACCTTGTCAACAATGCCATTAAGTTCACCCAGCAGGGAGGGGTTGAAATATCCTGTGAATTTATTGGGTCCACAGAAGGCAAAGCCACATTGTCGTTTGCGGTTTCCGATACCGGGATCGGTATTTCGGAAGAGAACCAGAAAACCATATTTGAGCGGTTCAAACAGGAAGATGAAAGCGTTACCCGTTCGTATGGCGGAACCGGTCTTGGGCTCGCCATCAGTCAGCAATTAACAAACCTGATGGGGGGAAACATCAACGTTGACAGTAAAAAAGGGATGGGGAGCCGGTTTTATTTCACCCTGGAATTGCCGGTCAGCAATTTGGGTTTTATCCCTCCCGAAGAATCGGGTATCGCCTATGACCCCCACGCCCTCGATAATTATAAAATTCTGGTCGTAGAAGACAATGAGTTTAACCAGTTTATTGTAAAAGCCATTCTTGAAAGATGGGGAGGCGATGTTGATATTGCCGAAAATGGCCAGGTGGCTGTTACAAAACTTTCGCTCTCGGATTTCCACCTTGTTTTGATGGATTTGCAAATGCCGGTCATGGACGGTTACACTGCCACCCGGATTATCCGAAAGGAAATGAACAAAAACATCCCGGTCATCGCTTTAACTGCCAATGTTACCAAAGAGGCCATTGAAAAGGTTTTTGAAGCCGGCATGGATGCCTATATTTCCAAACCCTTTGAGGAGGAGGAGCTGTATATTAAAGTTACCGGGGCAATCAGGAAACCTGCCTCTGAACCCGGAATACCAGTGGCCGGAAATAAAACGGTTACGGTAAAACAGCCCAAAGAAGAACAACTCTACGACCTTGGCTATCTATTTAATATTTTGGGTGGAAATAAAGATCAGGTAATGGAGATGCTCGTGGAATTTATGCAATATATTCCGGAATATTATCAGGATTTGCTGGTTGCATTTGAGAAAAAAGAGACCAGGGAGATTTCGAAGAGGGCCCACAAGATCAAATCGAGCGTTGATTTGCTTGCATCCCAGTCAATCAAGGACATTTTCAGGTTGATCCTTGAAAATTGCAGAAAAAACAACCATCCGGATACCCTGGAGGATCAATTTCATGAATTAACGACCCTCTTCCCGCTCTTTCTTGAGCAGATTAACAAACTAATCCGCGATTACAAAACCACTTAAATGGACGTTACGTACCGGTATATTTTTTTAATTGGTCCATAAGTAGAGGGAACATGTTTAAAAACTTCCGGATCAATGTATATAATTCATCGCTCTCAACACCGGTTTTTCCTATCTCGTTAATGGTTTTTATCAGATTCCGCATGTTATCGCTGGAAACGAGATCAATGGCCGCTTTTAATTTGTGAGAAATGCGTTCAACAGCAACAATGTTGCGTTGTTCGGCCGCTTCGCTGAGTTGTTGCACATCCGCAGGGGTAACCTCAAGAAACAAAACAACCATTTTCCCTACTGATTTTTCATCGTTTCTCATCAGGGTCCTCAACCTTGTTACATCGGCGATCGGCAGCTCATCCGTGCTGGTTTGCTTTTCAGGGGCAGCGGCAACAGGTATTGCGTCGTGGGTTACCGTTTCTTTTTCTTTAACCCCCAATACGGATTGTATTTTCTGATACAACTCCTCCTCATCGAACGGTTTTGAGATATACCCCTGCATCCCGGCGGCTTCGCACCGTTCGACGATCCCCAACACAACATTGGCAGTCAGCGCAAGGATGGGGGTTTGCAATCCCAATTCCTTCCGGATGATGGTAGATGCCGTCAACCCATCCATTTCGGGCATCTGTATGTCCATCAGGATCAAATCGAAGGTAGATTGTCCAACTTTCTCCAATGCCTCTTTTCCATGTTCGGCTTTGGTTACGGAAACTCCCCATTTTTCAAGAATGGCCTGGGCGATAAACTGGTTGAATTTGTTGTCTTCCACCAGCAACACGTTGATCCCTTTCAACGTTGTTTTCTCAACCGCAATGGGTTTCTCACCAGCAACCCGTTGCGGTTCGCTGTCAACATTAAATTCGATGGTAAAATAAAAAATACTTCCCCTGTTCTTTTCACTTTTTACCGCCAGTGTACCACCCATGATTTCAACAAGTTGCCGGCTGATGGCCAGGCCAAGCCCCGTACCGCCATAAGTACGGGTAATGCTTTCGTCCTCCTGTTGGAAACTTTTGAATATCCGTTGCTGATGTTCGGGACTGATCCCAATACCCGTATCTTCAACGGAGAAAGTAATCCTTTCTTTCCCTGTAGCCGGCCCTGCTACTTCTGCACGCAATTCCACCATCCCCTCTTTGGTAAATTTGATGGCATTGCTCACGAGGTTGGTAAGAATCTGCTGCAGTCGTACGGGGTCACCGGTCAGATAGGGTTTTATCTCTTTGTCAACTTTATACAGCAATTTTATCCCTTTTTCTTCCGCCCTGAATTCGTTGGAGTCGTAAACCCGGCGCAGCAAATCGGTCAAACTGAATGCACTGTTTCCCAGTACCATCTGGCCCGATTCAATTTTCGAGAAATCGAGGATATTGTTGATGATGCCCAGCAGGTTTTCGGAAGAGATTTGCATGTTTTCAACCAATTTTAACTGTTCGACCCCAACCCCAGCCTCTCTCAACAACCGCAGCATTCCGATGATGGCATTCAACGGGGTACGTATCTCGTGGCTCATGTTGGCCAGAAACCGGGTTTTGGCAATGTTGGATGATTCTGCATCGGCTTTGGCTTTTTTCAATTCAGCATCTGCGGCAATCCGATGGGTGATGTCCCGTGCGATTCCGGTTGTACCGATCGGCTTGCCATCGGGATCGATGATGGGCGCCCGGTAAATCTCAAACCATACCTTCTTTCCATGAAAATTGATCTGGGTTTCGAGATATCGCATCTCTTTCGAAGCGATCACCGCGTTGTCCTGATCCCTGAAAAGTTCGGAAACCTCACGCGACCAGATTTCCTCGGCGCTCCGTCCGATCGGGGAGTCGATGTCGGTAAAGCTGAAATAGTCGAGAAAAGGTTTGTTTACAATTTGATAACGTCCGTCAATATCTTTCAGCCACATCAGATAGGGCACATTGTTAAAGATCGCTTTCAGGTAAGCGTCCCTGGTATTGAGCCGCTCTTCCGTCCGTTTCCGGTCGGTAACGTTGCAAAGCAGGTCGGCCAGAAGTTTGAGAAAGGTAATCTCTTCCCGGCTCCACGACTTTACTTCCTTCACCGAATCAAATCCAACAAAACCCAGACACTCCTCGTCGAGTATCATGGGAATCGTGATCAGGGTTTTTATCGACTGCGGCTCCAGGATTTCACGCAGGGCGCTTCCCGGTTCAAGATCAGCGACGTTTTCCACGATGAGCATTTCCCCTTTAACATGCGTGTCAACCCATTCGGGCACCATTGAGATCGGGAGTTGCTTCAGGTTTTCTATTTCAGGAGAGATGCCGTCGGCACACCATTCATGGGTATTTGACATCATTCCGGCATTAAAATCATAGTTAAAAATATAGACCCTGTCGATTTTATTCTCCTTCCCGATGAGGGCCAGCAGTCGGTTTACCGCTTCATCGCTGTTTTCAACCGGGATGTTGATGAATTCCGTGGCAAGATGGGTAATCAAATTCTGAAGGTTCAGAAGCGTGGCCAGTTTCGCTTCGGCAACCTTGCGCTCGGTGATATCGCGCAGGGTCCCTTCGATATAGGCAGGCTTGCCCATTTCGTCCCGGACCAGGTGACTGGTAATGGAGACAGAAACCAGCGAACCATCCTTTCTCCTGAGAAGGTTTTCATAATCGTTTACAGCCCCTTTTTCTATCAGTAACCGGACCATACTGTTCCGGCTCTGGATATCCATATAAATATCGGCAACATTTTTCCCGATCATCTCCTCTGCGGTATATCCGGACAAAGGGTAAACCGAAGGCGACAGCGTAAGGATTTTCCCATCCATGTCCGTCCGATAATAGAGGTCCATGAACGAGTTGAAGATCGACTGGTATTTCACAACATTTTGTTTCAGTGCCTCCTCCGACTGTTTAAGCCGAGTAATGTTATGGCTTATTCCAATCGTGCCCAGCACCTTGCCGGCATCATCGCAATAAGGGATTTTATTTCCATCGAGCCAAACCGTTTCCCCTTTCCCATTTACTAAAATACTCTCTTCATGTATTTTAGCTACTTTTTCACGCATGATCCGCTGATCCTCCCGGAGGGTTTTTTCAACCACATCGGGAGGATAAAAATCGGCATCGGTTTTACCAAGAACCGAATCAACAGAACCGGCATTCAGCAGTTCAGCCTCGGCCTTGTTCAGTAAAATTTTTCTTCCCTCAACATCCTTAACATAAATGGGATCGGGTATGTTGTCGATAATGGCCCGCAGCAGGTTTCGTTCCTGTTTCAATTTCTCTTCAGTTATGCGTGACTGTTCTGCCTTCAGGAAGAAATGACATGTGTTGGCAAGAAGATTGGCCAGCAACGAAAGCCGGTTCAACAGAGAAGTCTCGATGCTTTCTGGAAATTCCAGTACCAGATAACCGAAGCCTTTGAGGGCAAAGACATAGCAATGGTCGTCCCCATGCGAAAACCCTCGTGGGTTTTGGCCGGGTTGCCGGGAAAGATGGTGTTCAAGTTCTTCCTTTACTTTCTGAAGTTCATGTTCCGGCAGGGAGGCATACAGTGAAAGAAGCAACCCGGCATCGGCCCGGAACACACAGGCACTTTTACAGTTTGCATAGCGGGCAAACCGGGGCATGGCCTCCTGTAGAAATAGTGCAACGTCGTTGTCAAAAGAGGTAGGCTCCCCCGAAGTGGCAAGGACCAACTCGAGGAGATCGAGGTTATTTTCTGTCATACTATATTATATTGTATCAAGCATTGCACTAATTTTGGCGGCAAGTGGAACATTTTTTTTAAAAAAAAATGTTTCTTGTGGGACATCATCAAAAATAAAGAAAATTTCTTATCTTTAAGACCCAGAAAAAAAAACATCGATATGTTTATTCTATTGGTTGAAGATGATCAGTTTTATGCTGCAATGCTGACTGAACGATTAAAAGCGGAAGGATTTGACGATCTCAAGCATGTTGACAACGGCCTGGAGTGCCTGTTGCAGGTTTACGAGGAAAAGACCCCCGACGTCATCATTATGGACCAGCAACTCGGCATGGTCAATGGGGTGGAGGTATTGCAGAAGATCAGGGCATACAAACCCGGTTTAAAGGTCATCTTTATGTCGGGCCAGAGGGATGTAAAGCTCGCGGTGCAGTCCATCAAGCAAGGGGCCATGGATTATATACAAAAGGATGAAAAAGCCTTTGACCTTCTCATACCGGTTTTGCGTACCATTGAGACAGAGAAAAAAAACCGGTCGGAGAAAAGCGCTGTGAAGTCGTTCCTTTACAAGATGAAGAAACTCTTTATGGAAGGAGACTAACCCGATGGTTACGAAGACCCGTTTTTTCTTTCGCAAGCCAAATGCCCCCTGGCACCACAGCATTGAGGAGTTGTTTGATACCATTATTGGCGCCCTCCCTCCAACGGTAAGTCCATCCCGGTACATCATGAAACATAACAGCATCGGGCTTTGGAGAAGGGTTTTCAACGCCATCGACGCTGCGCTTCACCAGGGCCAGGTGAACCACATAACCGGCGATGTTCATTACATTGCCATCCTGATGAAAAAACGGAAAACGCTCCTGACCATTCACGACTTAAGGATTCTACAGTCGGGCGGCGGATTGAGGTTGGCCGTATTGAAATTTTTCTGGTTTACCTTTCCTGCCAAACGGGTCCGCTACATAACCGTTATCTCGGAATTTATAAAACAGGAGTTGGTCCGGATTACCGGCATCGCATCGGAGAAAATCCTCGTCGTTTACGATTGCATCTCTGCGGGCATTCTTCCCGCCCCCTGTGAATTTAACCACATAAAGCCGGTCATCCTTCAGATCGGCACAACCCCCAACAAGAACCTTCAACGGGTCATCCCCGCACTGGAAGGCCTGCACGTTCAGCTTATGATTATTGGAAAGCTGACCGAGGAACACGTTTTGCTTCTTGAGAAACACCAGATCGACTATCAAAACCGCTTCGACTTGCCTTACCAGGAGGTTCTTAATCAATACCGGGAATCCGACATCCTGCTTTTCACATCCCTTTACGAGGGGTTCGGATTGCCCATTTTAGAGGCCAATGCAATCGGAAGGCCGGTGATAACCGGCAACAATTCATCGCTTCCGGAAGTGGCAGGGGAGGCTGCCCTGGTGGTCGATGCTGAAAACACAACCCAAATCAGGGAGGCAGTTGTCCGGCTTATTTCCGACGAAAATCTTCGAAACACACTGGTTCGCAAGGGGTTTGAGAACGTCGCGCGTTTTCGTCCCGCAGAGATCGGACGGCAATTTGCCGAAATTTATGAAAAACTGGCACAATCCTGATATGAAAAAGGTCCTTTCTTTTACCGATTATTACTGGCCTGGCTATAAAGCCGGAGGGACCATCCGGGCCTTCCTGAACCAGGTTAATTTTTTAGGCCATGAATATGAATTTTTCATTGTGACCCGGAATACCGACTACACCGACCCAACTCCTTATCCCGGTATTGTTCCCGATCAATGGGTCCATCCTGAGCCCAATGTCCACATTTTCTATATTTCGGCAGCCAACCAGAAAGTAGCAGTAATCAAAAAAATCATCCACGAAAACAACTATGACATTGTTTACATCCACCTGCTTTTCGGATTTTTTTTCTCCATCCTCCCTTTACTTTTATGTAAAATTCACCGGCATGCCCCGATTTTAATTGCCCCTCACGGGAACTTAGGCGCAGGGGCACTCAACGTTAAACCACTCAAAAAGAAGGTTTTTCTTTATGCAGCCCGTCTCTTTGGCCTTTACAGGAACACCCAATTTCACTCTGTTACCGAACACGAGACCTCCGATATTTACCAGCACATCGGGAAGAAAACCCCCATCCGTTTTGCCCGGGAACTTCCCCGTAAAGTATCCGAACCGCCTGTACGTGGCCAAAAAACCGCAGGACGGCTCTCGATGGTAACCGTTGCCAGGATTTCGCATGAGAAAAACCAGCTTTTTGCACTCGAAATGCTCAGGGAGATCAACGATGTCGAGGTCCAGTACGATCTCATCGGACCGGTTTACAGCGAAGAATACTGGAGCAGTTGCACAAAACTGATCCAACAGATGCCGCAAAATATCACCGTGAATTACAGGGGCAGCATCCCTGGGGAGAAAATACTGCAGGAGCTGCAGTTGTACGACATCATGCTGTTGCCTACGACAGGTGAAAATTTTGGGCATACCATCCTGGAGAGTTTCATGGCCGGGTGCCCCGTCGTCATCAGCGACCAAACCCCCTGGAAAGACTTACATGCAAAGGGTATCGGCGAAGATATTCCCCTTTCGAAACCCAAACAGTTTGCCGAAGCGGTACATTATTTTGCAAACCTTGACAACGATGCGTTTAAAGCCTTTTCAGATCGGGCATTCGATTTTGCCCGTGCTTACATCTCAAACCCGGAGATGCTGGCAGAAAACATAACGCTCTTTAAAAGCTGACCATGAAAACAGAACTTTCGAAATACGACAACAGCAGCTATCGACCCGGGGCCGGGACAATAAAAAGATTGGTCTGGTATTACGTCAACCTGGCATTCTTCAAGTCGGCCATCGTTCCATCCAGCGGACTGAAATGCGCATTGTTAAGGGCGTTTGGCGCCAAGGTAGGCAAAGGGGTAAACATCAAACCGGCGGTCAACATCAAATACCCATGGCGGTTAGAGATTGGCGACTACACATGGATTGGCGAAAATGCATGGATCGACAACCTGGATGATGTAAAAATCGGCAGCAACTGTTGCATTTCGCAGGGAGCCATGCTTTTGTGCGGAAATCACAATTACAGGATCAACACCTTCGATCTGATCACCGGGAAGATCGTCCTCGAAGATGGGGTGTGGATTGGTGCACACAGTGTTGTTTGTCCCGGAATCCACTGTAAATCCCATTCCGTATTAGCGGTTAATTCAGTGGCCACCAAACCGATGGAAGCTTTTGGCATCTATCAGGGAAACCCTGCCGTGAAGGTCAAAGATCGAAAAATTGAAGTAAAATGAAATAGTTTGATACTTTTCTACTAACTTGCAAACCTGAATTCCAACTTTGGCGTCATGAAAATATCGATTATCACCATCACCTACAACAGCGAAAAAACACTTCGCGATACCATTGAGTCGGTTTTGGGACAGTCGTATAAAAAGATCGAATATATTATTGTGGATGGATTGTCGAAGGACAGTACCTGCGATATTGTGCGGTCGTACGGCGACCGGATCCATACGTTTGTTTCCGAGAAAGACAAAGGTTTGTACGATGCCCTGAACAAAGGGATCAGGCTGGCCACAGGCGATGTTGTCGGGTTTCTCCATTCCGATGACATCTTTGCCTCTACCGAGACTGTTAAGTTGATTGCCGAAGCGTTCACCAAATTCAATGTCGATTCGGTTTACGGCGATCTGGTTTATGTTGACGCCAACGACACCAACAAAATCATCCGTTTCTGGCGATCGCGAAAATTTTCAAGGACCCGGGCGCTCACGGGGTGGATGCCACCACATCCCACTTTTTATGTAAAACGAAAAGTGTATAACGACTATGGGGGGTTTAACACAACTTTCCGGATTGCGGCCGATTACGAATCGATTTTACGGTTTTTAGTGCGGTATCATGTCAGCACGTTTTACATTCCTTTGATTTTAATACGCATGCGCGTTGGCGGTGAAAGCAATAAAAGCCTGAAAAACATCGTCCGGAAAAGTATGGAAGACCTTCGCGCCATGCACATCAACGGGTTGATATCCTTTGCAGCCATTTTCAATAAAAATGCATCAAAATTTAAACAATTTACGCCACCCGAATGGGTCAACAGACAGATATAAACCCTAATTTATCCGGATTATGAACGATAGCAGTCTGTTTCAAGATATGTTCAGATCGGCAGACACGAATTTGGCACTGTTTCTGGCCCTGGCTTTTGCCGGTAGTTTTATTGTTTGTCTGATATTGATCCCGCTCATTATAAAATTTTCGAAGAGGTATAACCTGGTGGACAAACCCAATGAGCGGAAAGTCCATAAAGTTCCCATCAGCCGGCTTGGCGGGCTTGGGATCATCATCGGCACCCTGGCCACGGCCCCGATCTGGTTCCTTTATGGCAACAGCAATATCCTTTTCCACATGCTGACCGGAATAGCCATCCTGATGGTGGTCGGCATCATTGACGACCTTCGCGAGCTCCCCCCAAAGGTCAAGCTGCTTGGACAAGTCATTGCGGCCCTGGTCATGGCCCACGCCGGGTTACGGGTAGATGATCTGTTTGGCCTCTTTACCATCAACCATCTGCCCATTATCATTCAATACCTGCTTACCATCCTTATTGTTGCAGGGATTGTCAACGCATTCAACCTGATCGATGGCATCGACGGGCTTGCCGGCGGACTTGCCATGATAGACATGGCGGGGTTTTTCATCTTTTTCATGCTCTCCGGCAACTTTGGCTTTGCTTTCCTATCTGTTGCCACGGCAGGATCGCTGCTTGCTTTTCTGAAATACAACTTCAGCCCTGCCAAAATCTTCATGGGCGATACCGGGTCCATGATCCTGGGCTATCTTCTTTCGGGGGCTGGCATCATGGCTTTGGTGATTAGTCGTGGAAATGAAACCTATTTCCTTTATGATGAAACAGCCATCCTGGTAGTCAGCATTTTTTTACTTCCGGTTTACGATACGCTTCGGGTCTTTGCCGGACGTTTGATTCAAAAAAAATCGCCTTTCAGTCCGGATAAAACACACATTCACCACCTGCTGATGCAAACCGGGTTTAACCACCCCAAATCGGCACGGATCCTTTACGCTGCAAACATCGTCATCATCCTTACCGGTTTCTTCATGCGAAAAGAATCGCTTGTCCTGGTTGGCCCGCTTCTTTTCCTTGAAGCGCTCCTCTTTTCAGAATTTCTGACACTCTATAAGCTGATAAAAGCCTGGGTTCATGGAAAGAAATTAAAGAACAAAGAGTTACGGATGAAAGTTGATAACCGGTTATTGATAGACAATATTGAAGAAAAGGATGGAAAAGAGTAACAACCCCGTGATTTTCATTGTCGAAGACAATGAAATGTTTGCTGAAACCATTAAATTATCGTTAGAGATAAAAGGGTTTACGGTCCATGCCTTCAGCACCGGCGAACAGATGATCTCTTACTGGGAAGAAGACCCGGATATCATCCTGCTGGACTATTTCATTGAAACCAGTCATGGGATTGCAATGAATGGCGACAAAATCCTACGTTTCATACGAAGGATCAACAAAGGGCTTCCGGTAGTCATCCTTACTTCCAATTCCGATATCGGGGAGGCAACTTCGCTGTTGAAGGAGGGAGCTGTTGATTTCATCCTCAAGGATGAGGAGTTGCCTTCCAATCTTGACAAAACCCTCCACCAGATCCTGGAAGCGAAAAAACTCCGCAGGGAAATGGCCGAAAACAAAGAACGGGTTAAACGTTACAGACAACGCTTTGCCATCATTGTCCTCTTAGTTGCCCTGGCAACGGTAACCTTGCTTTGGCTTACGGCATAAAACCTTTCCACGATGGCTATCCGAACTGTATTTGGGAACCGGGATTCGCGCGAAAAGAAGGGCCTTGCCAACAAAGAGTACTACAAAACCCTGATCGGGAACAAAAAAGAAGCTACCATTCTGGCAGATATCGAAGGCGATCTGTTTTTATTGAATCATCGAGCACAAGTCCTTACAGGTTTTACAGAAGAGGAAATCAGGGAATTTCATGTAAGGGATCTTTTTTTTACCACAAACGCCTTCGCAAATCCATTTGATGTCAGCCAGTTTTCAGAATTTTCCTCCATGTTGTTCATGTTGGACGCCAGAAGATATCTTTTGCCGGTAATGGTTGAATTCAGGGAAATTGAAGGACAGAAGTTTCTGCTGTCGATCAACCTCGTAGAAGAGAAGAAAAACAATCCTCCGCTGGCAGAGAAACCGGGAACGGGGCCCGAAGCGGTGAAACCGGCCAGCCTTGAAACGCCAGCAACGCAAAATTCAAGCCGCTGGACGGTTGAATTTGAACATGAAATCAGAAACCTGCTCAACACGGTTCTCGGGTTTAGCGGAATTATGGCCGAGGATCCTGCCATTCAGCAAAATAAAAAACTCCAGAAAAACATCGGTTCGGTCATCAGGAGCGGCACAAAGATAAAAACCCTCTTAAACCGTGTGAGCATCGGGGATGAAGGCGCTTACGAAGTAGTGCGCACTGCGTGTGCCCTAAGCCCACTGTTGCAAAAAGCACAGATCCTGCTTGATCCGGTTTCCCGCCAGCACAACGTTCCGGTCCACATCGCCCAAACAGCCGACATCACGGTCATCACCGATGAAGCGCTTCTCCTTGACAGCCTCAAATTCCTGCTGACGAAAGCCATGCAATATACCCGAAACGACCATGTAATGGTGGAAATCGCGCCAGAGCCCGGAGAACAATTGGCTTCCATCACGATCGACAACCTCGGACAGGATATCCCTCAGGGAATTATCAGTTTTATACGGAGGGACAACAGCAACGAGCAGTACGATGTTAACAACCCAATCCTGGCACAAAACCCTGAAATGAAATCGTTGCTTTCAACATTAAACCTGATCGGGGGAAAAATCCATTTCATTACGGGCGAAAACACGGCAGAAATAGCAAAGATTGTCCTGCCGGTCGATAAAGGCGGAGAGCAGCCCGACGACCTTGCCCATCTCGAAGAAGAGATCAAAAAACGATCGTTGAACATCCTCATTGTGGAAGACGATAAATTCAATTCGGCTATCCTCAACCTCTTCCTCGAAAACCTGGTTACTGTGGCTTCCGCTTACTCCGGAAACGAAGCGCTCAACATCATCGAAGCCCACTACAACAAAGGCATCATCTTTAATGCTGTTATTATGGACATTGGTTTGCCCAAGCCATGGGACGGGATCATCCTGAAAGCAGAAATCGAAAAAAGGTGGCCAGAGTACCAGAAAAAAGCCTTTCTTGCCCAAACAGCTTTCACCGCAAAAAGTTTCAGCGATCGCATCTCTGAAAACAAATTCAGTGGCTATCTTGTGAAACCCATCAGCCGAGGTGAAATTTTAAGGTTCATTTTTCAAAACGCAAGGTAGCCAGTAAAGAGGGATGTTTTTGTGATCTTGCTCCCATTGCCCTCCTTCTTCGAAATCCTTAAAATAAGATTCAGCCCACATTTTTTTTTAAAATTATATTTCTCTGTTGAAATTATTATATTTGTTCAAGGTAATTGCGGGTAGCCCGACCTGTTTATTCAACCCGAATATCAACCAAATACAATAAATGGACAACCAATGATTTCATTGCCAACCCGTAAACCGGACCTATTCTTATTCTTACTGGTAACCCTGTTCATAACTTCATGTATCCCACAAAAGAAAATGTTGCTGCTCCAATACGATAAAATCATCGACAGCACCTATGCCAAAACTTTTATGGGCAAACAATTCGAAGATACGATTTACAGGCTGCAACCCAACGATTACCTTTATATCAGTATTACCGCAGTTGAGAAGCCCCTTACCCAGTTTATTGAACCTGTGGCAGGGATTAATTACCTGAACAGCGAAAACCAGGCCCTGGTGGGTTACCACATTTACGACGACGGTACCATCTATTTCCCTTACGTTGGCACCATTGACCTGGGGGGATTGACCATCCGGGAAGCACGCGACACTTTAAAAGTTCATGTATCGAAAATCGTTGGCCGGTGCCGTGTTGAGGTTACACTGATCAACAACACGATTTATATGCTGGGGGAATTTCTAAAACAAGGCAACTACAATATGACCCGCAATAAACTCACCATCTATGAAGCCATTACCCTGGCCGGCGGTCTCACGGATTATGCAAAACGCGATAAGATCAAAGTGGTCCGAACTGAAAACGGCAAACGAAAGATGTACCTGGTGGACATAACCAGCGGCAACCAGATTGGCAAAAACATGTTTTATGTCTATCCCAACGACCTGATCTATGCCGAACCCATGAGAGCAAAATCAATCGGGATTACGCCAACTTTCTCGCTGGCTTTGCTGACAACCATTGTTACTTTTACGGTTTTGGTCCTGACACTTTTTAAATAAAACAACGTGGGAAGACCGATGACGAACATCACTGGGGGAATTGATTTTAAACGGGTTCTGAGAAAATACCTGAAAAACTGGTATATTTTTTTGATCGCCTTGGCCATTGCATACGTATATGCCAAGATACAGAACAGATATGTGGTTCCCATCTACAGTTTATCCGCTTCGGTGCTGATTGAGGACAAAAGCAACAAATCGGTTCTTGACCAACGGGGATCCATATCGGCCGACCCCCTCTTTCTGAATTCAAAACTCATTGACAATCAGATTGTAATATTAAAAAGCTTTTCCCAGATCCGACGAATCCTCGACAAACTTGACTTCAGTGTCTCCTATTTTGCAAAAGGAAGATATACGTGGGACGAGATTTACAAAAGAGCCCCATTTGTTGTGGTTTATGACACAACCCACAAACAGATGAAGGGAATCCGGTTCGATATAAAATTTTCGGGCCCAGATAAATTTCTGATATGGACCGAAAACATGGGAAGTTTCGAAAAACCAAGGACCTACAGTTTCAATCAACCCATTGAAGGAGAAGGATACTCTTTCAAGGTGCACCTGAAAGATAAAATCAACCCTCCCGATTATTTCCAGCAGGTTTATGGTTTCCTGATCAACGATATGCAGCAGCTCACCAGCCAGTATCGTGACAAAACAGTCATCGGGGCAGAGAACAAAACCTCGGTGATCACCATCTCTTCCTCGGGACCCAACAAGGAGAAGGAGAAGGATTATCTGAACGAGCTGACACGGGTTTTCCTCACTTCCAATCTGGAGAAAAAAAATAAAATCCTTACCAACACCATCGATTTTATCAACGACCAGATCCGTCAGATGGGCGCCGACCTCGATTCGGCCGAAAGGAATCTGGAAGAGTTCAGAAAATCGAACAAATTCATGCAACTTTCGGCAAAATCGGCCGCTCTGCTCAGCGACATGAACAGTGAGTCAAAAAGCCGCGCCAACCTCATCGCCGACCTGAAATATTACGAATACCTGCTCAATTATCTCGAAACACACGATACTTTTGAAGACGTTGTTATGCCATCGACGGTGGGGTTAAGCCTGCCCCTCTTTTCCGACCTGGTGCTGAAACTCTCAACGGTATCGCTGGAAAAAGAGGACCTTATTGCCAACTCCTCCCGAAGCAACCCGTATATCCAAACCCTGGAAGAACAGATCGTCAACATGAAGGTTGCCCTGAAAGAGAACATGCAAAGCATCATTGAGACGACAAAGATAAAAATTGCAGATACCGAAAAACGCCTTAGCGAAAAGGATGCAGAATTCCTGAAACTACCAGGGATTGAACGGGAATATTTAGAGATTGAACGAAAATACAATGTATATAACAACCTGTACGATTTTCTCCTGAAACGAAAATCGGAAGTGGAAATACAAAGGGCAGCCAACACCCCCGACCACGAAATCGTTGATTATGCAGGCGATACCGGCATCAGGAAAGTTTCGGCCAAACCATCCACAGCCTATGTAAATGCATTCATTTGGGCAATACTGATCCCGGCGGCTTTTCTCTTCATCGTGGTCTTGCTCAACAACCGCATCATGTCGCAGGACGATATTGAAAGCATCACCGACATCCCGGTCATCGGCTCTCTGATCCGGAACACCGACAAACGCACCGGAAAAATCCTGCTTCAGGCCAACACGCATTTCACCGAGATACTGCGTACCATAAAAATCAAACTGAACCTCGACCCCTCCAAAGGCGAACAGGTGATCATGGTAACCTCCTCCATCATCGATGAAGGGAAGAGTTTCGTTGCCATGAACCTCGCTTCCGTCTTTGCAATGGCTGGTAAGAAAACCCTGCTTCTGGGATATGACCTTCAGCGCCCCAGAATTGCAGAAACTTTTCACCTGACCCGGGAAGAGGGCATCACCAATTATCTGATCAATGATATTCCCATCGAACAGGTAATCCAGAAGACCTACACAAAAAATCTCGATATCATCCTGTCGGGGCCCATCCCTCCCAATCCGGACGAGCTGATTGAATCGGAGAAAAACCGTCAACTTTTTTCAGAAATCAGAAAAAGATACGAATTCATTATCATGGATACGCCCCCCATCGGGTTGGTAGGTGATGCATTCCTGCTTAACCGGTTTTCGGACGTAACGCTCTTTGTGGCCAGATATAACCTTTCCACGAAAAAACAATTCGCAAAGTCCATGGGCGAAGCCGTTGCCAATAAGATGAAACGTTTATACATTGTTTATACCGATGTGAAACAAAAAGTGAAACTGAATGACCTTCATCTGGAGATTAAAGAGAAAAAACGGGGAAAGATTATCGGTGCCGTTGTGGCCATTCGAAAATCCATCATTGATTTGATCAGAAAATTATAAACATTTTTGTTAAACACTTAAACCACCACACCATGTCGAAAGTTGCATTGATCACCGGGGTTACAGGACAGGACGGGGCCTACTTATCGGAATATCTGTTGAAATTGGGTTACGTTGTCCATGGTGTAAAACGCAGGTCATCCCTCTTCAACACCGACCGCATTGATCACCTATACCAGGATCCTTTTGTGGACCATAAAAACTTCTATTTGCATTATGGCGACATGACCGATTCTACCAACCTGATCCGGATCGTACAGGAAACCCAGCCCGATGAGATTTACAACATCGCTGCCATGTCGCATGTAGCCGTCAGTTTCGACACCGCCGAATACACGGCCAACGCCGATGCCGTGGGCACGCTCCGTTTGCTCGAAGCGATCCGGCTGCTGAAACTCACGGATAAAACAAGGTTCTATCAAGCTTCTACCAGTGAGCTCTATGGAAAGGTACAGGAGATCCCCCAAACCGAGAAAACCCCTTTCTACCCGCGCTCCCCTTACGCTGTTGCCAAACTTTATGGCTACTGGATCGTGGTTAACTTCAGAGAGGCTTATGGTATGTTTGCCTGCAATGGCATTCTATTCAACCACGAATCCCCCATCCGTGGGGAAACGTTTGTTACCCGTAAAATAACACGGGCCGTTGCAAAAATCGCCTTAGGGTTGCAGGAAACCATTTATCTTGGAAACCTATCTGCCAAACGCGACTGGGGGCATGCAAAAGACTATGTCAAGGCCATGTACCTGATCCTGCAACAAGCGACCCCCGACGACTTCGTCATTGCCACCGGGGTCACAACCGAAGTAAGGGATTTCGTCCGGATGGCTTTCAAAGAGCTGGGAATTGTAGTTGAATTTACCGGAGAAGGAGTCCAGGAGACGGGAATTGTAACCAACTGTTTGAACCCAGAGTTCCAGGTAAAAAAAGGGCAGGTCGTGGTCCGCGTTGACCCCAGATACTTCAGGCCTACCGAGGTAGAACTGCTCATCGGGGATGCAACCAAAGCCAAAGAAAAACTCGGGTGGGTACCCGAGCATGATCTTGCCTCGTTGGTTAAAGATATGATGGCCGGCGACCTGTTGCTAATGAAAAAAGACAAATATCTCAAAGAAGGTGGTTTTGCAATAAAGAACTATTATGAATAAAACAGACAAAATCCTGGTTGCAGGGGCCGCCGGTATGGTAGGCAGTGCAATACTCCGTAACCTTCTCAAGCAGGGTTACACCAACATGGTGGGCACCTATCACCGCAATGTTCCTGAAAAACACGAACATGTAAGGTACAGAAGGGTTAACCTCATCGACCCACAGGCCTGTACCTACCTCTTTACGGAAGAGGAACCGGACTATGTGTTTTATGCTGCAGCCAAGGTGGGGGGCATTGTGGCAAACAACACCTATAGGGCCCAGTTTTTATACGAAAACCTGGTCATCCAGAACAATGTGATCCATACCGCCTACCTGACACAGGTAAAAAAACTGCTCTTTTTGGGCAGTTCCTGCATCTACCCGAAAAATGCGCCACAACCCATCAAAGAGGAATACCTGCTCACCAGCGAACTTGAATACACCAATGAACCGTATGCCATTGCCAAAATAGCCGGATTGAAAATGTGCGAAAATTACAACCTGCAGTATGGCACAAAATACATCTCCGCGATGCCCACAAACCTTTACGGCCCGAACGACAACTACGACCTTCAGAATTCGCATGTTCTGCCGGCACTGATCCGTAAGTTTCACGAGGCAAAGATGGTCCATGCCCCCCATGTCGAAATCTGGGGAACGGGAGCGCCGCTCCGGGAGTTCATGCACGTGGACGATCTGGCTTCAGCAGTAGTCTTCCTGATGGAAAACTATGTTGGAAACGAGTTCTTTAACGTTGGCTGGGGCAAAGATATCAGCATCAAAGAGCTGGCCTTCCTCATCAAGGAGGTGGTAGGATTTGAAGGGGAACTTGTTTTCGATACCTCAAAACCCGACGGCACCCCACGAAAGTTGCTGGATGTTTCCAAACTGACAGCACTGGGATTTACCCCCACCATCCACTTTCGCGAAGGGATTATAAGCACCTACGAAGATTTCCTGAAAAAGCATGCCTGATAACCACCAAGAAAATAATTATGAACACAACCAACCCCGAAGTACAGTCCCATATCCTGCCTAAGGAGTGGACCATGATACTGCGGCCAAAACGCAGCCTGCTGGATGTTAACCTGCACGAACTTTGGCAATACCGCGACCTGATCATGCTTTTCGTGAAGCGCGATTTTGTCTCGAAATTTAAACAAACCATCCTTGGCCCCCTCTGGTTTATCATCCAGCCCCTGTTGACCACCATCATGTTTACCATCATCTTCGGTAATATTGCCGGAATATCCACCGACGGGATTCCCAAAATGCTCTTTTACATGTCGGGGATTGTCGGATGGACCTATTTTTCGACCTGCCTGAACGATACCTCCCAAACCTTTATCAAAAATGCCTCCATCTTCGGAAAAGTCTATTTCCCAAGACTCGCACTGCCCATCTCGGTTGTCATATCAAACCTGGTCAGTTTTGCCATCCAATTTATTTTTCTCTGCTGCTTTTTAGCCTATTTCATGGTTAAAGGATCGGATGTCAGTCCAAACATCTTAGTGTTGTGGATCCCCTATCTTGTATTGCTCATGGCTGGGCTGGGTCTGGGATTTGGGATCATTATCTCATCGCTGACCACAAAATACAGGGACCTGACCCATCTGGTCACCTTTGGGGTAACCCTTTGGATGTATGCCACCCCCATCATCTATCCACTTTCACAAATCCCCGAAAAATACCAGTTTCTGGTACTGGCAAACCCCATGACACCGGTTACGGAAACCTTTCGTACGGCCCTGCTGGGGGTTGGGACCATCAACTACCTACACCTGCTTTACAGCACAGGGTTTACCATTGTAATGCTCGCGATCGGGATCGTTATTTTCAACAAGGTGGAAAAGACCTTCATGGATACCGTTTAGCGTGGATCAAGAAATGAAATCAATCAGCGAAAACTCAACAGCATGTCGAACGTTGTTATCAAATTAGAAAACGTATCCAAGCAATATAGGCTGGGAACTGTAGGAACGGGAACCCTGAGCCACGACCTTAACCGTTTTCTTGCAAAGGTGAGGGGCAAAGAGGACCCAACCATGAAGGTGGGTGTTTCAAACCGCCTCGACACGGTAGATGGGCGCTACGTGTGGGCCCTGAAAGATGTAAACCTGGAGATCTGCGACGGTGAGGTACTTGGCATCGTTGGGAAGAACGGCGCCGGCAAGTCAACCCTTCTGAAACTGATGTCGCGGGTTACGTCGCCCAGCAGCGGGGAGATCAAGATCAAAGGCCGGATTGCCAGCCTCCTCGAGGTGGGCACCGGATTTCACCCCGAACTGACAGGCAAGGAGAACATCTACCTCAATGGAGCCATTCTTGGAATGACAAAAAAAGAGATCAGCTCCAAATTCGATGAGATCGTCGATTTTTCAGGAATTAAAAAATATGTCGATACCCCTGTAAAACGATATTCATCGGGCATGTACGTCCGACTGGCCTTCGCCGTTGCAGCACATTTAGAGCCAGAAATACTGATCGTTGACGAGGTCCTGGCGGTCGGCGATGCCGAATTCCAGAAAAAAGCCATCGGAAAGATGCAATCGGTATCGCGCAGCGGAAGAACCGTTCTGTTTGTAAGCCATAACCTCACCGCCGTCGAGCAACTCTGCACCAAAGGGGTGCTGATGCAAAACGGTATGCTGAAGATGGAGGGGAAAGTACACGACATCACCTCTGCTTACAAACAAATGTCGGTCGATGAAAATGAACTCCGCCGCAGCGGAACCCGGGTCATGGAGTTTTTAGACTATACCATGGCCGACATGAACGGAAAAAAAACCGACGAGGTTTTTTTAGGGGACAACTTTCTTGTCAGTGCTAATTTTAAGGCCGTTGAGCGGATGGATTATTGCGATATGACCTTAGACATCCGGAATGATTCCAACGAATTTGTGGGCCACATCACCAATACCGACGACCGGTTCGAGATCCGTGAAATTGCCCGGGGCGACACCCGCGGTATCTCTGTCATGGTAAAAAACATCTGCTTTTCGCCGGGAACCTACTACATTTCGTTGTGGCTTGGAAATTCATATGGCACCTTCGACTACATCGAGAACTGCATCCGTTTTACAATCAAACAGGGAGACACCTTTATCCACCGGCCAGTTCCATTTGATAAAAGGGCAAAAACCGTCCTGCAATCCTCATGGAGCTTTAAATAAAAACCTTATGGAGCAGCATCCACTCGTGAGTGTCCTGATGCCTGTTTATAATGGCAGCGAATTTCTGAGGCCGGCCATCGACAGCGTGCTGGCCCAGAGCTATCAAAACTTCGAACTCATCCTTGTCAACGATGGTTCGACCGATAATACCCAGGCGATCATCGATACATACAAAGACCCCAGGATCGTATCGATTCAACAAAAAAACCAGGGCGTTGCCCGATCATTGAACAATGGGCTCGACTTTGCCAAAGGAAAATACGTGCGCCGTCACGATGCCGACGACATCTCCACCCCCGATTCCTTCGCCCTGCAAGTCGGTTTTTTAGAAAGCCATCCCGAATACGTGATGGTATGCAACCAGGAGGCCTTCATGACTGCTCGCGGAAAAATTGCCTGGAAATACCGTGTTCCCAACGAGAAGTTCTTCGCAGGCAGGGCGGTCGTGGATCTCGATTTCTCCCATTTTACCCCACACAGCTCCAGTCCGGTGGTGCACGGAACCGCCTGTTACCGCCGCGAAGAAGTTATAAAATTAGGCAAATACCGCACGGAATTTATTGTATCTGAAGATAACGACCTGTGGCTCAGGCTTCTTGAGCAATATAAGATCGCTGTACTGAACCAATGCACCTATTTCATGCGATTGCATGGATCCTCCGCAACGCAACGTCATGCGCACAAAATCGAACATTTCAGGAAGATTTTGATCGAATATTCGGAGCAACGCAGAAAAACCGGCACCGACCCGATCATGCGGGGCGAAGCGGTACCTCCCCCACCACCTCCTCCTGAAAAAAAGCCAGAAACTGGCACAACGCAAAATAAGGGAAGGCAATACCGGGAGGATCTCGGATACATCTACGGATTGATGGTTAACGCCGGCGATTGGCCGCAGATCAAAAAGTATGGTGGCGAAATTCTCAGGGATGGATGGCAAGATGGGCGGACATGGAAATTGTTGTTTTTCCCTTTTTTTGGAAGCCGGATGATAAAGGCAGCCGTATCCCTGAAATCGGCCCTGAAGCCAAAAGGAGGTAAGTGAACCTAAATGAAAAGCAGGACGCTATCGAAGAAAAATCAATGAACATGGATATCGAATCTCCTTTAATTTCAGTAATTATCCCCAACTACAACCGGGGCGACTTATTACCGGAGACACTCGATTCGTTGCTGGGCCAAACCTATCCTGCATGGGAGGCGATGGTTGTTGACGATGGTTCAACCGACAACAGTCTGGAGGTAGGCAAGCAGTACGCCGCCAAAGACGCCCGCATCCGGTTTATCCTCCGCAACAGGGAACCTTCCGGGGCACCGGTGTGCCGGAACATCGGCTTTGAAGCCTCTACCGGGAACTACATAATCTTTCTCGACTCCGACGACCTCCTCAGTCGAACCGCCCTCTCCCAGCGCATCGACGTAATCGGCCGGGAGCCGGAATACGATTTCTGGGTTTTTCCAATCCTGATGTTCCGGAAGAGCCCCGCCGACGCAACCATGCTGTGGAACATTGACAATGGAGAACCGGATCTTCACCGTTTCCTCATCCTGGATGCCCCCTGGCAAACCTCCGGTCCGATATGGCGACGCGAGGCTGTCCAAAAAATCGGCGGCTTCACCGAAGGGCTTGCCTGCTGGCAGGATGTTGACTTTCACCTGAAAGCCCTTATCGCCCCATTGAAAGGTTTGAAAAGCTATCGCTCCGACCCGGATGTGTTTTACCGTCAGCATGAAACCCAAAGCATCAGCCAGGGAGAGATCAGCTCCCCGGCAAAACTGAAAAGCCGGTTTCAGCTCTTCACCACCCACGCCGATGCCCTGCTTCCCTCCTTAACCCGGTCCAGCCGGGATGATTTGAGACTGCTGGGGGGCAACATCGCCATTGGTGCCGCAAAAGCGCTCAACACCGCAATTGCTGATGCTGTAATCCGGTATGGCTTGCGAACCAAAATCTTCAACCCGCTCATCGCCTTCCAATTGAGGGTGCTGGTCATCCTCTACCTGCTCCGTTTAAACCGTTTGCCGGTATTCGGTCAGATCATCCTAAAAGCCACAAATAAGTATCGACAGGACAGCCATATAGGAAAACACCGCCATGTTAAAGAATAACATCACCGATCCGAATCCCGATAACGCCCCTCTCGTGTCGGTTGTCATTCCCGTGAAGAACGGCATCGATACCCTTCCCTCATGCCTGGAGGGGCTCTTCCGGCAAACACTGAAAGACCGGATGGAGGTAATTGTCATCGATTCGGGATCGACGGATGGAACCCTTGAGCTTCTAACGAGGTTCCCCGTCCGGGTACACAACCTCCCGCCCAAAGAGTTCAACCACGGGGAGACCCGAAACCTCGGCGTAGCATTGTCGAAGGGAACCTTCGTAGTGATGACGGTTCAGGATGCCACACCGGCAACCGACAACTGGATTGAGCTTATGCTTCCCCATTTCGACAATCCGGAAGTGGCGGGTGTATGCGGACAACAAATTGTTCGGGACGACCCGGAGAAAAACCCTTTGCAATGGTTTGCCCCTGTGAGCGAAGCCAGGCCCCGGCTGATCCAGTTTAAAAACAGTGCTGATTTCACCTCCCTGCCCGGGAAAGAACAACACCAATACTGCAACTGGGACGATGTTACCGCCATGTACCGGAAAAGTTTGAAAGAGAAACTTCCTTTTAAAAAACTGATGTTTTCCGAAGATACACTCTGGGCAAAAGACGCCCTTTCACAAGGATATGCCATTGTTTACGATTACCGTGCCCGGGTTTATCATTACCATCACCAGAACTATGGTTTTTACTTTAAACGAAGCTATATCATTCTTTATCAGAATTATAAATTCTACAACTATATTAAATTCCCCAAAAACCCGCTGGTTGTGGTTCCGCAGATCATCGTGAGGATGTTGAAGAAGCAGATGACCCTGTCCCGAAAATTTCATTGGACACGCTACAACCTTCGGCTTGTTGCGGCGGCGTGGCATGCAGCGGTGATCTTCTGGTTTATTGCCACCTTCCGTGGGATGGAGGGGGTGGAATCATCTCAGAAAAAGTATGTTGGATTTCCTCCGCAGGGAGTTCAGAGCAAGAAACCATAAACGTGATGTTATGCAAAAAGAGAGACCATTGGTAAGCGTCCTGATGACAACCTACAACCGCGAGAAGTACCTCGTTCAGGCCGTGGAGAGCGTACTGGCTTCCACCTACGAAAATTTTGAACTGATCATCGTGGATGACCAGTCGAAGGACAGGAGCCTCGCTATCGCTCAGGAATTGGCCGCGAAGGACTCCAGGATCAGGGTTGTTCTCAACGAAAAAAACATGGGCGACTATCCCAACCGGAACAAAGCCGCGAGCATAGCCATGGGAAAATACCTGAAATATGTGGATGCCGACGACCTGATCTATCCTACCGGTCTGGAGGTACTGGTTGATGGGATGGAGCGCTTTCCCGAGGCAGGGTTTGGATTGGGGTCGCTTCCCCAGGACAAATACCGGATTTTTCCTTTTGTTCTCTCACCCGAGGCTGCCTATCAGCGACACTACTTTCAGGAACAGTTGTTCCACAAAGCGCCACTCTCGGCCATTATCCGAAAAGATGCTTTTGATGCCACGGGCGGTTTTACAGGCCGCCGCTTTCTGGGCGATTTCGAAATGTGGCACCTTCTATCCGCCCGCTATCCAGTGGTGCTTATGGCCCAGGGCGTTGTGTGGTATCGGGAGCACGCCGAACAGGAGATGCAAAACAACCGTACCGACTTTTCCATCCCCTTCAAATACCTTCTCTGTTCGGAGGAGATGATCAACCGCGAACAATGCCCCTTGTCGGCCGAGGATCGTAATAAAGCGCTTCGAAAGATTCACTGGAACCAGGCAAGATACATTCTCGGTGTGGGCCGCAACCACTCTGTTAAGATCATGAAATCGCTAAAAAAAGAGACACAATTCTCATACTGGCAATTGTTACAGTTGGCCCGTACTGAGCCCAAATTTTAAAACGATGCGCACATTCAGAAACCTGATCATCATCAAGCTCAGCTATTTTAAATACCTGGGCAGCCGGCTGAGCCGGTTTGTTTACTGGAACCTAAGGCTTGCGCAGTCGCAGCTGGGCAGCGGCGTAAAGATACATTTTCCGGTGATCGTCGAAGGGAACGGAAAGTTGGTGGTGGGAAATGGCGTGGAGCTCATGAAACGATCCATCTTTGGCCTCTCTCAGGGAAGCCGGATCATCCTTGGAGCCGGGTCAAGGATTCATCCTGAGGCAAACCTTCATGCCGGGAAAGATACCACCTTTACCTTGGGGGAGAAATGTTCCATTTTGACCCATGCCATCGTTCGGAACGGGAAGGGAGTTGACATTGGCAACGGGAGCTCGGTGTCGGGCTATTGCAACATCTTCCCCCGTGAGCCGGGGTTCGATGGAAAGTTCATTATGGGAAAAGGGTCGAACATTGGCGATAACTCCATCATCGACACCAGCGACGATGTGATTATTGGCGACCAGGTAGCCTTAGGTCCCTTCGACATCGTTTACACCCACGATCACGACTACCACTCCGACTCCTTTGCGGCGTGGAAGGGAGGAGTAAAAACCGGAAAGGTTGTCATTGAAGATGGTGCCTGGGTTGGCGCCCGGGTTACCCTTCTCCCGGGAGTCACCATTGGGAAAAGGGCCATCGTTGCCGCCGGTTCGGTGGTTACGAAGAGCGTGGAAGCGGGCGACATTGTCGGGGGAATTCCTGCAAAATCACTGGTTAAAAAATAGGAGCATGGCGGATAAAAAAGCCCTGGTATCGATCGTGATTCCCGCTTACCGGGCGGAGCATTTCATTCGGGAGACGCTCGATTCCATTGTGGGCCAAACCTATCCAAACATCGAAACATTCGTGATCGATGACGGTTCCGCCGATCGTACGGCAGAAGTGGCACGTACCTACGAATCGGAAAACCTGAAGGTGATTGTTCAACCAAACAGCGGAGCCTGTGTAGCGCGCAACAAAGGGATTGAGATGAGCCAGGGAGCGTATCTCCAGTTTCTGGATGCCGATGATGTGCTGAGTCGCGACAAAATTGAAAAACAGGTTGCCGTGTTGGAGGCGAACCCCGGGTTCCTGGGGGTTTGCCCGACGGTACATTTTATGAACGGAGAGGAATACCAGAACATGAAGCCGCGGGAGGAGTCGTTTTGGATTCACGACACCGATGACCCGGTGGAATTTCTCGTGCGGTTGTATGGAGGCGATGGAGAGCGCTGGATGGTGCAAACCAGTGCATGGCTCACCCCCAGAAGCATTGCCGAAAAAATTGGCCCCTGGGACGAAAGGCTGTTGCTTGACCAGGATGGGGAGTATTTCGCAAGGGCAGTGCTGGCTTCGCGGGGGATCAGGACAACGGGTGGGTTGAACTACTACCGGCGCTTCACCACGGGCGGGAACATATCGGCCAAAGCCAATAAAATTGAAAACCTGCAGAGCGCGCTGCTGGCATTGAACCTCAAGGCAGCATATTTGGGCGCCCGAACCCATTCCGATCGCTACCAGCAGGCCATGGCCACCCTTTACCAGGAGATTGCCATCAACGCCTACCCACAATTTCCCGAACTTGTCGCTATCTGTGAGAAGGAGGTAAAAAAAACCGGAAAAAAACCCGACATCCCGCTACTGGGAGGGACCCTCATCGAATACACCAAGTTGCTATTCGGCTGGAAAGCCGCAAAGCTGCTGCGTCAGAAAATACACACTTTCATCCGTAAATAGCTTATCCTTGAAGCAAAAGATCTGCATACTTACCCAAAGCCATCTCTGTCGCAACCCCAGGGTTGTCAAAGAAGCCCTTGCCCTCTCCGCATCCGGGTTTAACGTGGTAATCCTCACCACATTCACTTATCCCGATTTGCTCGCCGAGGATCTGAAGCTGATCGAAGGTTCCGGCGTGACCCTCAAGGGGGTGGTTAACATGTTACCCGGCCAGGCGGCGGCGTGGTACCGGCTCAAGGAACGGATCGTACGCAGGGTGGCCGGTGAAGCAATCGCCCGCTTCGGGTGGGAAACGGCCTACGCGTTGGGTTACGACTACCGAAAGAATTTGAAGGCAGCGCTGCGCGAAAAGGCCGACCTTTACACCTGTCACCAGGAGATCAGTACGGTGATCGGATGTAAATTGATGAAGCGGGGGTTTAAGGTGGCGTTTGATTTCGAAGACTGGTACTCCCACGATCTCCTTCCGGAGTCGAACCGGACACGCCCGGTCAACCTGCTGGAAAAATACGAGAAACTCGCCCTCAGTAAGGGAACCCTCTGCTATACCACCTCCCATGCGTTGGCCGATGCCCTCGCAAAATATGCCGGATGCAACCCTCCCCGGGTTCTGCAGAATGTTTTCCCATTCGGCGACCGCAACCAGCTCGACCATCAGGTTAAAGACCGTTCTGGTGAAACGCTTCCATCCATCCACTGGTATTCACAAACCATCGGTCCGGGCCGTGGTATCGAATTCCTGATTGAGGCGCTCAATGAAATCACAATCCCGGTAGCTTTTCACCTTCGCGGCAACCTGTTCCCGGGTTTTCAACAGGTGTTGGAGAAACAGTTTCCCACAGACAAGGGACATAAGCTGTTTTTACACCCCCTGGTACCCCATCGTGAACTGCTCTCACGCATCGCCGAACACGACATCGGGCTCGCAACAGAGGAGTATGTGCCCGACAGCCGGAACCTGACCATCACCAATAAAATTTTACAATACCTCCAGGCAGGCATTGCCGTTGTTGCCTCCGATACCCTGGGGCAACAGGAGGTGGCTGCCGAAGCCGGGGGAGCAATTTCACTCTTCCGAAACAAAGACCGATTGGGTTTTGCAACCATTCTTAACCGTTTGCTCCTGGAACCCCAACTGCTCGCATCGGCCCGGAAATCAGCACTGGAGGCAGCTCAGGAAAAATTTTGCTGGGAAAAACAGGAGCGATGGCTGGTAAACTGGATCAAAGAGGCCCTAACTAAAAATGAATCATGAAAAAAGTTCTGATCATCTCTCCCAATTTTCCACCCATCAACGCTGCCGACATGCATCGCGTGCGACAAAGTCTTCTCTATTTCAAAGAGATGGGCTGGGAAGCCACCGTTGTGGCTGTTGAACCTAAGTTCGTGGAGATGAGCGAAGATCCGATCCTCCTCAAAACCCTTCCACCCGATGCCAACATCATCCGGATTAAAGCTTTCGAAACCAAAACCACAAGGAAATTCGGACTGGGAAACCTCGGCTACCGCTCCCTGCTCTCCTATTGCCGCACCTGTAACAAACTGATCAGGAAAAACCGTTACGACCTGGTCTATTTTTCAACCACTGCCTTTCCGGTGATGACGCTCGGACGTTATTGGAAAAGAAAGTTTGGCATACCCTTCATCATCGACATGCAGGATCCGTGGAGAAACGACTTTTACCTCGACAAGCCAAAAAACGAACGTCCCCCAAAATTTCTCCTGGCTTATATCATGGATAAATTGATGGAAGCATGGACCATGCGACGGGTTGACGGGATCATCTCTGTATCGCCAGGCTATCCAAAAACCCTTATGGAACGGTATTCGAACATCCAACCGGAAATGTGCACGGTGATCCCTTTTGGAGGAGCGCCCATCGACTTTGAGATGCTGGCAAAAACAAACGTTGAAAACCCGCTCTTCAAACCCGGGGACAAGAGTATCAACTTTGCCTATATTGGACGGGGCGGGCACGACATGGGGCTGGCGGTTTCAGGAATCTTCGCGGCCCTGCGCAAAGGGTTGGATTTGGAACCAGAAATTTTTTCCCGGATAAAAATCTATTTTTTGGGGACCAGTTATGCTGCCGATGGGCTTGGGCAAAAAACCATTGAACCCATTGCAGATAAATATGGCGTAGCCAACCACGTGACAGAGATTACAAACCGCCTCCCGTATTATCAGGCGCTGAAGGTTCTTCAGGATGCCAATGTTCTGATCATCCCCGGATCGACCGATACAAACTATACTGCATCGAAATTATACCCGTACATCCTTGCTGGACGCCCGATCATTGCGGTATTCAACGAAAACAGTACGGTGGTCGATATCCTGGCCCAAACCAGGGCAGGCACTTGTGTTACCTTTTCCAACACCGACGCACCAGAAATTCTGGCAGAAAAGGTACTGAAAATCTTACGCGACTATCTGCACCGCCTCCCGTTTCACCCCGAAACCGACTGGAGCGCTTTTGAGCCCTATACCGCAAAAGAGGCTACAAGAAAACAGGTTGATTTTTTCGAAAAAATCGTGGGGCCATGAAAAAGCGACTCGCCATCATATCAACCCACCCGATTCAATACAATGCCCCGCAGTTCGCGCTGCTCGCCAGGTCGGAGAATCTCCTTAGCAAAGTTTTTTACACCTGGGGCCAAAGCCAGGAAAAACTGTTCGATAAAGATTTCGGAAAAACCATTGAATGGGATATCCCTTTATTGGAAGGGTACGACTTTGAGTTTGTGGAGAATGTTTCAAAAAACCCTGGACTGACCGGTTTTAACGGGATCGTTTGTCCGGGGCTGGTTCAAAAAATCGAATCGTGGGGGGCAGAAGCAATCCTTGTTTATGGCTGGAATTTTCATGCGCACTACCGGGCCATGCGGCACTTCAAAGGGCGGATTCCCGTTTGGTTCCGGGGCGACTCAACGTTGCTCGATGAAACCGGGGGAATAAAACAGATCGTTCGCCGCATCATCCTGCGTTTCATTTACAGAAACATCGACTTTGCATTTTATGTCGGCCAGAACAACCGCGCCTATTACCTGAAACATGGGCTAAAACCAAAGCAGCTCTTTTTTGCCCCCCACGCCATCGACAACCGGCGTTTCGGCGACCCAACCGGTGCGATGCGCCGGGAGGCAAAGCAAAGAAGAGTGGAATTGGGAATTAACGAAAACGAAACCGTGATTCTCTTTGCCGGGAAGTTCGAACCTAAAAAAAATCCCATACTGCTCCTGGAAGCAGCCTTGGCATTGCAAAAACCCGGCATCCACTACCTTTTCACGGGCAATGGGGTTCTGGAAGAACGGCTGCGGGAGATGGCATCGGGAAACCCCAACATCCATTTTTTGCCCTTCCAGAATCAAAGTCAGATCCCGGTCGTTTATCACATGTGCGATATCCTTGCGCTGCCTTCACAGGGCCCGGGCGAAACCTGGGGATTGGTGGTAAATGAAGCGATGGCGTGCGGAAAAGCCATTCTCGTAAGCGATAAAGCCGGCTGTGCCATCGATCTGGTGAAACCAGGAATTAATGGGTACATCCTGCCATCGGGCGATTTGCGGCAATGTATGCAAATGATCGACACGATGACCCAATCGACCGGGGTTTGCCATGCGATGGGCGAGGCATCCGCCAGGATGATTGTCCCCTGGTCGTTTGAGGAAATCTGCCGGAGTTATGAAATGAACGTGGTTGCAAACTTAAACCCGTAAAGGAAGATGTACCTCTCAGGCCGCACCATCCGGTTGCTTGCGCTAGGATTTCTGGTTTATACCTACTTCCAGGTATTTACGGGACTTTATTTTATGTCGGCCCTCGGTATTGCTCTTTTTGCAGGAATAGCATCAAAATTCATTCAAGACCTGGGACAACGGATCGAGATCCGCGATATGATCGCCTTTATGTCGATCCTCCAGTGGATTGTCGGGCCTGTCATGGCCTACAACTTCCTTCCCTACGATGAACTCTACTATATGGCCGTATCGGAGGCAGCGTATATGAATTTCGTTGTACCGGTTTGCTATTTTATGGTCCTTGGGCTGTACCTTCCAATTGCGGAACAAAGGATTATCAACCAGGAGGACATTGACCACATGAAAGTTTACCTGAATGCGCATCCCTACCAGGGATATATTTTCGCTGGTGTAGGTTTGCTTGCCGGCTTTACCTCCAAAAGTCTTCCATCCAGCCTTACCTTTCTGATGTTTCTGATCACCAACCTGCAATATGTCGGAGTTTATATGATCCTTTTCAGCGACTCCAGGCTCAAATGGATCGTGTTTGCCGGCATCATGGGGCTGGCAACATCGGCGGCTGTTCTTCAGGGCATGTTTGGCGAACTTGTGCAATGGTTTATGCTATCGTTCCTGGTTATTGCCATCCTGATCCGAATCCCCATGTGGGGAAAGGTCGTGATCATCGCCGTGGGCGTTTTATTGATTTTACTGGTACAATCCACCAAAGAGGAGTACCGGATGGCAACATGGTATGCTTCAAGCACCAAATCCAATTCAGAGATCTACAACGAAATCATCATGTCGAGGCTCTCCTCCCCTTCGACCCTCTTCGAATCGGGATCGATGGGCAATTCGGCAGCCCGTTTGAACCAGGGATGGATCATCGCCCGGATTATGAACTACATGCCGAAATACCAACCCTTTGTGAGGGGGGAGACCATTGAAACCGCCCTGGTTGCTTCGCTGCTCCCACGATTTCTGGCGCCTGGAAAAGCAAAAGCCGGCGGACGTGCCAATTTCGAACGTTTTACAGGAACCCCCCTTCCCGAAACAACAAGCATGGACATCTCGCTGGTAGGCGAGGGTTATGCCAATTTCGGCTATCTGGGTGGGATGGCATTTATTTTCCTGGTTTCGTTGATGTACAACTGGGTAATTGTCAAAGTTATCCACCTCTCAAAAAACAACCCGACATTGATAATCTGGATTCCCTTCCTTTTTTTCCAGGTGATGAAGGCAGAAACAGATTTTGCAACCGTTTTCAATTATCTTACCAAAGCAGCCCTGGTTACTTTTTTGGTTTTCTATATCAGCCGGGTTATCATGGAACTAACGCAAAACCGCCGGAAAAGGATCACCATCCATCCGGAAGGTCCTCAACCCCAAATCCTCCCGTAAAACAACCAACCGTAATTCCGATATGAAGATATCCATCATCACCGTTTGCTTCAACAGCGAGAAAACCATCGGGGATACCATCCGCTCTGTTGTTTCGCAAACCCATCGGGATATTGAATACATTGTTGTTGACGGAGGCTCATCCGACGGCACCCCGAGGATCATCCGGTCGTTTGGGGACAAAGTGGCCCGTTGGACAAGCGAACCGGATGGGGGATTGTACGATGCCATGAACAAAGGGCTCTCCATGGCCACGGGCGAAGCGCTGGGGTTTCTGCATTCCGACGACATTTTTGCCGATCCGACTGTCATTTCCTGTGTTGCATCATCCATGCTTCAACAAAAAACCGACTCGGTTTACGGTGACATTCAATATGTTGACCAGTTGGATAGCGAAAAAATACTAACATATAGAAAATCAGGTAATTACCATAGGTATAAATTCTGGTTTGGATGGTCGCCCCCGCACCCGACCTTTTATATGAAACGCTCGCTTTATGAAAAGTATGGCGGCTTCGATACCAACTTTTCCATTGCCGGCGATTATGACGCCATGCTGCGGTACCTGGTCAGGTTTCGCATCAGCTCCTATTACGACCCAGGGATCCGGGTCAGGATGCGTGTAGGAGGGGTTAGCAACCGGACCATGAAAAACGTCAGGAAGAAATGGGCAGAGGACCATCGCGCCATGCAAAAGAACGGGTTCGGGAATCCCCTGACCCACTTCCTGAAAAGCATGCGCCCGGTCGCCCATTTTTACCGGTCGCCCAAATACCTGTTTGAATGATGTTTGATGGAGATTCCATAAAGGCATTGATAGCCATTCCGGCATACAACGAAGAAACACGGATTTCCTCATTGCTCAGGAAACTTGGACCCTGGAAAAACCAAGTCCTGGTTGTGGACGATGCAAGCACCGACCATACCTATCATGAAATAACCAAAGAGGGGTTCAGGTGTTATCGAAATATGGTCAATACAGGACTGTCGGGTTTTTATAAAGTAGCCTGGGATTTTGCAGCAGCACACGGTTACACGCATATCCTGTCTTTAGACGGGGATGGCCAGCATGACCCCGCCTACATTCCATTGTTTATAACCGCACTCCGGGAGAATACCATCGTGGTTGGAAACCGGTTTCATCACAGAACCGGCATTCCCCCTTCCAAAATTGCATCCAACCTCTTTGCCATTTTGCTTTTCAGGCAATATCTGAACATCTCTTTGCCCGATGTAGCCTGTGGTTTCAGGGCATTTAAAATCGATTCCCGATATAACCTTCCGGTAACATCGAAGTTCGGGATCATTTATGAAATGTTGATTTTTCAATCCCAACGCGGCTCTTCCATTGGAACGGTGCCAATACCGGCCATCTATTTTCCGGATGCCCCCCTGGATACAAAAATCGATGAAATCAACGGGCTTCTCGAAACCATTCTCCGGTACCATGCCGTCCCCGAACTTCAGAGGATTGTGGAAGCCATCCAGGAACGGTCGGATTTTCAGACCACCCTTTGCGACATAGGTTTCCTGGCCAACCATTGTCCACCAGATTCATACCGGTTCAAGGTGGATGTAAACCAGGCAGAGAAGATGTTTCAATCATTACAAGACACCTTAACCCAAAAAACGCATGATGAACCAAAATAAACTCGGCTATTTATCCTCCCTGGACCTCTTGCGTGGACTGGCGGCCGTTGCCGTTTGCTATTTTCATTTCACCCATGGGAATCCCGATTTTCTGAGTTCTACCAACATCCTCTATACAACCGGACGTTTCGGCTTTCTGGGGGTTGACGTGTTTTTTGTCATCTCCGGGTTTGTCATTCCCTATGCCATGTTCAGGGGCAATTACCACCGGAAAGATTTTGGCCGCTTCCTTTCCAAGCGACTGGTACGCATCGAACCGCCCTATCTCGTAAGCATCGCCTTGGTGCTCCTTCTGAACTGGATCAGCACGTTGTCGCCCTGGTACCGCGGGATGCCATTTACCATCAATTATGAAGCGCTTGCCCTGCACTTAGGCTATCTGAACGCCTTTTTCAACTTTCCCTGGGTCAACGATGTTTATTGGACGCTGGCCATCGAATTCCAGTATTACATCCTAATCGCTCTGCTTTTTCCGCTTCTTGTCCACAAAGAAAAACGGTACGCTTACGGCACCCTGATTCTCTTTGGCATTTCCGGATATTTTTTCGGAAGCCATAACTTCATCTTCAACTATTCCCTGCTCTTCATTGCCGGAATCCTGCTTTTCCAGTTCTATATCGGCTATATCTCCAAAAAAGCGTTCGGGAGTGTGTTTCTGATTGTCCTGCTGCTGATCTATTCCAAATTTGACAACCGGTACCTGGTTGCGGCCCTCCTCCCTTTCTTCTTTGTCAACTACTTCGAATTTCATGATAAAGTCTCGAAGTTCCTGGGAAATATCTCCTACTCGCTCTACCTCGTTCATATTCCCATTGGCGGCCGGATCATCAACATTTGTGAAACCCTCTTTCAAAACGAATGGATCCGGAGTCTGTTTGTCTTTGTTGCCCTTGGTGTCTCCCTTTTCTCCGCATGGCTCTTCTTCAGGTTCATTGAAAAACCCTTCATGGAGCTGGCCAAACGCATCAGCTATAAAAAAACCGAACGCACAAAAACATGACAAACAACACCTCAACCTACCACCCTGCAGCCACGGCAATCCCGCAGCATGTCGGAATCATCCCCGATGGCGGCCGACGCTGGGCACTAAAAAATAAAAAAACACTAACGGAATCCTATGCAGAGACCCGGATGCGGTTATTAAACTGGGTTGATTTTTTAGTTAAGAAAGAAGTCCGGGAAATAACCATCTATCTCTCAAGCATCCAAAACTTTAAAAGAAATCCCGAAGAATTGGGGGCAAATCTGGAGATGGTCGAAAAATCGCTGAACGAAGAGATCATTAAACTGTCGATGGCCAAACAACTCCGGGTTGTGGTATCGGGCCAGCAACAAGTCTTACCGGGAGCAATGGTAGAAGCCATCCGTAAAATCGAACAACTGACGGTTGATTATCAAAGGGGAAGGTTGAATTTTCTCCTGGCTTATGACCCGCTTGTAGAGATAATCAATGCAATCGGCGAATCGGAAAACCCTGCCAGTTTCTTAAACCATTTAAAAATTACCACTCCCGTCGATCTTATCATCCGTACCGGCGGCGCTCCGGTTCTCAGTAATTTTTTACCCTTGCAATCTGCTTATGCCCGGCTCATTTTTTCAGATATCCTGTTTAATGATTTTACCATCAACAACATAGAAATGATTCTGGAGAATTTTTCAATGACCGAACGCAAATTTGGAGAATAAAACCAAAAAATCGTGTTTATCAGGCCCTATCTCACAACTGCTTTACAATAGAAAAGAAAAACCGGCCTAAAATTTTGTACGGCGGTCTAACTCCTTTAACAGATATTCCTTCGTTTTCACTCCTACAAACCGGTGAAGCTCTTTTCCGTTTTTAAACAGGACCATCGTAGGGATGCTCCGGATTTTATAGGCTGCCGCTGTCTTTTTCGATGTGTCCACATCGAGTTTTCCGATGGTAACTTTCCCATTTACCTCGTCGGCAAGGTCATTGAGTACCGGTACCATGATTTTGCATGGCATACACCAGGTGGCCCAAAAATCGACCAAAACTATCCCTGTCCGGATGGTTGAATTGAAATTCTGGTCGTTTAGCTTTTTGATTTTTTCACTCGAAGGAACATCCTTCAGGCTTTTAAAACGTTTCCGTGAAATAAGCGCCATTACCAAAACCAGGATGACAAGGCCCCCAAGAATTCCGATGGTTATCCACATAGGCATCTGTATCAGGATGCGAAATTACAAAAAAAATGAACAATAGTGATACTTATGCGATTTATTTTACATTTTTTTAAAAATTATATTGAACATTTGTTCATTATAATTAAAAATGTTGTATCTTTATTCCGGAAAATGAACCATGTTTAAACAAAAAACGATATGCCACAAATGAACCATACCGGTCCTGAGGGAAAAGGTCCCCGTACCGGAAGAGGCTTAGGAAAGTGTAAAAAGAATGACAATTCAAATTCTGGCCAGGAAGAATTTCAGTTGGGCCAGGGGATGGGATTAAAACGGAAATCTGGTGGAGGAGCCGGAAAAGGAAAAAGGGGCCAGTACGGCGAAAATAAAAAATAGCGCCGGTAGGGATAGATTTAAAAAATTACTTTTTCAGGTTTTTTTTCTGCGCGGCGATAATCACATTCGAAAAGTATATCGCAAATGGCCGGTATGCCAGGTGGGACCATTTTGAGAAGGGGACTTCGATCATCAACATCGGGAACAAGATCATCAGGTGGAGCACATACATAAAATAGGTTGCCATTGGCAGTCCACCGACCCTGAAAAAGTGCACCAGGATTCCCGTGAGGGTGGTCAAAAAGAGTAGGATCAGGAATGTCCAGTCGGTATAATGAGAATTTTTACTTTTCTCATTTTGTTTCTTCACACGAAGCACTAAGAAGTAAATTGTGCCGAAGAGCAACCCGAACGTAGCGTAGTAACCAAGCAACCGTTGTGGGTGCCACCATGGGTGGATTTCATCGGTCTGAAACCAGTAGAGGAACCCAACAATCATGGTAAAAAGCAGCACATAGCTTGACATCAGGAGGAAATGGACAAACCAGTAAGTATAATCGCCGTTTTTTATTTTGGTCATAAAGGGGATTTTTTTGGTTTCACAATCGGAGAACCGCCATTGTGAAAAGAAATGAAAGATTAAATGCCAGAGTTCCGAAAAATACAATGAAATGGGTATTTTCAAGTTTTTTCGACGCCATATAACCTTTAAAAACATGTTAAATATGTTGGAGAGGAGGAAAAAAGAGAGGAACCCTGCCATAATCCAATCGCCCATCTCGATGGTTTTCCAGGGAGCGAAAGTATTGAGCTGCACCCCTCCGTCGGCGGTCAGTTCGGTGGTCATCGGACCATGAAAGAAAACAAAAAGCAACAGGATAAACAAGGATAGGACAACGATGGCTGTCAATTCAAAGACTTTGGAAGTATAGAATTTTTTTGCCAGCCCGGTCCAATCATAGGTTGAAGATAAATATCTGCGGAGGGTCATCATTAAATCTCCGGGATTTGCATTTCGGGGACAGGTTTTGGAGCAATCGCCGCAATAGTAGCACAACCAGGGATCGAGCGAAGTATCTATCTGATCTTTCAGTCCCAATAAGCTGAACCTGATCAGCCGTCGTGGGAAGGTGTTATCGTTGTTTGCAAGGTTGCATACGGCGGTACAATTCCCGCAATTATAGCATGCCGAAAAAGTACCATTGCCAAATTTTAAAATCTCTCTGGCGAATTTTGGATCGAGTTCACTCATTTTTCACTGAGTTTATAATAATAGTATTCATCCATATCATCCATTTCTCCGGCAACAATTTCATCGAATTTTCGCAGGGTCATAACGACAAAAACAACCTGATCGGCAGGGATGCCGGTTTTCTGGGCAATCTGTGGAATGGTAGCTTCACCATCGGCAAGCGCTTCGCGGATTTTCCTTCGCAGTGCCATATATTCTTTATGCCTTTGCCTGAGGGGTTCGGCTACTTTTCTTTTGGTTTTAATGATGTCAATGGTTTTTCCAGCCATAATATTATTAATTTGGGTCAGGCCGACATGGCTTCAATCATACTACGGATTTCCATATTTGAATATCCTTTGATATCGATGGCATTTTCAGGACATACGGGGGTGCACATTCCGCACCCTTTGCAATTCCCGTCAATGATCTTGGCAACCCATCCTTTTTCTGTTTGAACTTTTTCGATGGCATCGAACGGACAGGCTTCGGCGCATTGTCCGCACCATTCGCACAGAAGAGGGTCAACCACTGCCAACGTTGGTTCAAGCTGAATTTCTCCTTTGTTTATCACATTATAAACTTTTGCAACAGCAGCAAGGGCAGAGGCAACCGATTCGTGAATGTTCCTGGGCCCCTGGCAGCAACCCGAAATCACCAATCCGTCGATGACCGTCTCTACCGGCCGCAATTTAGGATGGATTTCATTATAGAATTTATCTTTCCCGATGGGGACTTTTAAAATATTGTTTAACGTGTTGTTTTCCCTTGGAACCATGCCCGTAACCAGGACCACAAGGTCGGCCAACAACGAAATCTCCTGTTTATCCGAAAGAAGGTCGTTGATGGTCAACCTGGCTTTTTCGCCACAGCTTTCAACAACCGGCGGTTCATCTTCAACAAATTGCAGATAGATATCCCCAGCCTTTGAGGATTGTTCATAGAGAATTTCCTGTTTCCCATACGTCCGGATGCCTCTGTTCAGATGGTAGATATTGTCGATATGGAAATCCTGCCTGAGTTGTAAAGCAGCATGAATGGCCGATGTGCAGCAGTACCTGGAGCAGTATTTATTATCGCCATCCAATTGACGGCTTCCCACACAATAGATAAATGCAATACTTTCAATTTTTTTATCCCGGAAGCGGAACTCCCCGTTGGTTAATTCCAGCAAACGTTTCAGTTGTTGGAGGGTGATCACATTGGGCAATTCGCCGTAGCCAAATTCACCTTTGGATGGTTCGTAGGGATTAAAACCGGTAGCTAAAAAGATGGTACCGGCATGGATTTGAACAATTTCTTCCTTTTGGTCGAGATTGATCCCCTGGCAGAAACGGGCGCAAATCCCACAACGGGTACAAACGGCCATGTCGATGACCGGGAAAGCCGGAAATTCGCTTTTAAAATTATGAAAAATTGCCTTGCGTTTGGTAAGGCCGAAGTTAAACTCATCGTCAACGGTAACCGGACAGGCTTCAATGGCTTTCCGGAACCCTTCCGGGTCGCAGGGAGGTTCGACATAACGCGGGATGACCTTGATCTGGATATCAAAATTGCCAATACTCCCTTTCGAGGATATAACCTGGGCGCCGGTATATACTTTGATATTCTTCCGGTTCCTGATTTGCTGGTACAATGCTTTAACAATCTCTTCGCCTGTTTGGTCGGTGGTCGCCATTTTTCCCCATTGGGCAACCCTTCCTCCAACAAAAAATTCGCGATCGACCAGATAAACCTGTGATCCAAGATCAGCCAATTCGATGGCCGACCGCATGCCTGCCACGCCGGCGCCTAAAATCAGCACACTGTTATCGGCAGGGATGGTAAGGGGTTTCAAAGGTTCAGACAAAGAGACCCGCGCGATCCCTGCTTTGACAAGGTTTATGGCCTTCTCTGTTGCCTGGTCCGGATGGTCGGAATGGGCCCACGAACTTTGTTCACGGATATTTACCTGAACATAATTAAATGGGTTTAATCCTCCCCGTTCGGCCACAGCCCGGAAAGTGTGCAAGTGAAGTTTTGGGGAACACGAAGCAACCACAATGGCATCCAATGGTTCATTCCGGATATCCGCAATCATCTCTTTTTGTGAAGAATCGGCGCAGGAGAACATCATTACACGGGCCAGCCTGACATTTTTTTCATTCTTGCTTTCCAGGCAAACTTTTTCCACATCCACATAATCGGCAATATTTGATCCGCAACAGCAGATATAGACGCCAATTCGTTTTTCTTTATTTTCAGGCTCTTTACTCATTCCAGGAAGAGATTGTAAGACTATTAATGATCGATTCCACAAATCCTTTGTTATATTTTGTTACCATGGCAGATACGGCACCAGCAGAAAGAATGGAATCGGGAATATCCATTGGCCCGCTGGAAGTGCCTGCCATAAAGATACCGGGCAAGTTTGTTTTAAAGGGGTTGGACATCTCCTGGCGCTGTTTCAAATAATGAAATGGATCCATTTCAAGGCCCTCAAATCCAGCTACCTGTTCCATATCGCGGTTGGCAAGGATTCCCACAGATAAGACGACCATGTCGTGTTTTGCCTCCTTTATTTTTCCAGAGGCAATATCTTCATATCGCAGCACCAGGTCGCCATTTTCCAATTCACTGATTGTTCCGATCTTTCCTTTAATAAAGGAGACGTCCATTTTTTTTGCCTGCTGGTAGAACTCATCAAACCCTTTCCCAAATGAGCGGATGTGAAGATAATAAACGGTTACGTCGGCCATTGGAAGTGCGCCCAGGATCAATTGGGCCTGTTTTATGGAATACATACAACAGATTTGGGAACAGATTGGGTTTCCGACGGTGACATCGCGCGATCCGGCACAAAGAACATAGGCAATCTTGTCGGGGATTTTCCCATCGCCCGGCCGCAACACCGTATTAAAGGGACGGGTTGGAACGAGTTGGCGTTCCATTTGCATGGCCGTTACCACGTTTTTATACGTTCCCCCTCCATACCGCTCGATTTGATCGGGGTCGAAAAGTTTAAACCCGCTGGCGATGATGACGCTTTTCACAATCCATTCGGTATGAACTGTTTCCTGAGAAAAATCAATAGCGCCCGGGATGCATGCTTTTTCACAAGCACCACAGAGTATGCAATTTTCGATATCAATGGCAGCGATCCTGGGGCTTGCAATGCTGAAAGGGATGTAAGCGGCTTTGCGGCCAACCAGATTATACTGGTATTCATCTTTCACCACTACCGGGCACACCCTTTCACAATCCTGACATCCGGTACACTTAGATTCATTGACAAACCTGGGCGCGGTTTCCACATGCACATGCCAATACCCCTTCGCATCGAAGGTAGCACTTTTCACTTCGGTATTTACATGAATAATGATTCCCGGGTGGCGCGACGCTTCCGAAACCTTGGGGGTAGTGATACAGGCCGAACAGTCGAGGGTAGGAAATACCTTGCTCAAGTGGATCATCCTTCCGCCAATGGATAGGTCTTTTTCGATAATAACAGCCTGGTGCCCTGTATTGGCAAGGTTCAGGGCAGCCTCCAACCCAGCGATCCCCCCACCCACGATCAGGGAATCGGCTACCTTGACAGGGCTATTCTTCACATTTTGTTCCATAGGTCAATCAGCATTGGTAACGGCCAGGGAGAGTTCCTCTGAGAACAGGGTCATCTGCCTTACGAACAATTCAGCACAAACCGAGCAAACCGCCGCCATTTGTAAACGGCCGGTATGAATCCCCTTTGCCTTCATCAAAAGGTGGGTGCGCTCAACAATCCGGGCTGTTTTTGAAATACAACTTTCGCCATAAGGACAGTCGGACCCATCGGCAGCAATAAAAACACCTGCATATCCGGTTTCAAAAGCCAGCATGATCCACTCCGGCCTCACGGCACTTGAACAGGGCAAAACAATGACGTGGGCAGCCGCCGGGTAATGCAATTTCATCAATCCGGCAAGGTCAATGGCAGGATCTGAGATTTTTTCGGTCGAAAAAACCAGGATTTTATGAGGTAAAGTGGACATCGGAAAATAGGGGTTATTTCTTTATATACAAGCGGAAATAGCCATCTTCCCGAACATCTCCCAGATACTCATACTCTTTTTTTACAGCCCATTTGGGAACATCCCTTTTCGTTCCTGCATCGGAGGAAAGTATTTCGATGATTTCGCCCTGCTGCATCTCGCTCAAAGCTTTTTTTGTTGCCATTAATGGCCCGGGGCACGCGCTGCCCCTGGCATCAACTACCTTATTTATCGTAAGGCCTTTTAATTCTTCTGGTGTCATGGTTGTAAATTTTTATTGGGTTAAATAAATAAATTCACATCTGCTTCCTGGGCAGAAGAAATGTATTCCGCAATACCGCAAATATCATCCGGAAGCCCATTAAAATCATCAAGGACCGTCCCATTCCAGATTTTTCCGGCCAACCCGCAGATATAAATTTTCACGTCGCCCATCTCTTTGGCCTGTTTGAAAAAATCCATCCACGTTGGAATTTTTAACCGTTCGAGGGAGGCAAGAAACTCATCCTTTTTACAGGCAAGTTCAGCCATGCTTTCGGTCTTGCCGATATTTTCTTTCTTAAACGCGTTGGCGCCCATTAACAGAACAAATATTTCAACTTCCATATCATCGGCTACCGCCCCATTGATGATTACGCCTGCTGAAATAAGCTTATCAAAACTCCCGGTATAGAGAGCTATTGTCATTTTCTTTGCCATGTTGTTTGTTTTTTAATTAAAATTTTTGCTAATTTAGCTGGGAACTAAACACTTCTTTATGAAACAAGCCACGGTTATTACAAATAAAAAAATGATCCTGTACAGATAAAAAAATGATCCGGATCATTTTTTTTTAAGACCTGCTCAACAAACCGGGCCCTGAAAGAGAACATATCAATTGAAAATCAGATAGAAAAGAAAAATTGTTCCAAGTCACCAACCCGTAAAAAAACCATGATGATCAAAGATAAATGTTCAACCTGTGAGATCAAATCAGCAGCCGTTAGTTCGCTGGATGGAATCCAGTTGGACATCTTAGAGAAAAATTGTGCCGAAGCCTTATTTAAAAAGGGTGAAACCATTATCAAACAAAACTCGCTGTCGTCCAATATTATATACCTGAAAGAAGGGTTGGTAAAAACTTCCATTGAATGGAAAAGGAAACACCAAATCCTAAATATCATCAAAGCCCCTGCTTTTCTGGGAATCCCTACAACCCTCGGGGATAAAATTAACCAATACTCTGCAACAGCGCTTCTGCAAACCAGGGCCTGTTTTATTGATATCGGGACCTTTAAAATGCTGATCGCCCGAAACGGGAAATTTTCCTATGAAATCATTATCCATCTTTGTCAAAACGAACTCCAACAGCAAAAACGATGCGTTTACAGGTCACAGAAACATGTCAACGGACTGATCGCCGACACCTTGCTCTTTTTCTCGGATGAAATTTTTGACAATCATTCATTTACCATTCCCATCAGCCGGAGCGAAATCGGCGATTTGATCGGAACAACACAGGAAACCGTTTCCCGGGTCTTGAACACTTTTAACGAAGAGGGACTGATCGAAATGAGCGGTAAGGCCATGACCATTAAAAATCATGACATGCTGACAAAAATCAGCCTGAACGGTTAAAAAAACCAGTTTGTCATTTTTTAGAAAAAAAGGCATCAATCAGCGGAAATGGCAAAAACATCAAATCCGTTCTCTTTGACCATCTGCATGGCCTCCTGGTTTTGCATGATAGCCCCGCCCCATTGGTCATGATTGTATATATGTGGTGTCTTAAACCAGCTTTCGATGTTCATTTGCAGGTACATGGTTTTAATTTCGTCCCGGTTCAGGGTAAAACCAGAAGCCGGCAAACTTACATGGAAATAATTCTGGACAAAAGCATAAATGGAATCGGTATGATAGGTAGTGCCATGGTACAATTGCCCGATTCCCAGATGAAACTCAAAAGGCAGCGCCAACCCGTGCACATCTTTCCATTTCCCATTGATCATCATATAATGGTACCCACCCCCCAGTACCTGAGGCCAGGACATATAAACTTCAGGAGGGTTTACATACATAAATGAGCAATTTTTTTCTTCAGGAATACCAAAGGTGAAAGCAATGGAGTCGTATTCCCCGGCAGGGACCGGATCAAAAAAATGAATGGTTTTTGAAGAAGGGATATCTTCGTCGATATAGAAAATATCGTCCCATTTTTCAATCCGGGTTTTTGTCCCATTATGATTATACAATGTGACGTCGGAAATAAAATATTGCACCTCGGTAACCATATATTGATTGCCGGCTTCATTGGTGTATATCAATGCATCTTGCTGTAAAGGTTCCCCACAGATGGCATGTTGAACCTGAAAAGTGATTTTGCCCGTTGGTTCGGAAACCGCTTCGGAACCATCTTTTCCACAACCCCACAATACGATGAGCGCAAAAAAGAACAAAGAAATCCGCAACTGTTCCCCCATACCTTAAAATTTTGCCATCAAAGTTACATAAAAGACCCTGCCCGGTTCAAAAAGTTTTTCATTGCTGCCCACCATCCTTCGGTTCAGGTGTTCATAATAAGCGTTGTCAAAGATATTTTCAACGCCGGCTGAAATAGAAAAATAGTTGCATGGGGTATAATTCATGGCAAAAGCAACCGTTACGAAGCCTGGGGTAGCCTCCTCCCCATAGGCCTCCGACACCCGGTTTTGCGCTGCTACAAACCGGGTGGTAAGGCGTGGCACCAAACTGGATTTAAGAAATTTATAATAAACCTGAAGGGTTCCTTCCAGTGGGGGGATTTCGGGCAAAGGATCGTTTTTTACCAATTCTTCCCCAGTGACGGCCCCTGCGGTTATCAAATACCGGGTTGCTTTCGGATTGGTCCCATAAGTTGCGGCCGCAGTTGCCCGGATGCCCCACTTTTTTTCATCGGGCGACCGAAAGCTACATTCAAAGCCCGTCAACCAGACCTGGTCAACGTTCGAAAATTGCTTGACCCCAAGCACCCCCTGGGTCGAAGGTTTGATTACCGAAGGCGGGATTACCTTCCCCACGATGTATTGGTTGACCAGTGAAAAAAAACCATTTACAAAAAACGATCCTATCTCCGTAAGTTTGTAATCGAAAGAAACATCGAACTGGATGTTTTGCTCAGGCCGTAATTGCGGGTTGCCCAGATAATCGTAGGAATCGTACAGGACCGGCATTAGTTTGATAAAACGTTCAAGGATGGAGGGACTGCGGGTCCCCATGCCTAAGGCTGCTGTTATAAACAGATCGGGGGCCAGGCTTTTCTTTGCCCCCAGGTTGAAACTGATATTCACAAAATCGGAACCAAGCAGGTCAAAATAGGCCACCCCATCCTTGACCAACCGGAAAGTATCGGCCGAATTGGCCTGGTTATAGTCCATCCTTAAGGCAGCAATAAAACCAACATCGCCAAAACGGGTCTGGAATTCTCCAAATATCCCGCCATTGTTCCAAACGGATTTATTGAAAACATTAAAATATTTCACCGATGTGAACGTATCGCCGCTCATGACCATTTTCATGGTCATCATTTTTTCGCCGTCTTTATAAATATGTTCAAAATCCATACCGGCCATCCATTCGCTTTTTCCCCATTTCCAGGCGGCGGTCACGTTCCCCCCTGCATCGAAAGCATCCACTGTGGTTAAGGCTTTCATTGTTTGACTGGATGACCGGTCGTAGTTGTCCATAACATGGTGCACCGGCGACAAATAACCCTGGACCTGCAACGAACTCAATATTTTTCGCAGATTTCCCGCCTGGTAGTTTATGGTTATATTTTGTGTCTGGTCCAGTCGTTCGTCCATGGGAAGGGCCGGGAACTGAACGTTGGTTCCCTGATTGTAGAGATAGGAAAGGGTCAATGTTTGATTTTTTTTGATCCTCACCCCGGCAGCAACCGACGCATAGGCTTTCTGAAACGATGTATGGAACAACTCCCCGTTTCCGGCCCTGTAGCTCCCGTATCCTTTGACACCCCCACTGGCGCGAAAAGAGATGATCCGGTTTCCTCCCCTAAGTTCAAGATGCTCATGCTGTCCATTCCAGTTTGTTTCAAAACCATAGATTATTTTTCCATGGATGGACGGCCGTTCGTATTGTTCAGGTTGAAAGGTCTGAATGTTGATCAATGCCCCCATAACCGGGCCATATTTAAGGACATAAGGGCCTTTGACAATGTCAACCTGCCGGATGTCGTCGTTCTCTACGTGCGAAACAACCGGGTCCATCCGGTTGGGACAGCCCCCTTCAATCTTTACGCCGTTATTTAACAAAACGGTAACCTGGTTGTATTTAAATCCCCGGACTACCGGGTCGATGGCCACCCCTCCCTTTCGTATGCCTGAAACATTCGGCTCCTGACGCAAAAAATCGCCCAGATCATGAATCGCTTCATAATTATAATCCTTCATTATCAAAGGGGTAACTGGAAAAATTGGGACTCTTTTCCCATAAACCTCAACTTCTGACAAGGTGAGCGTGTCTTCAGTTTTGGCATCCTGCCCAAAGGCAGGTATTGAAAAAAAAACAATAAGAAAAAAAAGCCACCCGAATTTGTGCCGGACCATTTTCGTTCAATTTTAACCAAACCTTTTACCGTTTGATAGCAGGAAATATACTGCATCTTACTAAAAATGCAAAGCATTTTTCTGTTAGATGCAGTTATACCGGGAGGAACAAAAGCTCTATACTTGCAAACCTTTTCCGAACCGGTATAAATTCAGGGATACAAAATTAAAACTAATTTTCCTTTGGCCCACCACTTACCCAGATATCAATCACCTTATCCGGTATGCTCCGTTTCCATAAAGAGGATTTTATTAACTTTACGAAAAGTTTTATACTGTATCTTTTATAACTAATCCCCATCCAATGATAAAAAACCGGGATGGCACTGCTGATCTGTTAAAGGGGCTTGCCGTTCTTTTCATGATACAGGTGCACATCATGGAACAGTTTGGCACGGCCGACCTTTACGAAAGTTTTATTGGTAAAATCTCGCTATTTTTGGGAGGCGTCCCCTGTGCCCCGGTTTTTCTTGCCGTCATGGGATATTTTTTAGCCAAAACCGAAAGACCGTATAAATATTTCCTAAAAAGAGGGCTGATCCTATTCACCGGAGGGATTTTACTGAACATCTTCCGTTCGGCAAATTTACTGCTACAACTATATGCCGGAAAAATGGAAGCCGATCCATTATTCTACATCTTTGGGGCCGACATCCTGCCCCTTGCAGGATTAAGCCTGATTGTTGCCGGACTGTTGCGGGTTGTGTTCCGATCGCGTCCCCTCCCCTATTTTCTGACGGCCATTGCCACAGTTTTCATTGGGCAGTTCCTGCCGGCACCCAATTCCCTGCCGGGTTATCTTTCCTATCTGACCTCCTTTTTCATTGGTTCGGGCGAGATGAGCTATTTCCCGTTTTTCCCGTGGTTTGCCTATGTCCTGACAGGATATGCCTGGCAACTTTTCATCTGTAAACAAAATATTTTTCAAAAAACCCAGGAAACGGTTCAGGTTGTTTCAATGGTCTTTTTATGGATTTTTATTTTTCTCACCCTTCCCTGGGCTGCTACTATTTCGCACAACCTGACAGGGCCCGGAGGGTATTACCATCACCACATTCAATTTTTTGCATGGGCAACGATTTTCATGGCTGGATATCTGTGGGCAATAAAACAGGCAGAGACCGGTTATGGGAACACAATGTTTTTGAGGGCTGTAAAATGGACGGGGGAAAACGTCACCCTCATTTATGTTGTTCAATGGTTGATCATCGGGAACCTGGCCACTGGATTTTACAGGAGCCAGGACCTGTTTCAATATCTTTTCTGGACCGTGTCGGTCACACTTTTAACGGTGGCACTGAGCCTGGGGTATTTAAAAATCCGGAAATTATTTTATAAGCCTCGCCCGGAGAGGTCCGGTTTACATCAATGATCAATGGATGGCCAAGCCCCCAGGCCGTAACGACATCAGATACCAGGGTCTTTCTGACAGCGAGTAGAAAGGTGATTTTTTTATCAATCCATAAATCCCCGAAACTTTCGGCCCAGCCCTTCCCCTCCAGTTCCAGTGGCCCGATTTCGTCGATAACAACCACTTGAAAGGGTTTGATATTTTCTGCCCTGAGGATGTTTTTTCCAAACAAAATGGCATCCTCTAAAAAGTAATAACGGCCTGTATGGTCCAATGTTACATCGGGCACAATTTGTGAAAGCCGCATTGATTCAAGGGATGCTGCATTCATGACCGTGTAACCGGTTTTTTTCCCATTTTCGAATATAGCGGGGGCAAGAATACCGCCAACCGGGATTCCCGATTCTTTGATAGAAGCGGTCAGGTTTTGAAGCAGGGTTGTTTTTCCCGATCCGATATTACCGGTAACGATAATGGCCCTGGGGAGTGAAGAATGGGAGGCCTGCACCTCATGAAACCATATATCTGCTTGAACACCTATATATTGTAATGATTTTCGGGGATGTTTGTAAATTTCTGAAAAGGAGGGCAAGTGGGCAATGGCGAAAGGGAGTGTGTTAAAAGCAACTTCCAAGGCCATGGGCAATTGGCGAAACGGGGTACGGAGAAAATAATTCCGGATAACCGGATTGCTCATCTCTTTGCCAATAATGGAAAACCCTGCCATCATCAAAACAGCACGGAAATTCATTTCCAATCCAATAAGAAGCCCCTGTGACCAGGTTTGCGGTGGTTTTTGTACTTTGACAAAAACAAGGGCCGAAAGCATCGTGATGGCTCCAAAGGTAATCCAGAAACCTATTTTTTTCAGGGGGCGCAATACCCCATGATACCGGTATACCCACAGAACCATGAGCAATACGCCGGCTCCAAACCACCATGCCGGCGAAGCGCAATTCAACAAAAAAAGAAGGGTAAGGAGCCCAAGAACAGTAAACCCAAGCCATACGAAAGAATGCACAAAACCGGGATGAGCAGGAGTTCCGTCAGCAGGGCCCACGCTGCGGTTTTCATGAACGGTCATGCTCCTGGGCTGGTCGTGCGGGGCCTTTCCAAGGGAAATCCCAACGAGCGCGGACAAACTTCCGGCAATAAAATAAAAAAAACCAAGGGAGACTACCGGCACCCATACATCCAGGGAGGGAAGATGCAACTGAAGCCTTGCATATTCAACCAAAGAGGTATAAATGGCAACCAAATTGAAACCGTAATAAATCAGCATCATGGCAATCTTTTGAAACAGGTTCCACGACATGGCAAGGGCTCCGGCGACAATAAACCCCAAAACATTTCGTCCCAAAACAAGAACCGCCAACTCCATCAACAACGATTCGAAAAGAATGGCGGCCATCGGGCCAAAAATTATAGCGCTTGGGGAAACCGCTTTCATAATGGCACAAATCAGCCCGGCCCTCCATATCAACCCTTTGTCATTCCAGCGATAGCTGACAGAAACTACAAGAATGACGGCAATGCCGGTTAAAAGAATGCTACTGAAAGGAACCCGGAGGTTATGCAAAAAACTTCCCAGTATTATCTCTGAAGATGCCCATATAGAACCCAATACAGCAGCTTTCAACCAGACAGGGCTCAACGTAAACGTTCGTTCCATTCAGATGAATTGTTCCTTGTTCAAAAACCACCTCCTGTTTCTGACAACGATAGGAATTATGCCCCAAAAATACAGAAATGAAAAAGAGTGCAGGTGAAAAACCGTGTCAGGAAATTTTTAGATATACAAATGTAAATAAATTTGTTTATGCACTATTGTTCATTATCTTTGTGGCCTGAAATAAAAAATAAATCACAAAAAACCATGAAAAATCACAATGCTATTGGCTTTAACACAAAGCTCATCCATTCCGGCGAAATTGACGATCAGTTCAAATCTGCCACAGTGCCCATTTATCAAACCTCCACTTTTTCGTTTGCAAGTTCCGATGAAGGTGCCCGCTGTTTTGCTGGCGAAAGTGACGGTTACATGTACACCCGCATCGGAAACCCAACAATCAACGCCCTCGAACGTCAGATAGCGGTTCTCGAAAACGGATATGGAGGAATTGCAGTCAGTTCGGGAATGGCAGCTGCCACAACCATTTATCTGTCCCTAATGAGCCAGGGCGATCATATTGTCAGCACCGATGCCATTTACGGTCCGGCACGAAATGTAATGGAAAAACAGTTTTCCCGGTTTGGTTTACAGTCAACCTATATCAATACAACCGATGTTTCAAAAATCAGGGAAGCCATACGGCCCAACACCCGGGTTCTTTATATCGAAACCCCGGCCAATCCAACCATGGACATCACCGACCTTAAAGCCTGTGCAGATTTAGCCCATGAAAAAGGCTTGCTACTTGTGGTTGATAATACTTTTTGCAGCCCCTATTTGCAAAACCCGTTGGATTTGGGGGCAGATGTTGTATTTCATTCGATGACCAAATTTATCAATGGCCATGCCGACATTGTAGCCGGTATTATCATAGCAAAAGAAAAAGCGGTTTATGAAAAAATCAGGAACATGATGGTGCTGTTGGGGTGCAATATGGACCCCCACCAGGCTTATATGGTCCTGCGCGGGGTAAAAACCCTCAGTATCCGGATCGAAAAAGCCCAGCAAAACGCATTGGAAGTTGCCCGTTTCTTAGAGTCGCACCCGAAAGTGGCCTGGATAAAATACCCTGGGCTCCCCTCCCACCCCCAGTATGAGGTAGCAAAGAAACAAATGCGGGGGAATGGGTCGATGATCAGTTTTGGATTAAAAGGTGGATACGATGCCGCCAAAAAGATGCTGGACCGTGTGGAACTGGCATTGCTTGCGGTATCCCTTGGGGGTGTCGAAACCCTGATCCAGCACCCTGCTTCCATGACCCACGCAAAAGTCCCGGCCGAAGATAAACAAAAAGCGGGGATTACCGACGACCTGGTTCGCCTTGCCGTAGGGATTGAAGATGCCAATGACATCATCAAGGACCTTCAAAAAGGCCTGGAATAATTTATTCCTGTTTTTTATCGCACCCTATATTAAATAAAATTGAAATGGAAGAGAAAATCGTAATAATCAGTACCACTGGTCCCGAAAACCAGGAAAAGGCAACGCTGCCTTTTGTTGTAGCCACTGCAGCCCAGACCACAGATGTAAAAGTGGTGATTATTCTCCAGGCCTCCTCGGTCCTGCTTGCAAAGAAAGGGGCAGCCGAAAATGTCAACGCGCCCGGGTTGCTGCCACTGAAGCAACTCATGGATGCCTTCCTTGAGATGGGAGGGGAACTCCATCTCTGTTCACCTTGTATCAAGGAACGACATATCCAGGAAGAAGACCTGATCCCTGGTTCGAAACTGATAGCCGCCGGAACGGTCGTTTCGGAGGTACTGTCGGCCAAAACAGTCCTGACCTATTAAAAGAACGACAAAGAGATCAAGCCAATCCCATTCCTATGCAAAATGATGTAAACATTCAAATAAGCGCCCTTCTGGAAGAGGTCGAGACCTTGAAGCACAAGGTTGCAATGCTCGAAAACGCCAGAAAAGATGAACTTTCCATTGCCATCGTTTCCGGTGATTTGGATAAAATCATTGCGGCCATGGTCATCTCCCTTGCCGCTGCCGCCATGGACACAAAAGTACGGTTGTTTTTTTCCTTCTGGGCCCTTTCAGCTGTAAGGGACCGAAACAAAACGGCAAAAGGGAAGGATGTCATTTCTAAAATGTTTGGGATGATGTTGCCAAAAAGCAGGAATAACCTGAAATTATCCAAAATGAACATGGCGGGCATGGGGCCAATGATGATCAAATACCTGATGAAGAAAAAAGGGGTCATGTCGCTCGACCGGATGTTCGGGGAAGCGGCTGCCCTTGGGATTGAAATAACCATTTGCGAAATGTCGATGGACCTGATGGGCTTTAAGAAAGAGGAGATGATCGATTATCCCCACTTACGTTTTGCAGGCGCCGCAACTTTTGTCAGCGAGGCCAACGAAAGCAGCATGCAATTGTTTATTTAAGCATCCTGTATCCTGAAGATAATGTAAAACAAATTTCAATGTTGGCCCATCGCTAAGGCGAGTTTCGCAAATTGATTTTTTTAGTATCAAACGTATTCATTAACCCATAAAAAAAACACGAATTATGACACAGGAAGAACTGATCAGCGTGAAGGTTGCAAAAACAGTTGACGCAAGGGGAACCGCTTGTCCGGGACCACTGCTGGAAGCAAAAAAAGCAATAGGGACCATCAAGGTTGGCGATATCATGGAAATTTTATCCGCCGATGAAGGAACCAAAGTCGATATCCCAAAATGGTGCCAGAAACAAGGACATGAGTATCTGGGTGCCCTCGAAGAAAAAGGCTATTTCAAAGTTTTTATGAAGAAAAAATAATCCATTCAACATGGCTGAAGGGACAAGAAAACATGCAAAAATACTCGTGTTTTCAACCGAAAAAATTTCCGACCCTGCCATTGATATGGCTGGATTGCTGAAACTGCACTATCCCCCGAAAGTTTTGACCATTTCTGTCCCATGTTCCAGTGGGATCAAGCCCCGATGGATCCTGCACGCCTTCCGGAAAGGGTTCGATGGTGTTTTTATTGCTGCCGACGGAAGTGATTGTCCGTATGGGGAATCCTGTACCGAAAAAACCGGAAAACTGGTCAATACAGCACAAGAACTGATGATGGAGAACAACATTGAGCCTGCCCGTTTGAGAATGGCGGCCATTTGTTCGGTGTGCAGTGAATCGTTTGTAAAGCAAATGAAAAGTTTTAATGAGTATTTAATCCTTCATTCAAACAATTAAATATGAATGAAAACCTTAAAACTGCCTCGTACGATGCGTTGGTAATCGGAGGCGGGATCGCGGGTGGCGAAACTGCTTTGAACCTGGCCAACAATGGGTTCAAGGTATTGCTTGTCGAAAAGGATTTATCTATTGGAGGTAAAATGATCCTGCTCAGCAAGGTATTTCCATCCCTGGACTGTGCTGCCTGCATTACCACCCCTAAAGTTTCAGAAATATCGAGGCACCCTCTCATTACGATCTTTACTGCCAGTGAGATTGTAAGCATTCAAAGACAACCCGACGGCACTTTTAAAGCAAATCTGGTACAAAAGCCACGGTTTGTTGTTATTGAAGATTGTACGGGTTGCCAGTTGTGTGAGGAGGCATGCCCGGTCAGTGTCCCGGATCAGTATCAAATGGGCCTGGTTGGCCGAAAAGCTGCCTACATCCCCTTCAGCATTGCCAGTCCGAGGGTTGCGGCCATTGATATTGAAAACTGTACACTGTGTGGCGCCTGTGAACGTGCATGCCCTCCCAGGTGCATTGATTTCACACAGGAGCCGGTTGAATATGCCATCGATGTGAAAACCGTTGTCATAGCTACCGGGTTTAACCTTTTTGATCCGTTAAAAATACCCAGGTATGGTTACGGAATGTATAAAAACGTGATCACTTCGATGCAAATGGAAAGGCTTTTAGCGCCAACCCGTCCTTTCCCAACCATTTTAAGGCCTGGCGATGGAAAAATGCCTGACAAATTGGCTTACGTACTTTGTACCGGTTCGAGGGATGCATCGGTCGGGAACCCGATTTGTTCCCAAATCTGCTGTATGTACTCCATCAAACAGGCACAATTGCTCATGGGGGCGCTACCTATGGCCGATGTTACCATTTATTACATCAATATCAGGTCGTTTGGCAAAGGGTTTGAAGAATTTTATGAACAAGCCAAAGGCATGGGCATTAATTTTATCAAAGGTAAAATAGGTGAAATTTCCGAGAATTCAAAAGGCAACCTGGTCCTCCGCTATGAAGATATCAACGAGGGAATAGTCAAAGAAGCCGAACATGACTTAGTTGTGCTTTCTGTTGGCATCATCCCCAACCAGGAAGCTTTTGAGTTTTTCCATAAGGATGAGTTGGCCCGTGATCCTTATAAATTCATTGACCAGCCCGACATTCTTGTAAGCCCATCCCAAACAAACATCGAAGGGGTTTTTGTTGCAGGCACGGCAGCCGGGCCCATGGATATCCCCGACTCCATCTTATCGGCAGGGGCTGCATCTTCAGAAGCAATCGGTTATTTAAATAAAATTCAATGAACAACAATATTGGCGTATATATCTGTCATTGCGGTGGCAACATCTCAGATTATGTTGATGTTGAAAAAGTAAAACAGGCCATCGCAACTGAAGAGGGCGTAACCCTTGCCAAAACAACCATTTTTGCCTGTGCCGACTCCAATCAAAAAGAGATGGTTGAAGATATTCAGCGACAACATCTCGATGGCGTTGTGGTTGCATCCTGTTCCCCAAAACTTCACCAGATTACCTTCAGGGCCGTAACCGAACGCGCCGGATTGAACAAATACAATTACGTTCATGCCAATATCCGGGAACAGGTTTCCTGGGCGCATTCCGACAACAAGCCCGGGGCAACCGAAAAAGCCATTCATATCGTCAAGGCAGCCATTGCAAAAGTCCGGTATGCAAAATCGCTCGACCCCATCAAAATTCAATCGCAAAAAGCCGTAGCGATCATCGGCGCAGGAATAGCAGGAATGAAAGCAGCCATTCAGCTGGCCAATATGGGATGTCCCGTTTACCTGATTGAACGCGAATATTTTGTTGGTGGCCGCGTGGCCCAATGGGACCACCTCTCAACTAGCAACGAAACGGGAAAACAAATCATTACCCGGCTCTACCAGGAGTTGATCAAACACAATACGGTCACCCTGTTTACCGGCGCCGAAATTGTATCGTATTCGGGAAGCATTGGCGACTTTCACCTAAAAGTAAATGTCAGGCCACGCTATATCAATCAAGTATGCAACGAAGGGGGACTTCAAAAAGCCATCGACGTATGTCCGGTGGTCCTTCCCGATGAGTTTAATTTCAACATCACAAAACGGAAGGCCATTTACCACAATTTCCCAAGTGAATACCCCCAACTGCCCGTAATAGACATGGAACACTGCACACGGTGCGGTGAATGCCAGAAAATATGTGAAGCCATTGACCTTGACCAAAAAGAGGAAATTCTTAACCTTCACGTCGGATCGATCCTGATGGCGACCGGCTTTGACCCTTACAAACCCGAAGTTGGCGAGTTTGGGTTCAACCAGATCAACAATGTGATCACCCTCCCCCAGTTTCAGAGACTTGTCAATTTAAACGAAAAAAAACTTACCTATAACGGGAAAGAAATCAGGCACATCGCCTACATCTATTGTGTGGGAAGCCGTCAACCGGAAGGGGAAAACAAATATTGCTCGCGGTATTGTTGTACCACAACCATTCATATTGCCAATGTCGCAAGGGAGAAATTTAAAGGGATCAACAATTATCACTTCACCCGGGGGGTCCGTACCTATGGGAAACAGGAAATTTTATACCGGGAATCACTGGCCAACGGGGACGTATATCTGCAGTCGTATGAAGATGACCTGCCCGTTGTGACACTGGAAAACGGAAAAACCATCGTTAAGATCAACGATATTTTAACGATGAAAAAATGTATGGAAATCGAAGCAGACCTGGTAGTTCTGGTAACCGGAATGGTCCCCCGTACCGAAAATTCGATTGGCACATTGTTCAAACTGCCCAAAGGAAGGGATAAGTTTTTCAACGAAATACACATGAAATTGCGCCCGGTTGAGACAGTTATTGACGGGATTACCATTTCAGGTGCCTGCCAGGGCCCGAAAAATGTGACCGAAACCATCAATTCAGCGCTCTCGGCGGCAACAAAATCTTTTTCCTATGTGAGTAAAGGCGAATTGGAACTGGAACCCATTGTTGCCCGGATCAACAAAGATCAATGTACCTGGTGCGGGGCCTGTGCCAGCGCTTGCCCCTACGACGCAATCCGGATTGAAAACGATGAACAAAAAGAATATGCGGTTATCAACAATTCGATATGCAAAGGCTGCGGCATGTGCCTGCCGGTTTGCCCAACCGACGCCATTGAGCTGACCGCTTACTCCAACATTGAAATTGAAAGCATGATCGATGCATTGGCACAGGATTAAAGACCAATTACAACAGATATGGAAATTGAAAAAGGAAAAACAGTAAAATACCTCAAAGAGAAACGTAAGGTTTCTCCTGCTGTTATCGAAGATTTAAAGAAGTTTACAAAAATAAAAAAAGGCATCCTGGATGCCTTGAAAGAAGAAGATCTTACCGTTGACCAGCTATCGAAGAAATTAGGGATGCCAAAGCATGAAACGCTTTATTACCTGATGTCGTTGATAAAATATGGTTTTGTTCAAATTGGCGATATTGATGATATGGATGAATTTTTTTCTTATAAAATCAAGAAGTAATGGCCAGAATAGATACTAAGTTTGGCGTAAAGTTAAAAAAATATGGGGCTGTCGATTTTACGGCATGTTATAACTGCGGCAATTGCACAGCGGTTTGCTCCCTCTCAACCCAGGACAATTCCATTCCACGCGACATGGTACGGTACAGCGTCCTCGGCTTGCAAGGAGAAATCAAATCATCGCTGAAACCCTGGTTGTGTTACTATTGTGGCGAATGTACCGCCCATTGCCCACAAACTGCAAACCCTGGCGAACTGATGATGGCCCTCCGGAGATGGCTGACATCAAAATACGACTGGACGGGCCTGTCGGGGTTATTGTACCGGTCGCTGTCCATCTCCCTGCTGTTTTTCGTGCTCATCGCCCTCCTCGTCGTGGCTTTTGCATTTTTTAACGATTTCAACCTGGAAACCATCATGCATTACGGCCACTATTTCGAAATGGGGGCCATAGGATCTGTTTTCCTGATTGTCCTTCTCCCCAATATCATTCGCATGTGGTGGTTTGTGATTGTTAAACCAAAAATCAAAATCACCTTAACCACCTATATTACAAGCATCCAGGAACTGATGGTGCACATGTTTACCCAAAAAAGATCGCTCAACTGCGACGATAATAAATTCCGGTGGTTCGAACATTTCATTCTGGTCATCGGCTATTTAATGTTGCTGTTTACTACCGTTTTTCTCGATTGGTTTTCTTCTGAAAACCTGTTTGTCATTGTTCTTGGCTACGTTGAAAGCCTGATTATCCTGGTTGTGACGATTGATTTTATCATGACCCGGATAAAGAAAAGCAAGGAAGTGGGCAAATTTTCGCAACCCTCCGACTGGTTTTTCGTGATTTGGCTTTTTTTGCTTGGGACAACCGCATTTTTTGTACGTCTTTTTATCGACCTGCACCTTCTGGAAATTCATATCTGGTTGTACCTGGTACATCTGACCATCCTTGCCCAATGGGCCCTCATCATCGTTCCGTTCGGAAAATGGACCCATTTCCTGTATCGGTCGTTTGCCATGTATTTCGAAAAAATAAAACAAACACCATATCATGAGCCAACTATTTGATAAAATTCCCATGGAAGGAGTCAAGCACATCATTGTGATTGCTTCCGGCAAAGGCGGTGTCGGCAAATCGACCGTTGCTGCAAACCTGGCCATTGCTTTTGCCCGTAACGGACTTCGCACCGCGCTGGTTGACGCCGATATTTACGGCCCATCCATCCCGAAAATGTTCGGTCTTGAGGACAAACAACCCGATGTTACTGCCGTTGGGGACAAGGAGATGATGTTCCCCCTCGAAAAATTCGGGGTAAAAATTATGTCTATCGGTTTTTTTGTGCCACCCGGCCAATCCCTGATCTGGCGTGGCCCCATGGCCTCCAATGCCATAACCCAATTGTACGAGAACACCCAATGGGGGGAGGTCGATTACCTGTTTGTGGATTTTCCGCCGGGGACGGGTGACATTCAACTTACCACCGTGCAAAAACTCAACCTGACCGGGGCGGTCATTGTCACAACACCCCAGGGAATTGCCCTGAGCGATGTAAGAAAAGCCGCATCCATGTTCGTGAACCCCGATATCAAAGTTCCCATCCTGGGCGTCATCGAAAATATGTCGTGGTTTACCCCGGCCCAGCATCCGGAAGAAAAATATTTCATTTTCGGGAAAGGCGGCGGACAGCAAATCGCACAGGAGTACAATACCCGGTTGCTCGGACAGGTTCCCTTGGTTGTTGAAGTTGGCGAAGCTGCCGAAAATGGAAAAAGTGTTTTCAGCCAGGGCAATAAAGGGGTAATTGAAAACTTTGAGAACATAGCTACCTTACTGATGTCATAAATGATTCCATAATCCCGCAATAGAGGCAGATGATCATTACCGATCTGACGGAAATACTCCGGAACGTTGTTTTCGAGACCATCAAAATCACCTTTCTGGTGTTCATGATGATGATTGTAGTGGATCTGCTGAATGTGTGGACGAAAGGGAAGCTCAACAAATTTCTCAGGCAGGGCCCGGCAATCAAACAATATGTCACCGCTTCTGCAATCGGGGCTTTGCCCGGTTGTTTCGGGGCATTTACAAATGTGTCGTTATATGTTCACGGCCTGATCACCTTGGGGGCACTGACCGGTGCCATGGCAGCCGCTTCGGGCGACGAAGCGTTTGTGATGCTTGCCCTGTTCCCAAAAACAGCCGTTATATTATTTATATCCCTTTTTTTTCTGGGAATTATCATGGGTTGGGTTGCCGACCTGATTATCAGAAAAATAAAGTATAAACCCTGCATCGATTGTAAGGAACAAAAGTTTCACTCCGGGCAGCAGGGGGTTGCCCATTACATCAAAGAGCATATATGGAAACACATCCTGAAGAAACATTTGTGGAAAACTGCGATCTGGACTTTTGCAGCGATGCTTTTTGTTGAGACCGGTGTTGCCTATTTTCACCTGGACACCCTGTCGGCACACTATCCGCTGGCATTGCTGTTTATTGCCGCCCTGATGGGGCTGATCCCTGAATCGGGGCCCCACATGGTTTTCATCAGCCTGTACGCATCGGGATTGATCCCCTTTTCGGTCCTGTTCACCAGCGCTTTTGTACAGGATGGCCATGGGATGTTGCCCATGTTGTCCTATTCCGTTAAAGATTCCATAATCCTTAAAACGATCAACCTTACCATGGGCACTACCTTAGGTTTAATTATTTACTTTATCGGGTTCTGATGGCTACCTTACTCGAACAATTGGCGGAGGATGTACGTTTTCAGGAGGGGCTAACGGCTTGTATCAGTTGCGGGACCTGTACTGCCATCTGCCCCGCTGCGCAGGTTTCCGAATACGATCCACGGGTGATTGTGGAGACGGTACAGCGAAAAGATGAATCGTTGTTAAGCCTGTTGCTCAAAGGAAATGAAATATGGCGCTGCGGCGAATGCCTTTCGTGCAAAACCCGGTGCCCGAGGGGTAACACACCCGGCTATATTATCCAGGCGCTTCGCGCTTTATCCATAAAAACAGGTTTTTTCGGGGAATCGGAACAGGGACGGCTTCAACTTAAAGTAAAACGATCGGTTGGGGAACATATCCTGCAATATGGATATTGCGTTCATATCGATGAAATTGATACCGACAGCTATCCGGAACAGGGCCCCGTTTGGGAATGGTACCGCCAAAACCGGGAACAGGCGCTCGAACGGTTGGGGGCCAATTACAACCAACCCGGACCTGGGACCCTCCGTAAAATTTCCGACCAGGCATTGCAGGAGTTAAAGTCAATTTTTCAGGAAACCGGAGCCATAGAAAGGTTCCGACAAATTGAAGAAGGGGCCGTGAAAGGAGAAAAGGATGGAAAGTAAATACCCCGACTGGAACTCGTATCAAAAAGAGATCGCCGATGACCACTATTATTTTGCGCGCAGCTGTATCCGCCAGAATTTCTTCCCTGCCTCGGAAACCTTTTTCTTAAAAATTGTTGGCGAAATCCTTGGCAAGGATATCTTTGATGATGCCGAACAAACCACCTGCACCGGTATTGCTTACCATTCGGGAATACTCCCTTTTGAGACCACCATGACCGTAGTTGCAAGACAATTTGCGTTGATGACAAAAGCTGGTTACGAAAATTTTGTTTGTTCCTGTGTAACCTCTTTCGGAATTTATTGCGAAGTGGTCGAAACCTGGGAACATCACCCCGAAATAGAACAAAAAATTAGGGATATCCTTTTCAAAACCACGGGCAAAACTTTTAAAATCCCAAAAAACCTCGTCCATGCCAGCGATATTATTTACAAATTTAAAGATGACATTGCAGCCAGGGCGAAAGTGCGTTTGATCAATATCGCTATCGGTGCCCCATTAAAAATTGTTGACCACATTGGGTGCCATTACGCCAAAATATTTCCAAAGAAAGGGATTGGCGGCGCTGAATATCCTTATGTACTGGCAGGTTTAATCGATGCCTGGGGCGGGGAGAAGGTCGATTATCCGGAACGGAGGCATTGCTGTGGGTTTGGTTTCAGACAATACCTGATCAAGGAAAACAGGGGTTATTCCCTGACCAATTCCCGGAAAAAATTTGAATCGATGGAACCCTACCATCCCGATCTGATCATTGCCAATTGCCCGGGATGCACCTTTTTCCTCGACCGGTGGCAATATGTCCTCAGCGAAATGGAAGGAAAAACTTACGATACCGAAGGTTATGGGATACCGGTTTTAACCTATGAAGAGTTGACAGGATTGGTTTTGGGGTATCCACCCTGGGATTTGGGCATCCAATTGCACCAGGTGGATGTTGAGCCGTTGCTCAAAAAATTGGGCATCGGTTATGACCCGGATGGGAAATTCAGTGGACCGGGGGGTATCCCTCTGGGACAGCCGGAGAAACCTTCGGTTCTAAAGGTATTGTAAACCAAAAGGTAGCGCCTTTTCCCAATTCAGATGAAACAGAGATTTCTCCCCCAAGGAGTTCAACCAGTGCCTTTGAAATACTCAATCCCAATCCTGCCCCTTCGTGATAGCCAAATTCGTCAACCTGGCGGAACCTTTCGAATATCACCGTCAGTTTATCAGAAGGGATACCAACCCCCTGGTCTTTTACAAAAAATTCAAAACATTTTGTATCCTCAACGGTTTTAACCACAAACCCGGTTTCGATGGTCCCGGAATGGGAATATTTAACCGCATTTGTGATGAGATTGTCCATTACCTGCTGCAACCTCACGGGATCTGTTGCCAAGAGAGGGACTGAATTCCCCTCCGGGAGTGACAGTTTAAGTTCGATTTCCGGTTTTTGCTGTAAAAATACCGATCCCCGAAAAGTGTCAACAATGGATTTGAACAACGCGGCAACATCACAGGGGGAGATGGCAATATGAAGTTGTTTGGCCTCCAGTTTCGACAGGTCGATAATATCGTCGATGATATGCATCAACCTTTTTCCTGAATTGCTGATAATTTCAATATAATGGTTCAACGCATCGGGTTCGTTCCCCGACTCCCTCAACAATTCTGTAAACCCAAGAATGGCGTTCATCGGGGTCCTGATCTCGTGCGACATGTTTGCAAGGAATACCGATTTCAGCCGGTCCGACTCCATGGCTTTCTCCATGGCGGCAATTAAATCCTGTTCGGCCTTTTTTCGTTCCAGGGAGATACTGATCTGATGGGACACAAATTCAAGCATCTCAGCATCCCTGAGGGTGTAGGCCTGTGGATCGGTGTAGCTTTGTACAACAAAAGCGCCGATAACTTTCGTCTCCTTTCGTAATGGAACGCCAAGCCAGCATTCGGCCAGCGGCCCCACAAAACCGATTTCCCCTCGCGATTGCATATCCAGTACATCCTGTTTATACAAAATCGCCGATTTGTTTTGACGGATGATGATCCCGGTCAACGATTGCTCGGCAACCCAGGTCTGAATGGTATCAATCTCGTCCCTCCAGTAATGAGAGCGCAGGAGCCCTTTCCCCTCGTCATAAAATGCAACATAAAAATTACGGGTATCGATAAGCTTTCCCAATTCCTGTTGAATGATGTCGATCAAACCATCCACATCAACTGTTGAAAACGTGGCACTGGCAATGTTGTACATAACCTGCCGGATAACTTCCGCCCTTTTCCGTTCAGTGATATCCCTGAGCGCTGTAAAACGGATCGGTTTATCGTCAACGTTGGTCATCCTGGCCTGAATCTCACATGGAAAAGTAGTACCGTCTTTTCTCAGGGCAACAACTTCATAGGGTTCTTCTGAACCCGAGAGCATGTTGTTCATGACGGTTTCCCGGCAATCGGGATGGATCCAATCCGTGCCATAATGACCCAAGGCTTCGTCCAAGGTGTAACCGAACATCCGTTCGGCGGTTGTATTTTGTCCGATACAAATCCCTTTTTCTGAAATAAAAATTGCTTCAAAAGTAGCATCCGAAAGTTGCCGGTAATTCTCCTGGCTCTGTTTTATAACCAGCTCCATCTGCTTTCGTTCTGTAATATCGCGCAACGAACCTTCAATTCCAGTTGGGTTTCCGTTCGCGTCAAATGAAAAATGAATATTTAAAGACCCCCATTTTACCTGCCCGTCTTTGGTTTTTAGCCGTACATCATAATCGATCAGTTTCCCGTTTTTTTGCAACTCATTGATCATTGCCGTTCTTTCGTCGGGAGAGTAATAAACTTCCTCCACCGGCTTACCGATCAATTCCTCCCGGGCCCAACCAGAATGACGGAAGATGGAAGGGCTGATCTCAGTTATTTTACCCTGGATGTCCACCCGATAAAAGACATCCTGGATATTTTCAAAAATTTCCCGGTACTTTTCTTCACTTTCCTTTAATGCCCGCTCCGCTTCCAGCTTTAACCTCAGGGTCGCTTTCCTGTCGATGGCCGATTGTATGGCCGGCCCAACCCGGGTGAGGTTGTCTTTGAGGATATAATCATCGGCCCCTTCGTGCATGCACTTTACGGCCGTCTCTTCGTTAATCGAACCCGTGACGAGAATAAATGGCACCAAAGGCGCCAGTTCTTTGCATAGCCTAAGGGCAGCCATTCCGTTAAAGCGGGGCAGGCTATAATCCGACAGAACAATATCGGGCCCGAAACGGTGCACCGTATCTATAAAGTCCTGTTCCATTTCGACTACCATCGACTCAAAAGGAATGTCGTTTCTCACAATTTCCCGTTCCAGGAGCTCTACATCCGAAGCCAGATCTTCAACAATCAGGATACGCAATTTTTCTTTCATTGGTTCTCGCCTTCATCAAAAATCAATAATATTATTTCATTGATATTCAAATCTTTAAATTCATGAAAAAGAAAATATTTCATGAGTAAAGATACGAAAAGAGCAATCCCGATCCAAGGTTACACAAAAAATTTTTTGTGGTTTAAGGCAGGATGGTTTGATTCTCTGACGACAAACCCGTACTTTTGCACCAATTATTATACAAAACAATGACGGAGTGAAGAAGCCCGGGGTTTGGCTTTTATTGATCCTTTTCCTGCTTTACTTCAGCAGCACTTTTCTTTTTATACACACCCATTTTATCGATGGGGTGGCCATTGTCCACTCACATTTCTATAAATTTCCGGATCAGGGCGAAAAACCGGGCGCATCCCACCAGCACACCCCTGAAGAACTGGGTTTGATCGATGTGCTTTCTTCGTGGACTTCCGATGCCCGGCAATATCTTGCCGATTGCACCGAATACCCTACCGGAATTGTTTTTTTGGCCATTCTACCATCATTTTCCGTACCCTCTTCCCATTTTCTTTTGTCGCGTTCCCTGCGGTCGCCTCCCTTTTTTGCCTGATAAAAGAATTTCCTGTTTTTCCGCTTCCCTATTTTGCAGACAGTCTTGCATCCTGATCCATAAACTGCTACCGGGAAAGCTGTAGTAAAATCCATCAATCATTCCTTAAAAGAGCTTTTATGAACAAAACACTCCTGATATTGCTAAGTTTTCTATTATTTTCCTTAAACGGGCAAAGCCAACAAAAAAAGACCGATGCCAACATTTTCGGTCATGTTAAAAGTGGCAGCGAGCACCTGCCATTTGTCAACCTTATGATAAAAGGGACATCTATCGGTACTACGACCGACGAAACCGGCCATTATCTCCTGATCAACCTCCCCCCGGGGAAACATGTTTTACGGGCCCAGGCCATTGGCTACTCGACCGAAGAAAAGGAGGTTGAAATCAAATCCGGACATACCTTAGAGATCAATTTTTCACTTTCCAAAGATCCCTTAGGGTTGGATGAAATTGTTGTAACGGGCGACCGGAATGCCCGTGACCGGAAAGAATCGGTGGTATCGGTTGGCACGATCTCCCCAAAACTTTTTGAAATGGCGCAAGCAGTGACCGTAAGTGAAGGGCTAAATTTTTGTCCGGGTATCCGTACGGAGAACAATTGTCAGAATTGTGGTTTCAACCAGGTCCGGATGAACGGCATGGAGGGATCCTATTCACAAATACTGATCGATGGCCGGGCCGTTTTCAGCGGGCTTGCTTCGGTGTATGGACTGGAACTCATTCCTACATCCATGATCCGTAAAATAGAGGTAGTAAAAGGAGGCGGTTCGGTGCTTTACGGAAGCAATGCCATCGCAGGGACAATCAATCTGCTGATGGATGAACCATCGAAAAACGCTTACGAATTTGGTATTTCGGCGGGATCGATCGGAATGGGGGCCAAAGGGGCAGGCGCGCCCTCTTCCGAATATACCATTCACATGAATGGTTCTATCGTATCGAACGATCAAAAATCAGGGTTAAGCCTGTTCAGTTTTTATCGCGACCGGAAACCCTTTGATGCAAACGATGATGGTTTTTCGGAAATACCGAAACTTTGGAACCTAACCGCCGGCACCAGGCTCTATCATCGCTTTGGGGAGCGCAGCAAACTTACCGGCGATTTTTTTGTAATCCATGAAGACCGCCGTGGAGGCAATAAATTTGACCTCCTCCCCCATGAAACCGATATTACCGAAGCAGTAACCCACAACATTTTCAACGGGGCTTTATCTTCACAAACCTATTTAAGAAAACAGGATGTGTTGTCGGTCTATGTGTCGGGACAAAATGTTAACCGGGAATCCTATTACGGGGCAAACCAATCGTTGAAAGACTACGGTACCACGACCGATTTCACCTGGGTAGCCGGGATACAGTATCTGGCAAAATTTAACCACAGTTCATTAACGGTTGGCATTGAGGACCAGGGGAGTTCGTTGAAGGACACCAAGTTGGGCTATCCCGATTATGAGCATGCAGTCATTGTAAACGATACGATCAAAAGCATACCCCATACCGAAAACACCCTGATTGCCGACCAGTCGGTAAACACCCTGGGGATTTTTGCACAGTATGAACACCGGTGGAAAATATTGACCGGGTCTGTGGGTTTGCGTTACGACAACTATGGAATTAACGACCATTCGGGCACATCCGATATAACCTCCCACGGAGTCTGGATTCCCCGTATCAATGCAATGATCCCGATCGTAAAAGATCTGCAGGCAAGGATAAGCTACGCCCAGGGATACCGGGCCCCACAGATATTTGATGAAGACCTGCATATTGAAACCTCCGGTTCGCGCCGGGTGATTCATGAAAACGCACCCGGATTGACACAGGAAACCAGCCACAGCATCATGGTATCGCTCGATTACAGTAAAAAATGGGACGCCACCACCGTTAATTTTCAGGCGGAAGGTTTTTATACGTTGCTCAAAAACCCTTTTACCATGGAATACAGCCTTCCCGATTCGTCGGGTACTGTGATCTACACCCGCTACAATGCATCTCAGGGCGCTTGTGTTTATGGAGTGAACCTGCAGGCCGATATCGTCCCGACCAAAAATATGACCATCTCATCGGGCTTTACCTGGCAGAAAAGTCTGTATGAGGCGCCTCAGGCATTTGATGAAAAAAGGTTTTTCAGGGCCCCGTCAACTTACGGATTCCTTGCCTTCGACTGGGAACCGTTCCGTCGTGCCACCCTCTCCTCCTCCCTGAATTATACCGGCCCCATGCTTGTCCCCTATTTCGGCCCCGACCAACCCGATCCCGACATGGGCACGGTAAAAACGTCGGGTTATTTCTTCGACTGGGGGCTAAAGGTAAGTTACTCCATCCCCCTCAATGGGGCCTCCCTACAGTTGTATGCGGGGATGAAAAACATCCTCAACTCCTACCAGAATGACTTTGATATCGGAATCGACCGCGACCCGGGCTACATTTATGGACCGATGATGCCACGAATGGCCTATTTCGGGATTACCTTCGGAAACGTTTTATAAAAAAGAAGCGAAATTCGGTTCTGTTCAACGCCCTTTCAGGTGGCTTAACATTTGAATTGCGATCATCTCTGCGGCTTTGATCAGCGGATAAGCTGCTGGCGAAGCAGTTAAACAGGGGTGGGTCCCGATTTGCATGGTCAGGAACGAATTTACCGACATCCGGTTCTGAAGGGCCAACCCAATGACATTGGTCAACTCGCCCGCTTCTGTTCCGCCAATAACCTCACCGCCAATGATTACCCCCGAATTGCTGGCAGCGATCAATTTCACAATCTGTTTTTGAGCGCCCGGCAAATTCCCGGGATGGCGGTCAACCCCTTCGTATAAGCCGGTAATGGTTTCAATCCCCTCGAGTTTTGCCCGTTGTTCGGTCACTCCGGCAGTTCCGAAGCCTGTACTTCCAATACAGGTAGAATAAATGGCTATGGTACCACTGAAAGTTTTGACTACCTGAAGGTTGAACAGGTTCATACCTGCAATGCGGGCTTCGGCGCATGCCGTTGATGCCAGCATGGTCGGAACCCTGCGACGGGTTACAAAATCGCGTTTCTGGGCACAATCGCCCACTGCAAAAACATCTTTGATGTGGGTACGCATATACTCGTCCACGGCAATAAAATTATCCTCATCGATATAAATGCCTGATTTTTTAGCAAGAGAGGTATCGGGTTTATATCCAATCGATAAAACAACAGCATCCATAGAGAGCTTTTCCCCATTTTCAAGTTCAATGGCTTCCACCTGATTGCCCCCGGTTACTTTGCTGATACCAACACCGGTAATGATGTTGACACCCCTGGAAACAAGCATTTCATGAATTTTAACCGAAAGCTCTTCATCAAAAGCAAGGTTCAGGATGTGAGGGAGTTTTTCGATCAAGGTAACCTGATACCCATGTTTATTCAACTCATCCGACAATTCAACACCGATGAACCCGGCTCCGATCACTGCGATTTTTTTGGCCGACCCCAGCTTTTTCTTCATGATATCAAGATATTCTTTGTCTTTGGGGATAACAAATACATTTTCGAGGTCGGCCCCCTGCAACCAACGCGGTTTTACAGGCGTTGACCCGGTTGCGATGACCAATTTCTGATAACCAATTGCTTCGCCAGTTTTAAAAGTTACAAACTTCTCTTCGGTATTGATCTCTACAACTTCATCTACAATAGATTCAATTCCGTTGGCTTTCATTGAGGCATCCACGGGCATGATGTTTTTGTCGCTTGTTTCGAGCGTCCCGAAAATATAAGGAATCCCGCATGGGACCATCACCTCTTTTTGCTTTTTGACAATGACAAATTCTTTCTCAGGCCAATGGGCTTTTCCTGTAAGGGCAGTTACCATACCGGCGGCGCTGCCACCGATAATCAATACATCTGTTTTTTTCATAGTTATAGTGGTTTTAAGATTAAAATTCAATTCCTTTCCGTCCTTCTACCCCTTTTTGATAATAATGTTTGATCTCTGTCATCTCTGTGACTAAGTCGGCCATTTCATACAAAGGCGTTGGGGCATATCGCCCGGTCAGTACAATTTCCATTTCGGACGGCCTTTTCTCAAGTAATCGTTTAACATCCTCAATATCAAATAATTTGTAATATAAGGCAATGCAAATCTCATCCAGGATCACCAGATCGTATCCTCCATGAACAATCCTCTCTTCAACATCGGCCAATCCTTTACGGGCAGCATCCATGTCTTTTTGGGTAGGCTTGTTCACAATAAAACAATCCAGTCCATATTGTTTTAATTCCATCGCCCGAAAATTTTTCAATGCATCCAGCTCCGAATAGTGCATTCCTTTAACAAACTGGCCCATAAACACTTTCTTTCCGGCGCCCATCGCCCGGATGGCCAACCCCATGGCGGCAGTGGTTTTTCCTTTGCCATTACCGGTATAAAGATGAATATAACCTGCCATTTCAACCTCCCATATTCATTTTTAACAACCGGACATAATTCATGAAAAAGAACTTTTCCGAGATGGTCTTGAAACCTTTTGATCCCAGGATTGTTTTCCAGTCCCGTTCCACATAATCAAACGCATAGGGACATTCGAAAGTTTTAAAAATCCAGCGATGGAGGGCCGGCATTTTTGCCATTTCAAACTCTGCGAAATCAAGGATGGCAAAAATCCCATCGGGTTTCAGATGGGTTTTTACATTTTCCAGGATAACTTCCCGCACTTGCTGGGGAAATCCGTGCAGCACGAAACTTATAAAAACCACATCGGCCTTCTCGCCCAGGTCGAAAGGGAGATCGATCCGTTGTTGCCGGAAGGTTGCCCGTTTTTCGCCTGCAAAACGGGCCTCAAACTGTTTTTGCATGATGGGAGAAAGGTCAATCCCGGTAATTTTTCCTGTTTCCCCCAGATAATGGGTCATCAGGGATGCATTCCGGCCGGTACCACAACCCAGATCGATGATCGAATCGGTTGGCTTTATCCCGATCCCAGCGATGGCCTTATGGATAAATTTACCATAAGCCCCAAAGGAAACGGTGTTCATCAGCGTATCGTAGTTGCTTGCGGTAAAAGGGGACAATTCTACGCCCGATTCGGGATATAATTTTATTTGTTTCGTCATTTTTTTAGGTTTTTATCATTTTTAAACTTAGGTTTTCAGGTCAAAAGACCAACCATATCGACTGTTTTTTGGTTATTTGGTGCAATTAATTTTCCTGATAAAGAAAAATGTAGTCAATAAGATAAAGATAAATAGAATAAAGAAGGTTTGAAACCCAAACTGGTTTATCAACCAACCTCCGGCCAGTGGAAAGATTGTAGGAGCGATGTTTCCAGCCCCTGCAAGACCGGTATATAATGCCCGGTTCTCCTTTCCCGAAACCTCAAGCAACAAACCATTCATGGTGATTGAATACAAGGAAAAGATCACCCCTCCCAAAATAAAAACATATCGCAAGGCAATCCCATCTTTGACAAACAATGTCATCACAATAAGGCCGACCGACAACGAAGCGTTCAAATAAAGCAAGGGATTGTATTTTATCCTTCGGGCCATAAAAAAAACGAACACCCCGATAGAAACGGCCCCAAGCACTTTAAACAGTAAAAAAGTTCCCGTATCGCTGCTTTGGATATGAAACGTTTCATTGGCATAAAGCATCACAAATGGCAAAAAAGAGATGATGATCCCCTGGGTGTTGATAAAACCTAAGAACCAGGAGAGTTTTTTATTTTGGCGCAATTCATTTTTTAATATTACCATATAATCTTTCCACCCACGGATGAGAAAAGTGGAAGGGGCGATTTCCCTGATTTTCCAGAAACCACCCGAGGCGGTGAGGAGCAATGCCCCCCCGATCAGGAACAAATAGGCGTAGTTTAATGGATATCCAGAGAGTGTCAGGGTTTTTTTTGCCAGAAATGCTGAAACAACAACGATGCTGCCTGCAATGATTTGTTTGGCCGAAAAAAAAGTTTTACGTTTGTCTTCGTTGACCGATTTTCCAAAAATATCGACATAACTGACATTGGTAAAGGCACCGCCTACTGCGAACAGGGTGATAAATAAAAAAATAAGCCCAAGGATCCACCCCTTCTGTGCCCCACCTGAAAAGAACAGAAGAAAAGCAAGGGCAAAAAGGGAGCATACCCGGATATTGATCCCAGCCAACAAGGCTTTCTTTTTATAATGTTTATTGCTGATATACGGGGCAAAAAACAGTTGGGTAAAACTGGAACCTCCCATCATGATGGTCGTTATGGCGCCTATATGCATGGCTTTCCCTCCTGAGTCGATCACCATGGCCGGAATAATGGTATCCACATCCATAAAACTTTGTGCAAAAGCCAAAAAAGTTGCATGCCAGAGAAATGCAAAAAAATTATGGTCCGAAATTTCTTTTGGAACCGTCATATTTCAACCGGGATCATTCGAATGCTATAGGTTTGCCGATAAGAGACAGGCATCATGAATGGCCTCCTGTGCTTTAGCGACCCGGTTGGCATCGCCCACATAATGAACCGGGTCTTTATATTCAAACGGGCGATAGTTTTTCATCCCGGTGGCAACAACAATCATGTCAAAATCGTCCAGTATCCGTGTTGTCCCTGTATTATCCTGAACAACGACCGTTCTGCCCCTGACTTCGGTGACCTTTGTCCCGGTCATGATCAACGTATCCTTCGCCCTGAGTTTTTTCAAAGTAAGGGTTCGTTCAATCATCTCCAATCCACGCGCTATTTCATCGACCATTTCGACAATGGTAACTTTGTTCCCATGATCAACCAGTTTTGAAGCAACCTCAATTCCGATCAACCCACCACCGATGACCAATACATTTTTATTTTCCGGGGTTTTTTGTTTTTCCAGGACTTCTGCCCAATAGAACTCTTTTAATCCCATTATCGGTGGAATAACAGGTACCGCCCCTGTCGCCATAACGACTTCATCGTACCCTTCCCTGTTCAGGATTTCCGGATTTGCTTCCTGATGTATCACCCTGATATTCAACCGGGATATCGTGTTCTTATAATAATCGATAATCTCGTTCAGGCTCTCTTTGGCGGGAGGAAGAGATGCCAGGAGAAACTGTCCGCCCAGTTCGTTTTTTTCGTACAAAACGACCTTATGTCCCCGGAGATGAAGGGTAATTGCCGTTTCCATCCCGGCCAACCCCCCTCCAACAACTGCAATTTTTTTTATGGTTTTGGCTGGAACCAAATCATTTAAATTACTATTTACCAAGGGATTAACAACACAGCCAAGTCCTAAGCCACTTCTGACCCCCCCCAGACAGCCTTCGGAACATGCCAGGCAGGGGCGAATCTCGTCGTTCTTTCCCTCGATGATTTTTTTAACAAAATTTTCATCTGCAACCAAAGCCCTTCCCAAAGAAAAATACGAAGCCCCATATTTGTCTTTTAAAACAGAGATATCGCTTGCCGAATGAATGCGTCCATGAAAGAAAACCGGGGCATCGACCGCATTTTTAATACCGGCGGCCAATTCCCAATTTTTCCCTTTTGGGACAAACATGTGTTGATAAAACCAGGCAGGGGATGTGCAAACAGATCCTGCGGTAATATGGAGGGCAACAGCCCCTAATTGGATCAGTTCCTTTGAAAAAGCGATTGCTTCTCCTGGTTTTATTCCGTTAGGCAACAAATCGTCGGCACTGATCCGGGCAATAACGGGAATATCAATGGCAGACAAAACTGCCTTAAATACCTGAAGCGGGAAGCGCATCCTGTTTTCGAAGGAGCCGCCATAGCTATCATTCCGTTGGTTGATGGCCGGTGAGAGGAACTGCGACAAAAGGTATCCATAACCAAATTGCAATTCTATCATGTCAACGCCAGCCTTTTCGGCCCTTGCTGCCGCCTGTATTATTTTTCCGATCGCAACCTCCATCATGGCGCCATCCATGGCCAATGGCTGACCGCCGCCATTTTCGCAGGCCGTAGCGGTCGATGACCAGAAGTAATTTCCCGGTATCCCGGCATTGGCCATTCTTCCCGGATGATTGATATGGGCAATGGCTTTGGTGCCATCCCGGCGCAGCAGGTCAACAATATCGCGGATGCCTGCAATTTTATCATCGTTGTCAATGCCTAATTGGAATGGGTTTTCGCGCAAACCCAGGTCGATATAAAAGGGCTCCATGACCAACGCACCAAGAAAACGGCTCCGGTCACGATAAAATTTCAGGTGACGTGCATTTACTTTTCCATTCTTTTCGTGGCAGTAGCCCAGCTTGAGGGGCGCCATGATGTATGGATTTTTAAATAATAGTTCCATTGTCTCAAACCTTAACCTCTTCAAGACTACCTTTTACATATTCGTCATAAGCCTGTTTCAGCGTCAGATCATGCGCTTTGATAAAAACTTTCACATTCACGTGCTTTAAAGCAGCCGTCGCCGTCTCGCCCGGCCCGTTTCCGGTAATAAGAACATCGGGCTTCAGTTCAAAAAGTTTTTGAGCAGTGGCAGTACCGGCCCCATGCGCGTCATTTTTCACCGCTGAGTTATCGATAAAATTGAGCTCCTTATTATCTTCATTGTACAGAGCGATAAACTCAGTTCTCCCAAAGCGTGGGTCGATCAATGAATCCCAGGTTTTCCCTGACGAAGTAAATGCAATTTTCATATTATTGATATTAATGGTTTAACTGTTCTGATAACGTACCCCAGATTTGTTCAAACAAAGGTTTGAAGGGGGATGGTATTTCGAGGATGGTCTTGCCCTCGACCATGGCCTGTGTAAAATGAATATCGTAAGGAATATCGGCCAGATGGAATATTCCGGCATCGTCGAGAAAACGCTTGATTTCGATGGTTTTTGTCAGGTTCAGGTCGAATTTATTGATAATACAGCCTGCTTTGATCCTGAATTTCCGGATAACTGCATAGACCCGTTGCAGGTCATGCAATCCCGACAAGGTAGGCTCCGTAACAAGAATGACATAGGTTGCCCCGGCAAGGGAAGAGATCACCGGACAACCGATTCCGGGGGATCCATCAACGAGGATCAACTTTTTGTTCATGGCCACTGCCAGGGATTTCGCCTCATTTTTCACTTTGGCGACCAGCTTTCCCGAATTTTCAGCCCCGATATCCAGGCGCGCATGTACCATGACGCTTCCGGCTTTTGTTTCGGAAATGTAAAGATTGCCCGATAACCGGCTGTTCATGGTAATGGCCTGAACAGGACAAACAATTTCACAATATCCGCAACCCTCGCAATCCAGTGGGTTGACAAGATATTGCCGGCCTGAAAACAAGATTGCATTAAACCGGCATTTTTCTTTGCACAACCCGCAACGGGTACACAGGTCCTGATCGATCACCGCCAATTCGCCACTATAAAATTCGTAGCTTTTGCCAAAATCGGGTTTCAACAACAAGTGCATGTTTGCAGCATCCACGTCGCAGTCGGCAATCACGGCATCGCTTCCGGCCAACATGGCGAAAGTAGCCGTTATGGAGGTTTTTCCGGTTCCACCCTTCCCAGAAAGAATTACTATTTCGTTCATGGTTTGACGGAATTTTGTATAAAGGAAAGGATTTGCCGAAGGGCGTTTTCCAAAAATGGTACCTGTTGAAAGGCGAGGTTTCCGTTGGAATAGAGTTCTGCAATTTGCCTGGAATATGGAATTTTGGCCAACACGGGCAGTTGTTCTTTCAGGCAATATTGCTCCACATCATCATTTCCGATCCCATGCCGGTTAATAACAACCCCAATGGGTTTTCCCAATTTCCTCATGGTTTCTACGGCTAATGTGAGGTCGTTCAACCCAAATGGGGTCGGTTCTGTGACCAGCAAAACGAAATCGGTATCTTTTACGGCAGCAATGACCGGACAAGAGGTTCCCGGGGGACAATCGAAAACCTGGACCGAAATATCCCCATATTTTTCATTTACCAGGGCATGGGTTTGATGGATTAAAGGGACAGCCTGTTCTTCACCGATTTCCAACCGGCTTTCAAGAAAAGTGAGATTGTCAAAGTTTTTTTTTGAAATCTTTCCCATTTTGTAAGGATGCATGGGAAGAGAGCCCATCGGGCACAATTCCGAGCAGGCGTAACAACCATGGCAAAGCTCTTTAAACACGGCAATATAGGTTCCCAACTGGATCACTGCATGATATTTACATACTTTACTGCATATACCACACAGGGTGCAGGTGTTCTGGTCCCAGACGGGGATCATCTTAAACCGGTCGGATACAAGTTCCAGCTCCCCTGGGATAAAAAGAAAATCGTTGGGTTCTTCAACATCCAGGTCAACCAGCAAGGAAGCGGTTGAGTGGCTGCTTAAGGCCGCAAGGTTGGTCGAAACCAATGTTTTCCCGGTCCCTCCCTTACCACTGGCAACGGCAATTTTCAATGGCCGGATTTCAGTCATAATTTAACCTGGTATCCCTGTCGCACAAGGTTGGTTGTATGGAATCCTGTAAAAACGGGGTATTCCAGGTGTTCAAATTGTTGTGTGTTAAAAAATACTTCTGAGGAATGGGATGGGTCCCGAAGATGACCTTCATCCCATATTTTTCAGTGATGAACTTTTCAAAATGTTCCATGTAGGGACACGGCGGATAGCCAACGAGGAAGCCAGTAGCAAAATGAACATGGGTGGCCCCGTTTTTTTTCATCTCTTCCGGGGCATACTCAATATTTCCTCCCGGACACCCCCCGCAGGTAGTGAATGCCACAATTTCGGCTTCGTTGTTTTCATAGATGGAAAAGGCTCCGTCTCTTTCCCGGAAGGACCTGAAGCATTTTCCCCCGGCACAGGTACGGTACCGGTCGCAGATGATGATTCCAATTTTAACCTTTTCCATATTAATTATTTTAAAAGAATGACCAGATATATGACAAAAACCCCCAACGTAATAAGCGTCATTTGGGTAACTGAATCTTTTAAGGAGGTTTTACGGTGCATCTCAGGAATTAAATCCGCAAGGGCGATGTAAATAAAGCTGGAGGCTGAAAAAGCCAATGCCCATGGGATTAGCGATTGAATGGCCTCCAGTGTATAAAAGGCGGCAATTCCAAATACAATAGCCGTACTTCCGGATAAGGCATTCAACCACAAAGCCCGTGCACGGGAGTACCCACTCTTGATAAGGATCCCAAAGTCGCCCAGTTCCTGTGGAATTTCGTGCATAATCACCGAAAGGGTGACGAAAATGCCCAATTCGGCCGAAGTCAGAAAGGAGGATGCAATGACAACACCGTCAATCGCATTGTGAAAAGCATCCCCAATCAGGATGATGGGGGCCATGGCCTGGTTGTGCCGTTCACAATTCTTATTGTGGCAGGTTCTCCATAGGATAATTTTCTCCATCATAAAAAAAAACAAAATACCGATCAGGATTATTGGGAAAATAACCCCCGGTCCGCTCATTGCCGTGGCTTTGGGCACCATTCCCAAAAAAGCGGCCCCCAACAGGGTACCCCCGGCAAAATACATCAGATAGGTGCTGACTTTTTGCAGTTTATCCTCGTTTAACAGGAGCATAAAACCAGCCAGCGCAACACTCCCCACGCTCCCCAAAATCAGGGCCATTAAAACATATAGGATTTCCATAATTTATATTAACAAAAACGGAACCGGGAAAAACAACGTTAACAGGGTTTCAATGATCGCAGTAATTTGCATTGAGTGTGAGCTTATCTTCTAAAAAATCCAATGTCAGGGTTTTCGGGTCGCTGATGGGGGCTCCTACAAATACATTGATATTTTGTTGATTAAATAAATAAATGGCTTGTTGTCCCATACCACCAGCAATTACATCGGTAACCCCTTGCTGGGCAATAAACCGGGGATACAAACCAGGTTGGTGCTCCGGTGGGGCAATTTCCCTTACGCTATCAATTTTTCCTTCAATCACATCGACAATGGCAAATTGTTGACAATGCCCGAAATGAGCGCATAACAAGCCATTTTCCGTAGGAATCGCAATACGTTTGTTCATAGTTTAAAAGTTAATTAAGTATTTTTATCTTAAATGATTTGTTAAAAATGCGGGAGGTCAATAGACCTCCCGCTAATACTGCTAATAACCGCCCATGAAACGGTTTTGCCGTCCCATTCCAAAGCCCCCACGGCCATTTCCAAATCCACGGCCACGGCCATTTCCAAATCCAAATCCCCGGCCGCCCCCAAAGCCCCAACCCCTGCCAAATCCACTTCCTGGAACCGGCTGGGCACCGGTATTGGTTGATCCGTCTTGTTCGGCAGATGGCTGATTGTTCGGGGCTGATCCAAAATTGGTGCAACGCCCCATTCTGCGGCCTGTCATCGGGCCCTGGCCCATTGGGCCAGTCTGGTTTAATCCAGGCATAACGACCTCCTTTTTTTAATGGTTTAACATTTCTATGATTTCTCCGATTTTTTTCTCCGGGTTAGGGATTACGATCATCTGAATTTTCAAACTGTCAAGCAGCGGTTTGACCTTAATCCCAAATTCCCCGGAAACAATCTTTTTTATCCCTTTTGATGATAACAATTGTACCGACGCCATTCCGGCTTTCTCTTCCGCCTGCCGATAGGGGTTGGGCAAAAACTCAAGCTCCCGGGTTTCACAATTGTAAATGACAAAACACGAACATCGTCCAAAACTTGAACCTAAGTTAGAACCCACGTTGTTGCCTTCTGAAGCTATGGCAATATTCATATACGATCGTTTTTACTTGCGGCAACCCTGGCTGCCCTTTCGTTTCATCGGCTTTCTGCATTCCGGGCAAATCTGTTGATTGCAGGGGACCCCCAACCGATGGGCCATGACATGGCCACAGTGTGGACATATACACAAATCATAGCCCTTCGTCATTTTCCCGTTCACAATTTCACGGGAAAATCCGGTATTGACGATCTGCTGGCTGCCACACAAAGGGCAAGATTCGATATCGTCGTTTTCCGGATTGTTAAAATAACACTCGCATCCATGGCAACGGTACCAATCACTGTCAAAATAAACTTTACCCCCTTCAACGGCTATTTTCCTGCCCTCCGCGAAAGCACTGGCGATTTTTTGAAGCGCCGAAGCATAAATCCTGGTAAACGTCGGCCTGGAAACACACATCAACTGGGATGCCTGCCGTTGCGTGCACAGGTCATAATCGCACAAACGAAGCGCCTCATACTCTTCAAACAACAAATAAACCAACGGCCGCTCCTGTGTGCCAGCTTCAACCCCGTAAGGTTCAAACCCCTTGATTACCGGTGGACTAAGTATTTTACGCAATGTTTTACTTCGCGGCGACATCGGTGCAATTTTATTTGCTGCAAAGATAATGAACATTAGTTCATTATCCATCACTTTTTTTAAAATTATTACAAAAGGATGTAAAAACAGGGACAAGCGAATCAATCCCTTTGTCCCTGTTTCAGGTTTTTAAAATCTTGCCCTTAAAGCCAGGATATAATTTCTGCCCGGGCCTGCAATACCGCTGCTATAAGGGCGATAACGCTGATCGGTAAGATTTTCGACCCCGGCGCTTACCGACAGGTTGGGGGTAAGCTGGTACAATGCCTTGATGTTTAAGGTGTACCATGATGGACTGTAAGGCTTTCCATTGGCATCTTTGGCATACAGATAATCCTTTCCCTTTTCTTCTTCCGGTAGGTTTTTATAACTAATCTCCCCGTTATAAACGGCATACAAGTCCAATTCCAGTTTATTGGCGATATAGGTTACATGCGAAATTCCAAACCAGGGGGCGGCATGGCGGAGTGGGCTGGTGGTTCCATCGTCAAGCTCCTCTTCCCCTTTCTGGTAATTAAACTGGGAAGAAAACCCAAAACCCTCAGGGAGTTTTACCTCAAGTCCGGCTTCAATGCCATACACATTGGCAAATGCCGCATTTTGAACTGCCTGAACTTTACACATCTCCCCATCGTACATAATGCTGTCGAGTCCGTTCAAGGTATAGTCACGCCGTACCATGGCATTTTTTAAATAGGTATAATAGCCGGTGATATCAAATTTTACAGCATTTCCAAAAACTTTTGAAACCCCTATCTCTGCGTTATAGGCATATTCCGGTTTCAATTCCGGATTGGGGACGGTAACGGTACCTGGCTCAGAATCAAAAACTTTTCCCAGGTCATCCACATTCGGGGCACGAAAACCAGTCGATAAATTGGCGATCAACGACCACTTATTATCCGGATTATACACAAATCCAAGATTTCCCGTCAATGCGCCATCGTTTACTGTTGCGGTTGAAAAAGGGAAAGGATAAAACGCGAGGTTATTGGAGAAATCGGCGTTTAAAGTGAAATAGTTATAACGGGCGCCTGCCTGTAATAAAAATTTTTCGGTTACCCTGAACTGATAGCTTAAGTAAGCGGCATACGATGCCCAGGTTGATTGCGGATATCGGGAGGGACCGATGGTCGTTTTCCCGGTTGTGATGTCTTCATCCTCCCCGGAGGATTGAACATCGTCCCAAACCAATTCCAATCCATAAAAAAATGCATGCTTCCGGCCCAGCGTTTTGGTAAAATCGACGTTTGCCGAATAGGCGTTAACCTTTTCAACCCGGTGGTATCTCATGGTTTTTTGAAAATCGCGATCGACCCGGCTTTCTCCAAACAATTGCCAGGCCAAACGAACGACCATGCGGTCATAAACACGGTTGCCCTTGCTGTTTGTAACCGTAAGATTGTTCATCATCCATTCCTGAGGGCCGTAGTACCATTCTGCGCTCCTTGGCAATCCGTTTTTTAAACGGATCAACCGGTCGTAACGTGAATATTTTGTGGTAACCGAATAGTGAAAACCATATTGAATTTCCCAATTTTTATTGGGTTGATAGCTGATTTTCTGCATCAGGTTGACCTGTGAATATCCTGTAGGATTTTGCACTTCGGGATCATCGTTGGCCAAAACAACATCGGTGCTGTCCACACGTTCCACATACCAGGGCCTCAGGTAGTCGTCGGGCCCATGGCTTCCCATGCGCAAATCGTTGAAATTATTGTTTGAGAAACTGGTGATGAATGCCCATTTTTTCCAACCCACATTGACATCAAAATGGCCGGTCATCTCCTTGTTTGCCGATGAATACCGGGCCAACGCAGTCCCGCTGATGAGGGGTTTTGACGTAAGCGAATACTGGGGCGTCAGGGTTTGAAAACTCATCACCCCGGCAATTGCGTCACTGCCATAGATGAGCGATACCGGGCCAAAGATCACTTCTGTTCTTTCAAAGGAAAATGGGTCCAGGGAAATTACGTTCTGTAAGTTGCCGCTGCGGAAGATGGCCGTATTCATCCTGATCCCGTCAACTGCATACAACAAGCGGTTTGTGGCAAAACCACGGATCATGGGGCTGCCTCCTCCCTGCTGGCTTTTCTGGATAAACACCTCTCCCGAACCACTCAACAGGTCGGCGGTGGTTTGCGGGTTTTCAAGAGCGACATCTTTGGCCGAGATGATCAGGATCTTGGAAGGGATTTCCCGCTCGTTCTGGCCCCACCGGGTGGCCGAAACAACAACCTGGTCAAGGTTTATGGCAGTCTGGTCCATGGTCACCACAAAATCGTTTTTCTGGATTTCGGTATAGCCCAGAACCATCGTTTGGTAACCAATTAACCGTAACTCAATTTTTTCGGCCGACACAAAACCGGAAATATCGGCCTGGCCTTCGGAATTGGTCAGGGCAAAAACTTTGGGATTGTCGCTCGTTAGGGTGACCAGGTCGAGTGGCTGGCTGTTTTGCCCATCCCTGACGGTAACCAACTGGCCATATCCGGAAACACAGAACATAATAAATAGAGATAAAATGATATTTTTTTTCATTATTTCATGGGTTAAGTTAAACAAAAGAAAGGCAATCTTTCCCTGAAAAGGGAATGAAGAAGAAATGACAAAGCCGGAGTTTAACTTACCCTTGGAGGAGGAACCGGTGGTTTAAGGGAGCGCGACAAATAAAAGATTGGAGCATAAGAGGCGTAGGCATGGTCACGGTTGCCATGATCCACTTTCCAGCTACTAAATGCGGGGAGAAAACCAAGGTGAAAAAAATTTCCAAGCCGTTTTTGGTTTTCGTTATTTTTAACCGGATCCCCAATAAATTTCGCAATCACCGTTCGTATCTGCTGGTTCAGGCTCGTTTCCCGTTGGTCTAAAAAACAGCGATAAAAAAGGGTATCTCCCCTTTCTTCGGTTTCCAAAATATCGTACATTCTCCCCTGATATTCAAATTCCCCCGGGTGTTCCCAACGAAGTTTTTCCATAGATTCCCTTTTCGTGAAAACCAATAAAACCGGTTTTCTGTTCCTGAACAAACGACCCGAACGGATCGATTGTTGAATTTCCCAACGATACGCCAATCTTTCTATGCTCAACCAAACATAACTGATCAAAACAGGGGCCAACAAGGAGAACAATAAAAATATGACAATACCTTTTTTCACTGAAAGGAGATGGAAGATCGCTGTAAAACGACAAAAATATGAAAAAATATTTTTCATGATTTATTTAAAAAAATTATTATCTTTGCATTTCATTTAAGTAAGAATTATTCTTTAATAATAATAATTCTCATGAATACAAATAGTATAAACACCGATATGTTGAATGCGGCGGGATTAAAAATCACCCCTCAAAGGATTGCAGTGATAGAGGCGGTTACCATCCTTCACAACCATCCCACCGCTGAAAACATCATTGATTATATCAAAGAGAACCACCCCAACATTGCAATGGGGACGATATATAAGACCCTGGAGACTTTTGTAAAAAAAGGAATGGTAAAAAAAGTTAAGACCGATGGTGACACGATGCGGTACGATGCCACAACATGCCCCCACCATCATCTTTATTCATCCCAGTCGGACAGAATTGAAGATTACAATGATACCGAATTACAGAATCTTCTTGAGTCCTATTTTAAAACCCATACCATCCCCGGTTTTCGGATTGAAGACATCAAGCTTCAGATTATCGGGGAATTTACATAATGGGAAAATGCCCTGGCCATCCTGCGACCACAAAACATTTAGGGCACCTCCTGAAAAAATGAGAAAACCAATGATCAAATTATAATTAAAGTACCATTCATTCACCTTTAAAAACAACAAAAATGGAAGAAAAACAAATGGTTGCCATGCCGAGGATCGGCGAAGCAGCTCCGGCGTTTACCGCTGTTACTACGCAGGGAAATATCAATTTCCCATCAGATTATCAGGGAAAATGGGTCATTCTTTTCAGTCACCCGGCCGATTTTACCCCGGTCTGTACCTCTGAATTTATGACTTTCGCATCCATGCAGCCCGAATTCAAAGCATTGAACTGTGAACTGGTCGGGCTTTCGGTTGACGGGCTTTACAGCCATATTGCCTGGCTCCGTACCATCAAAGAAAAGATTGAGTACAAAGGGATGAAAAACGTGGAGGTAAACTTCCCCCTGATCGAAGACATCACCATGGAAGTCGCCGGGAAATATGGCATGATCCAACCGGGGGAGAGCAATACCAAAGCCGTAAGGGCGGTCTTTTTTATTGACCCGAAAGGGATTATCCGTGCCATTATTTATTATCCCTTGGCATTGGGGCGCAATTTTGACGAACTGAAACGGGCATTGGTCGCCCTGCAAACCGCCGATAAGTTCCAGGTAGCCATGCCGGCCGACTGGCGCCCGGGCGATGATGTGATCGTGCCTCCGGCAGGTTCCTGTGGTACGGCCAAAGACAGGATGGAGAAAAAAGATCCGGACGTTACCTGTTACGACTGGTTTTTCTGTACGAAGAAATTACCCAAAGATAAGATTTAACTATGCAAGATATCAGGGCCTGGCGGCGAAATATTTCTCCGCCAGGCCCTGTTGCTTTATGTCCGAGAACGTTGTCTGACGAAAAAAATCCCAAAAAAAACAGGGCAGAAAGGTTTGCTTATACCGATTATGAACGTTTGTCGCCCCCTGTTTTATGCAACACGATGGTTGCCTTTTCCAAGGTTATCAAACCCCCTTTGGGGATTTTTTCAAAATAGGGCAATAAAACTTCAACAAAACCATCAATTTTGTGCGCTTCATCAACAATTTCGATGATGATGGGCAATTTTTCTGAAACCTCCCAAAGTTTTTGCGAGTTAATGATGCTGCTTGCCCCATACCCCATAAAACCCTTCATTACGGTCACCCCGGCAATCCCGTAACGCCTGGCGGCAAATACGATCACCTCATACAGGGGTTTATGGCTGAATTTATCAGTGGAACTAATAAATATCCGTAATAATTTTGCCTCACTCGAATGTTCCATTGCTCAGAAAACTTTAATAATGGCCAAATGCCCGAACCAGGTTGCCAAAAGTCCAAGAAACACGCTCAAACCGGTATATAAAGAAAAATATAAAAAGTTTCCATCCCTGAGAAGCGCAAGATTGTCGCCGGTAAAGGTCGAAAAGGTAGTGAACCCCCCGCAAAAACCAACCGTGAGGAATATCCGCCATTCCGCACTGAGGATATCCCCTTTTTCGGCCAATGCGTAAAACATCCCTATGAGCAAACAACCAACAATATTCACAATGAAAGTCCCCAATGGGAAGGAGGTCGAAGCCAGGTTCTGAAAATACCGGGAAGCCAAAAAACGAAAAACCGTCCCTAAAAAACCACCAGCCCCGGCAATGATGATCATTTTAAACATACCCATCTGAAATTATAACGGTCCATACCGGGTTTGAAAGAATAGTCATTTCAAATCCACCGGTATAACCCGAAAGATCCTGTCATGCTTTCTGCAAAGATAACAAATCGCCAGAAACCAATCCATACCGGCGCATCTGAAAGGCTAAATCTTATTTTGATGTGCCGGAAAATTTGTGTATCACGACAAATATAAAAATTGAATGAAAACCATACAGATTAAGGCGGTTCTATGAGGAGTTGAGGCATAAGGGAAAATGTCATTGCACCATTAAGCCCGTAGGGCTGTCACGATTATAGAAAAAATTGGATTGGAAAACAATAAACCCCGTAGGGGTGATATTAATCCTTGCCAGGTTTGTGAAAATGCCCCTGCCCTAAGTTTTTTATTTCACCCCTTCTATGTTGTAAAACAATAGGCTGGCGATTTATTTTTTATTTTTTTAACTTTGTATGATAAATCTGAAGCGGAAGTGAGCTCTGCTGGAGAGC